>Ga0114997_10002781_pt1 | contig 13994 bp, 14 predicted proteins | sample ArcticOcean_MG_C_2_FD_87045 | JGI IMG/M metagenome (GOLD analysis project Ga0114997, IMG submission 87045) | Marine microbial communities from western Arctic Ocean - ArcticOcean_MG_CB4_136 | ecosystem: Environmental > Aquatic > Marine > Oceanic | place: Arctic Ocean: Canada Basin | collected... | reverse complement strand
TTTCTAAATAATATTGCTCTCTGTACACAAACATAACCACATCTGCATCTTGTTCTATAGAACCAGATTCTCTTAAATCTGATAGCTGAGGTATCTTATCATCTCTTTGCTCTACGGCCCTAGAGAGTTGTGATAAAGCTAATATTGGAAGATTAAGTTCTTTTGCTAAAGCTTTTAAACCCTGAGTAATTTCTGATATTTCCTGAACTCTTCCATCATTTCTTTTAGAGCTGGTCCTCATTAGCTGAATATAATCAACTACAATTAAATTTAATCCAAAAAGTCTTTTTAATCGTCTGGCTCTATTACTTAATGCTGAGATAGTTATGGCAGGGGTTTCATCTATGTAGAGAGGTAAATCATAAATATTTCTTGAGGTTTCTATATACCTATTTAATTGTTCTTCTGTAGCTTTACCTCTACGAATATCATTTGATTGAATTCTTGCTTGCTCAGACAATATCCTAGTAGAAAGTTGTTCAGATGACATTTCTAACGAAAAAAAAGCAACAGATGTTTTTTCATTGTTTTCATGAATTTTTTTTGCAGCATGATAAGCAATATTGGTTGCTAAAGCAGTTTTACCCATCGAAGGTCTTCCAGCGATAATAACTAAATCTGATTTATGCAAACCACCTAATTTTTCATCTAAATCAGTTAAGCCTGTCGGAACACCAACAATACCTTGGTCACTTTTCATTGCTAGAGTAGCCATTTCAATAGTCTGATCTAAAGCTTTATTAAATTTAATGTATGATTGTGAAAAATTACCTCTTTCTGCTAATTGATATAAAGATTGTTCTGCATCCTCTATTATATTTTCTCCTGTCTTGTCTATTTCTTCGTCCCGAGATTCTTCAGAGATGTTATCAGAGATTGAAATTAATTCTCTACGTACATACATTTCATGAATTACTTTTGCATAATCTATTGCCTGTTTTATTGATGAAGAAAATCTAGTAAGTTTGATTAGATAGTCAACACCACCGACTTCAGATAAACCACTGTCATTTTCAAAATGATTTTTTAAAGTAATAGGATTTGCTATCATTCCTTTATTATTTAGGCTTTCAATTACTTCATAAATTTTTTTGTGTATTGGATCAAAAAATTTACCAGCGCTAGCTATATTTGATATTTCATCTATAATGTCGTTATTAACTAAAACTGATCCGATTAAAGCTTGTTCTGCCTCAAGGTTTGAGGGCAGTTTATTTTCTTCTAATTTATTAATGTTTAATTTAATTTTCTCCATTAGTGGGATCTTAAATAAAGAAAAATAAATAAATACTTAAAAGTTACACACTTTTTTTTCTACCTGTGGAGAATTGAGTAGCTTAATTTATTTCTGATTTTTTTACAACTTGGAGTATTACATTAACTTTTACTTCTGTGTGAAAATTTACACCTATAGTGTACTTACCTATTTTATTTATTTCTTGTTTTATTTCGATTTGAGATGGGTTAATTTCAATTTTTAAATCATTAGTAAAAGCATTAGATATTTCTTTTGGTTTTATAGAACCATAAAGATCACCATTATCTTTTGCTTCTTTACTAAAAGTGATAGATTTATTATCTATTTGAGAAGCTATTTTTTTAAATTTTGTTTTTATTTCATTATTTTTTTTATCTAACTCATCTTTTTTACTTTTCACTAGCTCCACATTTTCTTTGCTAGCTCTCAATGCTTTGCCTGATTTTAATAAATAATTTCTACCGTATCCATTTTTTACTTCAACAAGGTCACCAATTTTACCTAAACTAGATATGTTTTCCAGCAATATAACTTGCATTATAATAATCCTAAAACTTTAGCTTTTCGAATTTCAAGAGCTAATTTTCTTTGCTTGTTTTGTGAAACAGAAGTAATTCGCGAAGGCAACATTTTATTAGTGTCAGACAAATATCTTTTAAGTAGCTTAATATCTTTGTAGTCAATCGGCGGTGCATCTTTTACAGATAGAGGGCAACTTCTGCCGAAATAAGACTCTGATTTTTGGAATAAACTAAGTTTGTTTAAAGGATTTTTGTTTTTTGAAGTAAATTTTTTTTTATTTCTTTTCATTAAATTTATTTTCTTTAAAATACTCTTTTTCAGTATTCAATTTTTTATATTTTACTGTTAAATGTCTCAAAACAGATTTGTCAATTAAAGTATTCTTTTTTATTTGATTTAACGTTTCATTATTTCCCTCAAATTTATAATGAATAAAAAAGCCTTTTCTATAATTATTTAATTTTCTAGCAAAATTTAATAAACCCCATTTTTCTATTTTTACTATTTTACCCTCAGAATTATTAATCAAATCGCTGTATTTATTTTCCACCTTTTCAATTTCTGAGGTAGAAAGATCTTGTTTAGCCACTAATGTATGCTCGTAAAAGCTCATAATTTAAATAAATGTTAATATAATTATATAAAGATGCGTTTTATACTATTATAAGTAATCATTTTCAATAGTAATTATTTTATATAAAAGTCACAAAAGAAATGAAAACATTATTATTTCCAGGTCAAGGATCGCAAATAGTGGGTATGGGCTCAGAGTTATTTAATAATTTCAACTGTGTTAAAAACATATTTTTAGAGGCAGATGAAAAACTTGGATATAAAATTTCTAAAATTGTGCTCGAAGGACCATCAAGTGACTTGCGGCTTACTCAAAATACCCAGCCAGCAATTTTACTAGTAAGTTATTCGATATACACCGTTTTAACAAAAGAGTTTGGTTTCAATTTAAAAGATATTAAATACTTTGCAGGTCATTCCTTAGGAGAATACAGTGCATTAGTATGTGCAAATTCCCTAAATTTTAACGATGCTTTATATTTGCTTAATGAAAGAGGCAAAGCTATGCAAGAAGCAGTGCCAGTAGGTAAAGGAGGTATGCTAGCGGTTATTGGTATTACACTAGAAGAAATTAAAAACTTTATTAAAAGATTAAAAAAAAGTGGCGTATGTGAAATTGCAAATGACAACGCAGAGGGACAAACTATTGTAAGTGGAGACATTAATTTAATTGAAGAATTGCAAAATCTATTGAAGCAAAATAAAAAAAAATCAATTTTACTTCCAGTTAGCGCACCATTTCATTGCTCTTTAATGAATTCTGCTGCGGAAAAAATGCAAGGAAAAATTGATTCAATAAAATTTCAAAAATTAAAAGTAGACATTATCAGTAATGTATCTGCAATACCTGAAAACAATCCAGATAAAATTAAGAAATTACTAATAGAGCAAATTTATTCAAAAGTTAGGTGGAGAGAAACAATTCTATATATGATAAAGAATAATATTACTGAATTTATTGAGATTGGTCCTGGAAAAGTACTCTCAGGACTAGTAAAAAGAATTGCAAAAAATTGCAAATCAAGTAGCATCAATTCCATTGAGGACATTAAAAATTTTTTAAATGAATCTAAAAAATAAAAAAATATTAATAACAGGCGCAACCGGCGGTATAGGCTATTCTTTAGTAAAAAAATTTAATGAATTGAATGCTACAATTCTAGCAACTGGAACCAACCTCGAAAAATTATCTAATTTAAAAAAAGAGTTTCCAGGGATTAAAACTATAAGTTTTAAACTTAATGAGCACTCTAAGATAGAGGAGTTTGTTGAGAGTTGCTTTAAAAAGCTGCAAGGACTTGACATTTTAGTTAACAATGCTGGAATAAATTTAGATAATATATCTTTAAGATTAACAGAAGAAAATTGGAAAAAAGTTTTAGATATAAATTTAACCTCGACTTTTTTAATGTGTAAATTTGCAGTAAAAAAAATGTTAAGGCAAAAAAAAGGTAAAATAATTAATATCACTTCTATTGTTGGGCACACAGGTAATGTAGGCCAAGCAAACTATGCGGCATCTAAAGCGGGAATCATAGGTTTTTCTAAAAGTTTAGCAATTGAATACGCTAAGAAAAAAATTAACATAAATTGTGTGTCACCAGGTTTTATTAGCACTGAAATGACTGATAAAATTAGTGAAGAATTCAAAAAAATACTAATATCAAAAATACCATCAGGTGAGCTAGGAAAGGGCGAAGACGTCTCTAATTGCGTAGCTTTTTTAAGCTCCGACATGTCCGATTATATTACAGGAGAAACTATTCATGTTAATGGCGGTATGTATATGGCTTGACAATCACTATGAATAATTTAATAACAAAATCAATATTAAATTCAAAAATAAGGAATACATGTCAAAAGATATAAATGAGAAAGTAAAAAAGATAGTTGCAGACCACCTTGGCGTTGACGAGGCAAAAGTAGTAGATGAAGCAAGTTTTATAGACGATCTAGGAGCAGATAGTTTAGATACTGTAGAACTAGTAATGGCTTTTGAAGAAGAATTTGGGTCTGAAATTTCCGACAGTGAAGCTGAAAAAATACTCACTGTAGGCGATGCAATAAAATTTATTGAAGGTAAATCAAGTCAATAAATTCGGAGTACGATATAAATGAATAATAAAGATGAAAGTATTATGATAGTACTGTCATCTCCTTCTGGTGCTGGCAAAACAACTATTACTAAAAAACTTCAACAAAAATATCAAAATTTTAAAATTTCCGTTTCGCACACCACCCGTAAACCCAGGTTAAACGAAGTGGAAGGAGTTGATTATTTTTTTGTAAATAAAGATCAATTTAAAAATTTAATAGATAGCGATGAATTTTATGAGCACGCAAAAATATTTGATAATTTTTACGGGACATCAAAAAAATCAGTAAAGAATTTATTAAAAAATAACAATGATGTACTTTTTGACATAGATTGGCAGGGGACCCAACAACTTTCGAAATACAAAGAACTAAAACTTTTGAAAATTTATATTTTACCACCAGATAAAAAAGAATTAGCTAAAAGGCTAGAAGGTAGAAATCAAGACAAAAAAGATGTAGTTGAAAAAAGATTAAAGTCATTCGAAAATGATATTACTCACTGGCATGATTATGACTACATAGTTATTAATGATAATTTAGAAAGTTGTTTTCAGCAAATAGAAAAAATAATATTAAATTCTCAAAAAAAAATAAACTTAAACTAATATTTTATTTATTTATATTTTTTTCATAATATTCAGTTATTTCATAATACTTTTCTTTACATAAATCTTCTGGACGTTTAGTTAAATTAATATTTAATTTATCTTTAATTAAATTTACATTTGTAAAAATCTTTTTAAGCGGTTTATTAATCATCTTTCTCTTATTTGAAAAAAATATCTGAGTTATCTTTTCTAAATTATTCAAATTATTAATTTTATATTTCTTGAAAACTACCGGTTCAAAAACTAACACAGTAGAGTCTATTTTAGGTTTTGGATAAAAACAATTTTTTGAAATATTAAAAGAATTTGTAACCTTTAGTCTCCAATTTGCAATTATAGCCAATCGACCATAATTAGAACTTTTATCGCTAGCCAATATCCGATCAGCCACTTCTTTTTGAAACATCAAAACTAAAAATTTATAATTTGGTAGCCATTTATTTAATTTAATTAATTTAACAAGTATTTGTGTAGATATATTGTATGGTAAGTTTCCAAAAATAATAGAGTTTTTTTTAATATTTTTTTCTATTTGAAAATTTAAAATATCATCATTAAAAATCTTTAAATTTTTATTCAATAAAAATTTTTTCTTTAACACATCACATAATTTTGAGTCCTTTTCTATCACAATAAGTTCTTTAGGATTTTTATTTAAAATCTCAATAGTCAAGTTCCCGCTTCCAGGACCAATTTCAATTATATTTTTATTTTTAATATCAACAATATTAATAATTTTTTTAATTATATTTTTATCTATTAAAAAATTTTGACCTAATGATTTTTTTGGTTTAATCATTTAGTTGTTTGTAGATAAAATTTATACAAGATATTAAACTTATTGGATTAGCCTTGCCCAAACATATAATATCTTTAGCCGTACCATGATCGGGTGATAATCTTAAATATTTTAAGCCAAGTGTCATATTTATCGCATCGTATTCAAATAATGTTTTAAAAGTTTGTAAAACTTGGTCATGATACATGCCAACCAACACATCGTACTTATCTTTTTTTTGTTTAATAAAAGCTGTATCAGATGGTATTGGTCCCACAATATTAAATCCTTTTTTCTTAAAATACTTTATCAATGGTTTAATTATTTTTTCTTCTTCTGAGTTGTGCCGTAACTCGTCGTTGTGCGGGTTTAAGCCTAAAACACCGATAAAAGGATTTTTTTTAAAAATTTTTTTATAACTTATGTTTAAATTTAATATTTTTTTTTTAATTAATTGTTTGTTTAAAATTTTAGATATATTTTTAACTTTTATATGGGTTGTAATAGGCACCACAGCAAACTTCTTATTGTAAATCATCATAATTTCACTATTCAATAATTTATTTTTTTTAGACAAATATTCTGTCACACCAATTTTCTTGGATTTAAATGTATTAAATTTATCTATTGGACAATTTATAAAACCATAAATTTTTTTGTTATACGATAGATTGTGAGCTAGGTTTAAGCATTTTAAAACATATTTTGAACTTTGGCTTGACGAAACTTTGAAAGGATTATTAAATTTTATTTTAACATCAAGTATTTGAAGTTGTTTTCCACTCTTTATTTCTGAAAATTTATCAATCTTAGTCAATGGTACGTAAATTTTAAGTTTATCAAATTGTTTGTTGAGTAATTCCGCACTACCTATCAAAAAAATATTTTTTTTTTGCTTTTTCGATATTTTTTTCCATGCTTTAACTATAATTTCAGAATTAATACTATTTGGTTCTCCAACAACAATTGCAATTAAATTTTTCATTTAAATTTTACTAAAGTTTGATTCTTTATATTCGTAAAATGGCTTCTAGAAAACAAATCTAGTTTTTGTATTTTCATTTGCGAAACTATGTTGTTTTTGAGTTGCTCTATGTTAATTGAGTCATTATTTTTTTGATTCTTCGATTTGTCTAATTTAAAAATCACTTTTGTCTCTAAATATTGAATAGGTCTTGTAACTTCGTTTGTCTTTAATTTACTGATTTCATTTAAAAAAGTCTTATTAATTGACCTCTCCGAGAGCCACCCAATTGATCCATTATTTGATGAAGATGCAGAAATACTGTATTTTTTAGCTGCGTTTCCAAATCCTTCCTCATTTATTGTTTTGTAAACTTTTTTAATAAATTCCCCATCTTCTTTTAAAGAAAATTCTATTTCCGATAATTTGAACTCTTTAATGGTTTCATTTTTTGTCATTTCTTTTTTGATTATGTTTTCAATTTCAATAGGATTTAAACTTAACTTTGTATTATAGATTTTATATATCAAAGTATTCCACAATAATTCTGTTTTATAGCTTTCTACAAAATTCTCATAATTAACTTGATTTAATATAAATAATTTTTTCAACATACCTTCTTCTACATTCAAGTTAGTTGCAACACTCTCTAAATAACTTTTAAGATCGTCAACACTATATAATTTTATTTTATATTTTTTAATTTCATTATTTTTAACTGCTTTTGAAACCAATGTTTGTACAGCAGCCTTTTTAGTTACATTTATATTTTCTTGAGTAACTTCTGAATCCGTTAACAATAATATAGTTTTAATCTCATTCTCAACATCTAAGGAAGTTATTATCTGATTCCCAACTTTTGCTATTATAGAGTTTTCAATTTGAGATAATACATTTCCCCATAAAAGAAAAAAACATATAATGAAAAATTTTAAGAATTTTAATAATTTCATTTTTTAAATGTGGGGCCTGTTATTTCTCCAAAAGGTAAAATCGAAATTGTGAACATTATTGAATTTTCTGCTTCTACGTCTTTTTCGTTATAGAATTCCCTTCTAAAAACAATTCCGGCTTTAAGACAGTCGTTAATATAATTATAACTAAGGTCATAAAATTCTGCAGAACTCGTTAAAATATTTCTCTTTGTTGTAAACGATAAAGTATTACTATCATTAATTTCCAGGTCCAATCCTGTTTTTATATATTCTTGATTGCCTATATGATTTTTTTCTTCTAAGTAGCTGATATTAAATTTAGTGTTATTTAAATTAAGGTTTAAGCCTAATTCATTGTAATTAAAATCATTATAATTTTGGTCTAAAGAAAAATTATAATTCATGCTTAAATTATCTGTAAAGTTGTATTTACTTTGTCCAACTACATCTGAAAATCTTTGATCTAAAGAAGTTTTAGCAGGAATATTTACATTTTCTTTTTCACTAATTACTTGACCAACTGAAAACTTTCCTTTTTCTTTTTTAATATTTCCATCTTTATCCAATGTATTATTTGTATAATCAAATCCTATCGATGTACTTAACCCATTTTCTATTACATCGATTTCTTCAATTTTATTTAAATCAAATAAATTAGCGTACTTAAGTCTCCCACCGTCAGATACGGTTCTCATACTACCTGGGGAATATCTTAACAGCATTTTTGGAGTTAAAAAATGTCCCTGTGATTTATTTCTCATGTATAATGGGATCTTAGATAAAAAACCTATTGAAGTAGATAGTTCTGTAGACTTTTCTTTTAGTTCTTTTACATTGTCAGCATTGTAATTTACAGCTTTAAGAGAACTTTTAAACTGGTTGTCAAAACCAAACTTACTTATCCATTTATTTGAACTCCACTCAATGTCATTTACAAAAAATTCAGTTTGTTTGTTAACATCATAATTCAATACTTTTAACTGAGATTTTAGGTCAAATAAGCCTAGGTTATCGCTAGTTAAAATATTTTTCCTAAGCATTAAGTGCGGAAATAAATATTCATATTTTTTTCTACCTTCTTTAGTTAAGTCTTCATAAGTACTTATATCGGCATCAAAAAAAGTATCATTTTTGTAGAAATGATAACTTAAATTATTTTCAAGAATATTTTTTTCATTATTAACAAGTGTAGTTTGTATATTGTGAGTTTTAAAATAAGAATCACTGTTTACCTGTTCAATATTTAATTCTAAATCACTAGCAGAATCTACATTATTTGATAAATCTATTTTAAAATTAGAAAAAAAATGTGATTTAGATCCTTTTAATTTTTTTGAATTTTCTTTTTTAAATCCCTGAGTATAACTGGTGTCTACAATTAATTTTGATCTTTTAAATTCTTGACGATATTCAGTTAACATTAAAAGCTTCTCCTTCGCATACAATTTTGGCGTAAACGTTAAATCTCTGTCATCTGAAATAGCCCAATAATAAGGTAGCTGAATTCCAGGACCAGTATTAGCACTATCGTTAAAAGAAGGCGTTAAAAATCCTGAAGCCCTTTTAACCGTTGGGTCTGGATGAGAGAATCTTGGAAAAAAGAAAATAGGGAAATCATATATTTTAAGGGTTGCATTTTTATAATAAATAGTTTTTTTGGAAGTATTGTGTTCTATTTTTTGAGATTGTAGCGACCAAGGAGGGCATTTGTCTCCTTCTCTAAACTTGCAATAGGTAAAAACACCTTTGTCAAATTGACTTTTTTTATCAGACAATATTAAGCTATTGGCGAAAAATCGTGGATCATTTTTATCATTTAACTTAAAATTTTCTTGATTAAAGAAAGCTTTAACGTCGGTTCCAACTATTTTTCTTTTTTTCTCATCTATAAAAATTTCTGAGAAATTGTATTGATTTTTATTATAGTCCACTATCGTTATTTGACCCTTGGAAGTAAAAATATTTTTGTCGATCGAATAATTAAACATATCTACCAAAATATTATTATTATCTTTATCTATTATTTTCGCATTTGAACTTGAAGATATTATCTTATTTTTATTATCAAATTTTATTTTAGTTCCAATTATTTGAAAACCTTCAGACGTTAATATTTTTGTTCGTTCTGTTGTCAACAAGACATCGATTGCCTTATCATACGTAGCTAAACTAGTTTCTAAAGTATTGTTATTAAGATCTCTGGCAAAAACGTTGTTTTTAAAAATTACAAAATTATTATTTTTATTTATACTAATTGAATCAGCAGTAATGTTTAGGTCTTCAGAAAAAACTAAAGTGGTTTTCAAAAATAAAAAAACTACAACTACAAAAAAGAAAAAGGTTTTATTTTTCATTTATTTGAATAATTCCTATAGTGCAAAACAAACCTAAGGTGACAATAGGAGCCCATGCAGACAAAGTTAAAGATATTCTTTCTGTTTGACCCAAAGCTAAAGATAAATCTTTTAGATAATAAATAACTACACACGATATAATTGAAATAAAAATATAGTAAATATTTGGTGACTTATTAACGGAACCAACAGTAAAAATTGATGCTAAGAAAACCATAAAAAATAAAAAGATGGGTAATGAAAGAAAAAAATGCAATCTTTCTTTAAGCAATGCGCTTTTATATCCTGTCTCAATATATTTTTTATAATTTTTTACAAGGTCTATAAAAGATATTGTTCCAAGATTTCGATATATTGAATTTAATTTATTGAGATCATAAATAGTATCAAATTTATAATTTTCTATAACTCTAGTCTTACCACCTTCCTTCAAATTAAAAACTGTTGCCCTTTCAAAAACCCAAGGAAGTTTTGTTATATTTACTTTTTCCGACTCTATTCTTTTAATTAATTTATGCTGTTTATCAATTTTATATATTGAAACTTTATAAAGATAATTTCCTTTAAGATTTTTTGCACTTATAATTTTTTTGTCTTCACCTGAAGAGTCCTTTATCCATACACCATTTTTATTAATTGAAACAAGGTGGTCTATATCTCTCGAGTATTTAGCTTTTGTAATTTCATATGATTTGGTCATGGCAGCTGTCAAGGGATTTAAAACAAATAATACGCAGCAGCCAACCAAAAATGCCGTAAAGGATAAAGTTAATATAATTTTCAGATTTGAATACCCAAATATCTTTAGTGAAAGCAAATCAGTATTAGACTTAATAAACATAAAATACCAAACCGCTGAAATAAAAATAATAAATGGTAATAATTCTATCATTAAGTTTGGAATAAATAAAAATGTTAGATAGAGGGGTAGCCAAATTTTTTCATCAAGATTTTTAAAAAATTCAATTTCTTCAAAAAGGTTTAAGATTAGACCCAAACACATAAATATAAAAAAAATATTAATAATTGATTTTAAAAAACCAAATATTAAATATTTTGAAATAATTTTATTCATCAATTAAATTTTTCTTTTTTAAGCTTAGTAAACAAAGTGAAATAAATTATAGGCATTAATAAAACTGGAAATAAAAAATAACTCAATGTATGGATCTTAGAAAAACCCGCATATCTAACAAAAATTTCTGCAAAAATTAATATTAAAAAACTTATAGAAAAATAAATATATATGCTTACTTTTCTTTTTCGCTCAACATTATGAGAGAGTAGCAAAAAAGAACATATTACAGCAATTAAAGGAATATATATCGGCATACCTAGTCTTCTAGATATATGTTCCATCACATCTCTTTTATCTTTATTGTTTGGACACTCAAAGTTTTTTTTAATGGAATTATTATTTAAGCAGTTGACTAGATCTAAAGTAGGTGTTTCTTGAATTTTAGGAATAATTATTGCTCTGTTATTTAAATTATCAAGGATAATTTCAGTTTTCTTAAAGTTCACAGTTTCAATATTGTTAGATTTGTCTTGAGACTGAATCACACCATTAAACAAAACTAATTTTTTATTATTTTCTTTGTCAACAAAGCCTCTTTTTGCAATTATAGTTGTGTTATTTGAGTTCTCTTTTTTACCCACTAAGTTTCCAATATAGCTTTTATAGTCTTTAATAAAAATATTTTCCAAAACGTCTTCCTCGGTTCTGTTTTCAAAGAAGATTATTAAATCTTTAAATGTATCATTAAAATTATTAGATCTAATTACATTGTCCAACGAACTATAAGCTGATGATCTTATAATATCTCTGGATTTGAATAGAGTAGTTGGTGTAATATAAGTTGCAAAAATCAATTGTAGGAAAGTTATTATCATTGAAATTAATATAAATAGATTTACAACTTTCAATTTATTCACTCCAGAGGTCCATAAAATAATCATTTCATTTTGTCTTTGAAATTTAATTATGGAAATTATTAAAGCAATTAAGAACGATAAAGGTATAAATTTGGTAGCTATACTAGTTATATTAAGAACGGAAAAGAGCAAATAAGTGATTAAAGAGTGCCCATCATCAACTATTAAATCAAGAAAATTAACGGCTCTTACCGTCCAAGCTATAGCCGTAAAAGCAAATAATATGATAATAAAAGATTTTAATATTTCGGAACTAAAGTAATTATAAATTTTGTTTTTAAGCATTGAAATTTGATGTATATAACTAATGTAACTTTTAACAAAACTCAACTTAAGAGTGAACAATGACAAATTATCCATTGAAATCTGATATATTTGGACATATATACCATTTAACTCTCTTGGAGCGCATTTAAAAATTATGTCTATTAAAATTAACTATTCAAACAAAGCAAGCATGCAATCCCCTGTCAACCTTGCCTTATTTGCTGATGAAAAATTCAATATTAAAAGTTTAAAAAAACATCTTTCCAATTCAGAATTTTCTTACATAAATGACTTATTAAAAACTAATGATTTGAAAAAAAATATATTTGTTTTTGAAATCAATTCAAAAAAAAAGATAGTTTTAATTTCTATCAAAAAAGATTTGAAGAACTTTGATGTAGAAAATTTAGGTGCTGAATTTTATGGACGTATAAATTATGGAAAGAATAGTGAGTACCTTATAATCTCTGATAGTATAATTAACAAACATGAAAATTTTATAGGCCATTTTCTTCACGGACTAAAATTAAAATCTTATGAATTTAATAAATATAAAACAAAAAAAGAAGCAAGACTTATCTCCATAAATGTATTAGGGAGTAAAAATAAACCTTCGGTTCAAAATCAATTAAAATTCAAAGCTCTAGAAGACGGAACCTTTTTTGCAAGAGATTTAGTTTCTGAGCCAGGAAATATTCTACATCCAGATGAATACGCAAAAAGATTAAACACTCTTAGAAAAGATGGTTTAAAAATAACTATATATGACGAAAAAAAATTAAAAAAATTGGGTATGAATGCCTTGCTTGGAGTAGGACAAGGAAGTATCAGAGGAACATATCTGGTAACCATGGAATGGAATGGAGCCAGAAATAATTCTCAACCTTTAGCATTCGTTGGAAAAGGAGTTACTTTTGATACTGGTGGTTATTCGTTAAAACCAGCTAAATTTATGGAAGACATGACTTATGATATGGCGGGCTCTGCTACGGTAGTTGGTTTAATGAAGAACTTGGCATTAAGAAAAGCAAAAATTAATGCTGTCGGCGTTGTGGGAATTGTAGAAAATATGGTAAGTGGAGATGCACAAAGACCTGGAGATATTGTTAAATCTTATAGCGGTAAAACTATAGAAATATTAAATACAGATGCAGAAGGTCGATTAGTTTTAGCTGATGCATTAACTTTTACTGAAAAGAAATTTAAACCAAAATTCATGATTGATTTAGCGACCTTAACAGGTGCCATTATAGTTTCATTGGGATCAGAATATGCTGGACTTTTTTCAAACGATGATAAGTTATCTAAACAAATTTTAGATGTAGGTGAAAAAGTTGAAGAGAAATTATGGAGAATGCCTCTTCATAAAAATTACGATAAACTTATAAATTCTAAAAATGCTGATATGCAAAATATAAATTACGTTGGTGGAGCAGGCTCAACAACTGCGGCTCAATTTTTACAAAGATTTATTTTAAATAAAACTCCATGGGCACATTTAGACATCGCTGGTATGGCTTTTTCGAAATATGGTGGTGCTTTAAATTCAGGAGGTGCAACAGGATTTGGGGTAAGATTATTAAATAAATTAATAGAAGAATATTATGAGTAATCTTGAAAAAACATTATCAATCATCAAGCCTGATGCTGTCGAGAGAAATCTCGTAGAAGATATTAAAAACATATTTATTAAAAATAACCTA
>Ga0114997_10002778_pt1 | contig 14000 bp, 4 predicted proteins | sample ArcticOcean_MG_C_2_FD_87045 | JGI IMG/M metagenome (GOLD analysis project Ga0114997, IMG submission 87045) | Marine microbial communities from western Arctic Ocean - ArcticOcean_MG_CB4_136 | ecosystem: Environmental > Aquatic > Marine > Oceanic | place: Arctic Ocean: Canada Basin | collected... | reverse complement strand
TCTTCTTCTTCTTCCACATGCATAAAAAACGCACAAAAAATGTCCTCTTTTCCCCCCTCATCATCTGTGATGGATGTGGCCGAGAACCACTCGATACGGAAACCGAAAACCTACGTCGATTCAAACCGGAAGTTCAAACGTTTGACTTTAAACTCCGTCGGCGGTTTGGAGATTCTTTTAATCAGCGATAAGAGTTTATTAGGGACGAACGAGGACGATGTCTTTATGACTGGCGGCGATGATGATGACTTCGCGGGGAAAAAAAAGGAGGAAACGGAATCGGAATCAGACGAGGAAGAAGAATCTGGATCGGATATGTCCTCGGGCAAAGACGACGACGATTCAGCGAACGAGCAGGGGGCAAAAGAAGGGTTGAAAACAGCCGCCTGCGCGGTGGAAGTTTCCGTCGGGTACCTCTCCGACCCGGAGAACTTCCACGGATTGTCGCATTTTTTAGAACACATGGTGTTCATGGGAACGAGGACGAACAGGTCGGAAAATTTCTTCGACGAATGGTTGAGTCGAAATTGGGGGTCACAAAACGCGTACACGGACACGGAAAAGACGGTTTTTCACTTCGACGTGCACCCGAAACATTTGAAAGAAGGCGTGGAAATCTTTAGCAAGTTTTTTACGGAACCGTTGATTTTGGAGCGAGCGCTCGAACGCGAAGTGACGGCGATTGAGAGCGAGTTTGAGAGGGTGGTGAATAGCGATGGGGTGAGGATGGAGCTTTTGTTAGCGGATTTAGCGATCGAAGGGCATCCGTACAGGAAGTTTGGGTGGGGGAACAGGCAGTCGTTGACGGAATCAGAGGCGTATAAGGAGAAGAATGGCGCGAGGAAAGCGCTGAAGAGACATTTTAAGGAACATTACCACGCGAGGAGGATGAGCGTGGTCGTGTGCGGGGCGGAAGAGTTGGAGGAGTTGGAGGAGATGGTTTTGAGTGCGAAAGCGTTCGGGAGTTTATGCGTGCAAGAAGAAGAGGAGAAGAAGGAAGTTGATAATGGAAACGATGATGATACCAATAATAAAATAGTCGACGAGTACGTCTCCCAATTCGAGCGAATCGATGAGGTCAATTTGAGCGACACATACGGTCAGCCGTTCGCGCATCTCGTTCCCTCGTTCGTCAAAACGTCTCAAGTGAAAACCGGTACGCAGTTGACGTTAGTCTTTCAAGTGTCATCGAAGATTAACCGGAATTATCTCTCCAAATCGGTGAATTTTATTGAAACGTTATTAGGACACGAAGGCGAAGGATCGTGTTTCGAGGGGTTGCGTAAACGAGGCTTGTGTTCGGAGTTGTGCGCCGGAGTGAGTCGAGGCGGTTTAGATGATACGAGCATTACGGCGTTGTTGTCGGTATCGATTAAATTAACCGAACGAGGCGCGACGCGAACTGAGGATATTCTTTTCATCCTCTTTACGTATTTACGCCAAATCGAAACTCTTTTATCCTCCAACGGCGCTCGATTTTACGACGAAATGCAACAAATTTCGCAAATTGAATTCGAGTATTCGGAATCCGAACACGCGTGCGAATTCGTGGAAAGATTAGTGTCGGACGTGAGACGGTTCAGCCCAGAGAACGTTTTGTACGGCGACTCGTACTGGCAAAGGTACCATGAAAACGAGATTCGCGAGGTGTTGTCGATGCTCACGCCGGAAAACGTTTTAGTCATTTTAGCGAGTTCGGAGTATAAAGGAAACGACGCGGCTACAATTGAACCGTGGGTAAAGTATCCGTACGAGGTCGAGTCTTTTAAATATACCGCTTCGACGTCGGACGCTCAAGATATGCAAAAGGTTGAGAAGGAACTTGGATTTCCGAGTAAAAACAGGTTCATTCCGAAAGATTTGCGTATGCATTACGAGATCGAGAAGCTTTTTCCAGTAAAAGGAAACGATAGTATTAACACCACCACCACCACCGCCACCAATCACGTGACGTTAGAAGTCACTCCGAAAATTATCTACAACGAGTGCGGCGTGCTCCGTCTTTGGGCTAAACTCGGATGTCGCGAGTTCAAGACGCAACCGAAAGCGAGCATGTATTTCAACGCCAATTTACTCGTCGAAGAAAGCGTTCACGATACCATGTGCTTGAAAATGTTCGCGCTAATGCTTCAGGATTCCGTGAACAAAGATATATACTACCCTGCGCACGTCGCCGCGAACGAGTGTTCCGTACACGTTCTGGCACAATCCACCGGCGTGTCGTTTAGATTCGACGGGTGGTCGGACACAATCTCGGAACTCGCGTTGGCGTATTTTCGAAGAGCTGCATCCGCCGATCAATCGTTCATACAAGAAGAAGACCGGTTTCAAAAAGTCAAAGAGACGGCACTGCAAGACATGCAAAACATGGTTCTGAAAGTCAGGTCGCACTGCGCGATTCTTTCGAGATTGATGAAGCACGAGAAAGAGCACAGTTTAGAGGAGAAAGTTGCAGTTTTGAAACAAGTCACCTCCGAGGACGTGATTCGATACGGCAAAAAGTTCTTTCAGAACGTATTCATAGAAGGTTTGTTAGTTGGAAACATCACGGAATCCATGGCGACGAAGCTTGGCGACAGTTTGAAACAATTACTCGTCAATGCCGCCGCCACTACTGCGGGCGCGTCTGAAAACACCAGTGGCGAAGAAGTTACTCGCGGTAACAACAACAACAATGCTTTGGTCTTTTCTCGAGTCCTAAACCTCCCACCAGGAACGAACCATTCTATCCATGTCAACGCCGTGAACAAAGACGAAGTGAACTCTGCGATTACGCATTACTACCAAATCGGTCCATCAAATAGCGCGTCCAGAGCCATCGCTTTACTCTGCGAACAATTCATGTCGGAGAAGATATTCGACCAATTGCGAACGAAAGAGAGTTTAGGATACGTCGTTTCCGCGTATTTCGAATCTTCGAATGAAATATTAGGCTTTAACGTTCTCGTAGAAAGCGCATTCCACGCGCCGAAGTTTGTTTCGGAACGAATCAAATGCTTTTTAGACGCGTTTCCATCCGTGATTGAAAATCTAACCGACGAGGAGTTTAACAAACAACGCGTGTCGTTAATGGAAGAGTTATTAGCGGAAGATGCGAATTTGCGAGAACAATCTGGAAGGTATTTCGCGCACTTAAAGAATCGAAAGTATCAGTTTCACCGAGCGAGAGACGTTGCTGGACACGTAAGTACGATTACAAAAGCCGACATCGCTCGATTTTGTCGAGAGACGTTTAGTGATTCTTCTACGAACGCATCCGATGGCGACGCGAGAAGCAAGCAGTTGAGTGTGAGCATTCACGGCAAGAATTACCCGGTGGAAGAGAAAGAAAAGTCTGAAGTGAAAGAAATCATCGCTACAAAAGGAGAATATGGCTATTATGCAACCGAGGAAGGTGACGGAGTCACCGTCCCGGAATTGTACATTCCAAGTAAGAAGATTGCAAACGCGCATTCGATGGACGTGGCCATCAGCGGCGCCTCACACGCGAATCCAGATACCACCGCGATGAACGAAGACACCATCGATGCAGAAGAAGAAGGAACAAAGCAACAACAACAACAACAACAACAATTTTATTCGTCCAAAGTGATGAAAACCTGCGAAACGCCCTATTGCGGGTTTTGCGGCAATGGAAAGAGGAAGATGCCGTTTAGTTTACCATCGGGAAACTAATGAGCGTAGTACACAAAAATATTTGTAGAAAATAGGAAAAAGAAGCGCGGCGTGCAGTGCAGCAAGTAGAAAGTAAGTTTGTGTAACTGTAAATGGTTTTCTTTTAAATACAATAATTGATATTAGTTCCATCTCCCGGCGTTTTTATTCACCTTCGCTTGTCCACTGCCACCGCCAAACGCTTTCGCTTTCTCCTTTTTCAATTTCTCCTTTTCGGCTTTGCTCATTTTACTCTTCGAGACGATTTGCGTCTTTTCAATTTCTTTCTTCTTGGCGGTCAAAATTTGGTCTCTCGACCCAGCTTTATCGTTTTTGCTCAAATAATACGCGTAATCGCCTTCGTAGTCGGTGATTTTACCTTCGTCGAACGCCAAGACTCGAGTGGCTATTTGTCTCAAGAAAAAGCGATCGTGCGAAATGGCGAGGACGGTCCCTTCGAACGATTGCAACGCCTCCTCGAGCATTTGTTTTGACGGAATATCCAAGTGATTGGTAGGTTCGTCCAAAAATAAGACGTTCGCTGGCGTGACCATGAATTTCGCTAAGGCTAATCGAGCTTTTTCACCTCCGGATAAGAAGTTTACCGGTCGGTCGTGGTAACTCGTGTTGAACGCCATGCGCCCGAGCAACGCTTTCAGTTGGTTCAGAGCTTCATCCGGCGCCGCTCGGACTAATGTTTCGAGAACGCCGACGTCCCCGTCTAAATCTTCCGCTTGATTTTGGTAAAAGTAGTTCACTTTACACAACTCCTTATCGCCTAAACGCGCTTCGCCGGCTTTGGGAGCCTCTTTACCTTGGATCAAACGCATCATCGTGGATTTGCCGCAGCCGTTGTCGCCGATCATGGCGACGCGTTCGGATCGGTCGATTTGTAAGTTGACATTTTGAAACAACGTTTTCTCGTCGTAGCCGTGAGATAAACCGCGAACTTGCGCGACAATTTGAGAGGATCTTGGGGCATCTGGGAATCTAAAGCGTCTCGACTTTTCCTCCCATGGTTTCATGATGGGATCTTCCATGAGCTTATCCAACGCTTTTTGCGCCGCCGTCGCTCGTCCAGATTGACCTCCTCCGGCTAATCTTTGGATCAACTCTCGTTGTCTCGAGACTTCTTTGTTCCATTTCTCCCATGCCACGTACGTTTGCATCGCTTTCGTTTCTTTTTCTCTTCGATAGTCGGAGTAGTTGCCTTTATACGTGGTCGCGACGCCGCGTTCGACTTCAACAATTTTGTTACAGATTTGATCGAGAAATTCGCGATCGTGCGAGACGCACACCAAAGGAACGTCCACGTTTTTCAAATACGATTCTAACCATTGGATGGTATTCAAATCGATGTGATTGGTCGGTTCATCGAGCAATAATAAACCCGGTTCTTGTAACAAAATCTTTCCGACGGAGATGCGCATTTGCCATCCTCCGGAAAAGGAAGAGACTAATCGATCGTTATCTTCCGGAACGAAGCCTAATTCGGGCATAATTTTATCAATCAATCGTTCCATGTTGAACAAATCCATTCGATCGGCTTGACGTTGTAATTCGTTCAGTTTATCCACCAACAGTTGCGTCAATTCCGCGCTCGGGTTGTCCTCTAACGCTTTTTGTATGCGTTCGAGATTTTTTAAAACTTCGGATTCGTCCCCGAACGAGGCTAAAAATTCCTCCCTTACCGTGTTCGTACCTTTGACTTCAAACTCTTGCGTGAGGTAACCGATTTTCACGTTGTTCGCCAACAACACCTCGCCTTCGTCTTGTTCGATTTCGCCCATGATGATCTTCAGCTGCGTCGTTTTCCCGGCGCCGTTCCATCCGACCAGACCAAGGCGTTCGCCTTTTTTACAATCCCAAGTGACATCCGTTAACACCTCTTGTTGCGTAAACGTCTTTTTAATGTTTTCAACTCTTACGCCGGTGGTAACCGCGCCGGCTGTTCTTTTCAACGACCTCTTTTTATCGTTTGAGAAGATATCTTTGAGATGTTCCGGGATCATGTAGTCTTCTTTGTTTTTCTTCTGTGTGGTTGGTTTTTCTTCTGTTTCATTCGTTGTTGTTTGAGCAGCTGGAGCAGCAGCGGCGGCCGCCGTCGCCGCCGCAGCAGCTTCCTTCGCTTTCGCGGCATCCGCCAACACTTTCGCCTTTTCAGCCGCGTCCTTTTCCTTGGCCGCTCTCACTTCTTCCTCTTCTCGCTCATTTTCCGCCTGTTCCGTCTGTTCCGCCTCCGCCGCCGCCGCGCTCGCTCTCTCCTCTTCCTCTCTCTTCGCCTGCGCCATCGTCACTTGCTCCGCCATCTCCTTCGCCTCTTTCTGCGCCAACTCGTACTCTCTCTTTTTCGCCTCGAGAAGCGCCGCTTTCTTCTCCTGCGCCAAACGCTTCTTCTTCGCGAACTCATCTTCTTCCTCCTCCTCGTCTGCTTGTCCTGTTGTTGTTGCTGCTGCTACTGCAGCTGCTTCGGCGACTACGGGAGTCTCTTTGACTTCTTCTCGTTCTTCTACTTCTTGTTCTTGTTGTGGCGGCGATGGAGGAGGAGGAGGAGGAGGAGGAGGAGGAGTTGATGGTGGTGGTGATGGTGGAGCCGCCTGTTTCGCCGACGTCTGCTTCTTTTTATTCTTCTTCGCCTTCCCGGCCGGAACAAAATCGTCGTTCTCCCAATCGAGTTTTCCCTCTCCTCCCGCGCTCGCGGCGGCGGAAAAAGCAGCGGCATCCGCAGCATCAGACGGCGATTCGCTGCTCGAATCGCCGTTAGAAGAAGATGATTGCTCCTGCTGTTCTTTCGTCGTCGTCGTCTTGGCCACTTTCTTATTCTTCTTCGCCTTCCCAGCCGGGACGAAATCATCAAAGTCCTCCTCCCAGTCGAATTTTTGCTCTCCTCCTTTCTTCTTCGCTTTCGTTTTTATTTTGTCCCTCGAATTCTTCTCGTCGTTCGAGGCTTTTGCAACGACGACGACAAAAACAGATCGACGATTTCGAGATCGACCGAAGGTAAAGGTGGTCCGACAGCGTTCGCTCCCTCGCCGAAACAAAGAAGCGGAGGGAGAAGACGCGAGCGTCTTTGACGGCGACGTAAACGAATGCATCATCATCATCATCTGTATTGGATAAAATGGAGAGATGAAAAACGCTTCTCTGTCGTGTTGTTTATCTAAAAAGGATTCGCGAGGATACTCACGCGCGGTAATACAGTGCAACAACAACACTCGCCGAAAGACGCTTCTCTCTCTGCGTGTCTGTCTCTGTCTTTCTCTGAAAAGTCTCTCTTTTATGTGTTTACGCGCGCAACTAATGCGGAACGTCTTTAAGGTTTTTCGCCTCAAAATCCTTCAGAAAACAACACACGAGAGAGGATTAAGAAGACAAAGACAAAGCTTTGATTGAGGCGCCAAGAGCTATGACGATGCATTGCGAGAAGGAGAACGAAAAGGAGGATCGAAAACCGAACGACGGATAGAAAAAATGGCGGAAAAAGAGGAGAATACTACGGCGGAAGTCACGTACGCGCGATTGGTTTCCCATTTTCATCATCATCATCAAACGACCAAGAGAGAGGACGAACAAGTCGCGCGAATGCACTCGTTATCGCGCATACTGGACGAATTAACGGGTCCCGTCGAGAGGAGAACGATGGATGTGCATTCGGTCGTATTTATCGCGAAGAAGTTAATCGAGAGAAGATGCGAAAAGAGTGGTGGTGAGAGAGGAGGAGGAGACGAGGAGAACGTCGAGAAGAGGCACTTTGGGTACTCGATTTTACAACGACTTTTAATATCGGCAAAAACGAGCGAAGAGGAGGAGATTTTTATGATGAACGAGTTCACGAATATAATTTCAAACGAGTTACGTTTGACGTCACAAGGCGGCGCAAAAGTGCCGTACCCGTTGAAGTCGAAAGTCGCGCAGATTACGGCGGAGTTTATTAAACGAGAAGGTTCGACGGCGTGGATCGCGTTTAGCGAAACCATCGCGAGGATGTTGCGATCGGCGGATGCGTACGAGTGCGAGTTAGGGGCGATTATCGCGAGATACGTGGCAGAAGACGTGGCGTTGCACTCGGACGAGGTGTTTGCGGATAAGGTGAGAGATTTGTTGGGTGGAATGACGCAAACGATTGGAGAGGTGACGGGCGCGATGCGAGAGGCGTGGGAGAGGCATTTTAGTAACAATAATGTCGCTGCGCCGGAGATGCAGAAAGCGTCCGAAAATTGCGCCTTGGCTGTTTTAGAGGCTATCAGCGTGTACGCGGAGTGGGCGCCGTTAGTGCCGCTGGTCCGGAGTGGACTTGTGGATATATGCTGCGTGGCTTTGTTGGTGCGCCTTTTGATTTCTCTTTTGATTTCTCGCTTTTCGCTTCTCGCGCTTTTGCCGATGATGATGCACAATTTTTGGATCAACCATCTGAACATCCACCGTGAGGATAAACTTTACAAAAACATATTATATGTCTGAGGCATCGCATTCACCGCTCTTCTTTCTGCTCATCTCTCTTTTTGCTCTGTGCATGTGTGTGTATCTATCTGTGCGCGGCCTAAAATACTAACGAGGCGAAAAAATTATACTGCACTTCTTCTTTTTCGTTTTACCCGAAACAGAGCAACATCAACGAATCCGCGTGCCGAGCGCCGGCGGCATCAGCCATTAAGCACGTTTTTGCTCGTAAACCGTTACCGGAGGATGTTCCTCAAGACGATCGAGCGGTTGTTTTTATGGCCATATCTTCGTGCGTTCGCGCAGTGGCGACACATTTAGATGTCGTTTTAGCACAAGAATACAACGCTTTGGACAACGCGGATGCGTACGAGCAGTGCGCCGAATTGGCATGTCAAGCGGCGTCAGTGCAGGTTTTACACACGCTAAGTCGCGGAGAGCAGCATCAACAACATCAACACCAACAACAGCTAGAGTTGGTTGTCGCGTTGCTCGAACGGTTAGCTATGTTAGTCAGGATCCCCAACTTGAAGTCGTTGGAGACGGTGTTAGGAGCGTGGACGGCGTTATTGCGCGCGAACGGAGCAACAGTGCCAAAAAAAGGACACGCGACGACGACTTCCTCTATGGCGCCGCCGTCTTCGTCATCGCTATCAACTTCAACATCCTTAAAAGTCCTCCCGCCTGGTGCCGTTCCAGCTTTGCTGGACTATTGCGTCGCGTGGCTTCGCGCTGGTGGTGGTTTAGCCGGGGGCATGGATCCGGCTGGCACGCACATCGCCAACGAAAGAGAACAATGGGAAGACACGTTCGAAACGTTCGAGGAATTGAAAACGCAATGGATTATCAATCGCGCGAAAGTGATGGAAGTTATCAAACTCTGCGCGAATCTGGACCCACAAAGTGCGTCGAGGAAGTTGTTAGAAACCGTCGATGGGGCTCTAGAATGGTTGAAGAGCGTATCAACGTCGGCAGATGGAGGGGAAGATTCAGGAGACGAAGGCAAAGCGTGTATTTTAGAAGGTGTCCAAGCGTTCACGGAGTGCATCATGCTCGTTTTGCCCATCGAAGAACCGCAAGCATCGAGCGTGGTGATAGAAATAGAAAACTTAGTCACGAAAGCGCTCGCGATGACCGATCAATCTTCCCAAAGTGGTGGAATCAGATTAGGCCCGCAAAGTTTAGCGCAATACGCGAAAATTTTAGAGTGTTTTGGACGCATCGGTTTGGTGCGACCAAATTTGGCGCCTCTGTTGGTGAAGAACTTGTTCGATTTGCTCGGCACTGTTGCGGCGGAGGACGTTTCCGCGCCACCGGTTCGAGGTAAAGCTCGAGTGAAAAGGACGCAATTGGCGAGACAGAAGATTTGTTCGGCGATGTTGAACATTTGCGCGACGGTGCCAGAGGTACGAAAAAACTTTTTGTGTGCTGGTCACATTTCCTCTTCTTCCTTATTTAATTCGTCTTCTTAAAACTTTGTCGCGGCGTATTACAACTGCGGCAGAGCTATGCAAAGGCGAGAGATTAAAATCAGCGTTTTCCTCTTTCATGTATTTGCAATATCTTTCACAGAGAGATTGAAGTTTTGCATCGGAGGAAGCGCTACATGTTTCCTACTTTTTCTTTTCCTTCTTTTACGTTCGTAACAACAGAATCAAAAGCAACATCAAAAACATTTACTGACGCGCTCTTTCTTTCATTCATATTTATAACAAACAGGCGCTCAACCCGCACCTGGAACCGTTGGCAGAACAAGTCGAAAGTCTCCGATCCACGGGCAACTTGACCGGCGCGGAGAGAGGAACTTTAGCCGAAGCTTTATTAGCAGGGGCGACACCGAGTGGTCCAGAACGAGTGATCCAAGTGCTCGATTGGTTGTTAGCGCCGGTGAAAAGTAGATGGTACAGCGTGGAAACTGGAGCAGTGTTACCGCTGGTGGCAAATTTGACCACGCCGGAAGCGTTTATGGCGCAGGAGCAACAGCAACAGCAACTCTCGAACGTGCACTGGGATCTCTTTCACGACGTGCAGTTGCTCGAAAGGTGCATGCGACGGTGTTTACCGGGCAGTAGCGCGCAAGCGGCGCAGAAAGTGGTTCAAGAAGCGCCCGGAGAGCAACAACAACAGCAACAACAATCCGTCTGTCTCATATTGGAACACGTCGAATGGGCTATCCTCTTAGCGACGGAGATGCACCGACTCGTAAGACAAATCTATACGCCAGGTTTGCAATCGCAAATGGTCAGCTCGAACTTAGCAGAATCGTTGCAGCCGTCTTGGGAAGAGTACGCAGCCTCGTTGAAGCCAGGTAAATTGAAAGAATTCGCCTTGGAACAGGCGGAAAATCAAAACGCAACCCAGCTGAAAGTAGTTTCCGTTCGAGATTGGCTTCGCGTGTTACGAGATGCGAGTTTGAATATCATCAATTTGGTTTTGTTACACGCGAGTGAGATGACGTATTCGAACCCGTCAATCGCGGGGAAGATACGGACAGTCATAGCCACCGATTTAGAGGCACAAAGAGACGACCAAGTGAGGACGATGGTGCTTTTGTTCGTAAGGCCGGTACTGTCGAGATGTCCGGCACAGTTTCGCCAGATTTGGTTTCAAGCGTTGGTTGCGCCGATATTGCCAGATTTGTGCCGACGCGTGGAAGCTGGCTGGACGACAGCGGGTGCGAACAAAGCAACTCTTTCGACTCCAGGAACAACAACGAATGAAGCTCTCGACACGTCGTCGGATGTATCCACGTACGCCACGCTCGTCGCCGAAGCTTACTCCGAACGCACGTTGCGCGAAATTTCTCGAGAGTTGGGCTCGATATTAGAACTCATCGTCGCTCCAGACGGCACTCTCGGTCGACGCACGAAAACTGCATCTACCTCAGATACCGAAAAAGACGCCGTTGTTGGTGGCAAGCACTTAATCGATTGGATGTGTTCGCAAAGTGATGTGCAAGTAGCCCAAATAGCCATCCAAGCCGGCACTTTGGCGTTGAAGATTGACGATTTAGAAACAGTTTCTAAAGCCATCTTGTTTTGTCGAGGTTTAGTCGCCGCCGCTTCCGCGCAAGACCCGCGCATTGGCGAAGGGCTCGCGGAATCTTGCGGCGGCGAAATCGTACTTGCCGCCGTGGCGGCTTTGAGCAAATCTTTGAATTCTTCCTTACAAGCGGAACTTTTGAGTTTGATTTACGAAGTTTTAACGAAACACGCGAGGACGACACAATCAGTCCCGCACGCCATGCTCTGCATCCCAGGCATTACGGAGAGCGTATTGATGAACACTTTGGAGGAAATAAGCAAGTGTCGTTCGGAGAAAAACGCGACTGGATTGGTGAAAAATTTATTGTTATCGATACCGGGAGAGGAATTGAAAATTTTAGCAACTGGCGATAACAAAAAGACAATTTCAGCGATTCAAATTCCAACCAGCAGTAAAAGAAGGCAAAGTGACGGTGGAAACGCGAGTGAACCCGTGAAATCATCTTGGACGGAAAACGAAGTCCACGCCGGGTTCCAGTTGTTTCAATAGCGATTTTTATTAAATTTTATACGCAGCGCAACTCTTTTTGAATTTTATGTACACGTGGACTCCTTCTTTCTATTAACCGACGTTTTTAACGCACGTCGACAAATTTTTCTTTTTCGTCGCTCAACCACGGCACGTTTCCGCACTCCAACTGATTTTGCAATCTTAAATCGTACACAATGTTCCGTTTCCTCGGTTTGAGCGCCGGCGTCACTTCACCTCGCAACACGTTTTTCAAATCGCACTTAAATTCGCCGTTGTGAAACCACGGGTGCGAAAAATACGCGTCCATCGCGTCACCGCCTCCGGCGCCTAGTCTAGCTAACTCGTCTAATCGTAGAAGTTTTCGAACAATGTCCACGGTATCGGCGTCGAACCAGTGCGGACACCAGACGCCACCGTTTGCGTCTACGCTCATCACGGCTTCGTATAACTCAATGTGGTTTCCTCGGACGTTCGCGTACGGCGTCGCTCCCGAGCATAATTCGTAAATCAAAACTCCCAAACTCCACAAATCGGCTTCGAATCTACAGCCTTTTTTGCTCATGACTTCCGGGGACATGTACTGACTCGTCCCGCAGAACGAGTACGCGCGCTCGTCTTCTCTTTCTAATTTCTTAGCCATACCAAAATCGGCTAAACACACGTCGCCGTTTGCTCGCAACAAAATGTTCTCTGGTTTTAAATCTCTGTAGACGTATTTTTTCACGTGCAAATAGGCAATGGCCGCAGAGACTTGCGAGATGTACACCTTTGCGTCTGAAAGAGACGGTAATCCGTGATAGACTAAACACTGAAACAAATCCCCGCACGGTGCGTACTCTGTGAGCAAATAATACGCGGTCGGATCGTCGTACGAGTGAAACAAAGTAGCTATGAATGGGCCGTTGGATACGTCCATGTGAACATGCCTTTCGTACGCGGCGTGTTTTTCCTCACCGACGGAAACCAATTTGGACTTTTGCATCACTTTAAACGCCAACAACTGTTTCGTATCGTGCAAACGAGCTAAATACACCGTCCCGCACAAACCTTTCCCGAGCTCTCTCAAAACGGTGAAATCTTTCGGGAACGACGAAGACGGCGAAATGATAACCTCTCTCAACGAGTCGTCGTATTCGGCTTCTTTATAGTCTTTGGACAAACCCGCCGCGGAGACTAAATTCGAATCGTCCTCTTTTACCGTTTGCGTTTGCGTTTGCGTTTGCGCGGCGGCTGTTCCTTTCACTCCTTCTTTAACCTCCAATTCCTCCACCTCCTCTTGCGAAGATATGTGTAACCGTCCCAACAACTTCCCAGCTCGATCTTCCTCCTCCCTCGTCTCGCTAATCTGCATCAAATCTAAAACCGACGCGTGCGAATGAATCGTAGCCGTCTTCCTCAACCCCCCGACGACGCTCCCTCTCAATTTATTATTCGTTCTTCTCAGCGGCGACCCGGGCGGCGTTTTCTTCCTCCCACCAAAATCCTCCTCTTCCTCCTCCATCATCATCATCATCGCTTTCATCGACGCCACGCGTTTCATCGGTTTCTCTCCGCCTTCCTCCTCGAAATCATCATCATCCGTCTTCTTCGTGGTTTTGAGTTCCTCTTCTTCTTTTTCTTCTTTTTCTTCTTCTTCGTATCGTATTTTGTGCTCCCGTCGTTCCGCGTCTTCCTCCTCTTTGTCCAATTTCATCGAATTTTCTTCGTTTTGGATAACGGTCTCCCCTCCCGCAAAAGCTCCCCGTTTCTGTTTCTGTTGTTTCTGTTGTTGTTGTTGTTGTTGCACGAGGTTGGAGAGAGATTTGCTCTTCCGCAAACGCGTCGTTGTTGTTGTCTTGTTGTCCTGTTGTTGTTGTTGTTGTTGTTGTTGCGCTTGGTTCCCGCTCGTATCGCCGGATGCGACGACAGCCTTCTCCGCCTCCTCCTCTTTTCCCCGGGAAAGGAGTTGATGATGCGTCATGTAAAGAGGAGTTTAGAGAGAAATTGAAAACTAAAACGGTACTCTTCTAAACGTAGCAGCGAAAGAGTCAGCGAGAAAAGTGCTCTCGCGCGGAGGGTACGTGTGCTTTGTAAAAGGTGCTCTCGCGCGGTTATTTTTATGTGATGATGTTTTTGTGTGAAATGTGTTCGAATGTGCAACGTATTACGAGAGAAAGAAACGGACGATAAAATCCTCTCTACCCTAGTACCCGCGGCAGAAACGTGTTATGTAACACTCAGACCAAACACTTTCGAAATCCACTCTCCAACTGCTCTCGATTCAAATCTCTGCCGATGAAGACCATGCGATTCAACTTTTTTTCGCCTTTTCGCCACTCGTTTCCGCTCGGTCCAAAGTTTATTTGTTCGTGGACGCCTTGAAACACAAACTTGGCGTCGCCTTGACCTTG
>Ga0114997_10002776_pt1 | contig 14003 bp, 17 predicted proteins | sample ArcticOcean_MG_C_2_FD_87045 | JGI IMG/M metagenome (GOLD analysis project Ga0114997, IMG submission 87045) | Marine microbial communities from western Arctic Ocean - ArcticOcean_MG_CB4_136 | ecosystem: Environmental > Aquatic > Marine > Oceanic | place: Arctic Ocean: Canada Basin | collected... | reverse complement strand
TGATGCTGGACAAACTACTAAAATTAATAATAATAAAAAAAGATTAGATCGCATGGAAAATAAATAATGTTTAATAAACAGGTTATTGTTTTAGTAAATATTTTTTATTGGTTGCCAGATTATAATAATATAATTCAAGAATTTACGTGGCAAACGGCAGATATTTTTCCTACGTATCCTAGAGTATCTAATTTTTTACAGTATTGGAAAGATAATATTGATGTAGTAATAAATGAAGTAGTATTATCAACGTCTATTTCTCATACTTATAGACGAGTTGATTTTGATTGGAGACTCTAATGAGTGACGAAAAGGTAACTATTGTTAATGTAGATAGTAGCGGACATGTAGAAGAAAAAGTAGAACAAGGTTGGTATAATAAGGTATCTTCAGAACGGATTGATAGATGGCGCGTTGTACCTAGAGTGTTAATGTTACTATACGGATTAGCTTTTTATAGAGGAATGAATTGGTTTATGGAATTAGAAAATCCTACCTTGGAACAGACAGGATTTGTTTCTACATTAGTAGGAGCTGGCGCTGCTTGGTTTGGTTTATATGTCGGATCAGGACATAAAAAATAACCATAAAAAAAGCCCCTATATAGGGGCTTTTTCTATTACGGAGTATTATATTTTGCTTTAAGGTCAATTAATTGGTTAAAATTTCCACAACCTACTAAGAATAGTAAAGGAATTACTAATATAATTAGTTTTTTATTGATTCCCTGTACTTCCTAGTCCCCCTCTTTTTAAGGATAGTTTTCTTTTCATTTCATCTGCTAAACCTGTAGATTTACCCTTATTACTTTCAATATTAATAGTTTCTGAAACTGCATCTACATATGTGAAACTTACCTGTGGGATTTCTCTAAAACAAGCTTGAGCAATTCTATCACCAGGTTGAATATAAAAATCATTAAACATGTCACAATTATAAAGTATAACTTGAATTTCTTTACGATAACCAAAATCTATAGTTCCAGGAGAGTTTAACACAGTAACTCCGTGCTCTGCTGCTAGACCACTACGAGGTCGCACTTGCATTTCCCAATTTGGTTCACTAAATTCTACATGAATTCCTGTTGGAATAATAGTATGTCCCGTGGGTAATAAAATTAAGGTTCTTTTTATACAGGCTCGTAAATCAAAGCCTGCATCATAAGGAAATTGTTGTTGTAATTCCCATTTAATATTTAATGATTCTTCAAGTTGTTTAGCTAGTTCAGTTTTTTGAATTTTAATTTCTAAATTCGACATATTTGTTTAGTCCTTTCCATACTTCTTCTCCATCTTTTCCTGCTATAATTGCATCTTTATTATATTTTGTTAAATTAATCATTTGCTCATTACGTTCAAGTAATTTTTTACTTTGATTAAGATTTTGAATATATTTACTTTTTCCTTTAACTGGTAATGCTTTAACTAATTCTGTTAAACTTTTATATTGTTTAGCTAGTACTTGTGCCCTTTTAGGACCAATTCCTTCTACTCCAATTATAGCATCACTTTTATCTCCCTCAATATAGCGAGATAATAAATATTGAGTTGGAGTTATTTCAAAAGTATCTTGTAAATATTTTAAATCAACTTCTCTACGAGAAAAAATGTTATAAATACTCACATTATCATCTACCAATTGATATAAATCTCTATCACTTGATATAATCCACGTATGTTCGTAGGATGTTGATAATTTTAAAACTAAAAAAGTCATTAAATCGTCAGCTTCAATACCACGATATTTATGTTTATCATATATTAGATCATCATAAACAGCATTAAGACAATCAAAAAATTCTTGATATTTTTTTATATCTTCTTCATCAGTAGGTTTTTTTCGTGTGCCCTTATAATCATCGGAGATATTTATTCGATAATAACTTTTACCAAAATCAAAACATACTATAATCCTACTGGCTTTATAACTGTTTCCTAAACTTTCAATAGTTCTAATATAATCTTCTTCAAAATGGTTATAGTTTTTACGCTGTATCCATCGATACGCTAAATTATTTCCATCTATGATTAAAAGATTACTCTTTTCCCCTAATTGATTTTGCACAGCGGCCAGATCATTCCAGCCTTTAGAATCAATCATTTTTTAACCTTTCATTATTATTCTTAATAATACCATTAATTAAAGTATTAGTCTACTTTTAAATTAAGTAATTAGCCCTTTATGATATACAGTTTTTCCATTTTCTTTAGTAGCTGTTAATACTTGTTTACGATTTTTTTCCTGACTATAGGAACAGTGAATCCAACCAGAGTTTTTATCTCCTGAATTATAAAATTCCAAAATTAATTGATCAAATTCTGGAATGTGATCTCGTATCCATTGTGCTAACTCATAGTTAACTACTCCTGTAATTTCAAAATCAGCAGCTTCTCCTTTAGAATGTTGAGATTTACTAGAACCCCCAATAGCAGCGTTTAATTCTGCACTTCTATATCCCGAAGTAACGCGAATTGGTTGACCTCTGGAATCACGAATACGTTGTAAAACATTTTCTACTAAAGCTTTTAAATTGTCTAAATGCTCTCCAGAAGGTTGATTAGAAATGCCTTGTCTAGTTGCTGTCTGACTTTTAGTTAATTCATTTAATGAAAAATTTTCTGATAGTTTCATATTAATTTCCTTTCTTGTATTCAATAATCCAATCTTTTAATAACCCCATTTTGAAATAAAGTTCAAAACACTTAATTTCTATTTGGTTTTTAAGAGTTAATTCATCACTCCAACAAACATAATCTTTAGATCTATTCCACCTATAGATAAGTAAAGGTTTCTTTCTCATTACTTCAGCTTCTCTAATACATTGTTGCCAAAAGTCATAAAGATCAGAAGATTTTGCTGTCAGTAATCCATTCCAATTTACTATTTTATAATGTTTACATTCAATGCAATAAGGCCACGCTGCTGTATCAAAGGGAGTCCACAAATCTCCTTTTAAATACTCTAATGCACCACTTAAAGGCATTCTTTTAAATTCAATATCTAATTCTGCAGTTAATAAATCACGTATTTTTGCTTCGTATGCTGACCCTTTAATTTTACTTGTATTTACCATTACTTTGGTCTCTCTTTTTAAAAAAATTAACTAAGTCAGTATACCCTCCAATATGAATACCATTAATTACTATTTGAGGAGCTGTAGAGAATGTAGTTCCTAGTTCTTCAACTGCTTCTCCTTTTGTAATTTCTACTCCCATAACTAACTCTTTAAAGATAATTTTTCTTTCAATCAATAGTTTTTTAGTTAGTTCACAATAAATACATAGGGGTTTAGTATATATAATAGCGGTCATTTTAATGAGATCTTTCTCCATTGAAAATACATATAAATTCTACAGATTCATTAGTTTTATTATGAACTCTATGAAAATCACCGTCTTCAATTAAAACTATTGACCCAGAAGTAACTTTTTCTATATTACAATTATTAATATGTTCAATTTCCATAAGAGCATTTCCTTTAATAAATATATATACTTCTTCTTGTCCGTCATGTTTATGACCTGTAGTACTATTATAAGGTTTTAATATAGTTTTACTTACTATTAATTTATTTAAGTTAATGTTATCATAGACTTCATATCTATCAGTATTTTTAACTAAATTTCCTTTAATATTCCAATTATTATAAAAATATGACATTATTTTATAAATTAATTCCTTTAAATGTATCATTGGTAATATCTTGTTTAATTCCCCCAATAATATAAGATTCAATCTCTGTTTCTTGTGGGGCATTTTGTACTTCCTTTGAATTTAACCAATGTTGAGTCCAAGGAAGAGGGTTATTTCTAATTGAAATATTATAAATAGGTTTTAAATTAATTGCTCTCATTCTTTTATTAGCTATCCATTCTACATAATCACTTAAAAGTTTATCGTTTAATCCTACCATTGAACCATCTTTAAAAAGATATTTAATCCATCTTTTTTCTTCTTTTACTGCGTCATCATACATTTTATATACTGTATCTTTTTCTTCTTCAATTATTTCTAACATTTCTTCATCATTTTCGTGTAATTTATAATTTTTAATTATATGCTGAGTAATAGATAAGTGTTGAGATTCGTCTCTTGCTATGAAAGATATAATTTTGGCAGAACCTTCCATTAACCGTAATTCCCCAAAAGCAAAGGTACATGCAAAAGAAACATAAAATCTAATCCCTTCTAAAATATTAACATTTATTAATGCTTTCCAAAATTTTCTTTTTAATTCTTTTCTATCTGTCTCTAATTCTAGTTGATATTTATGAGCATAATTAATAAAATCATCATAAGCTTGAGTAACAGAAGCTGCTCTTTCAAGAATCATTTTATCTTCTAAAATAGTATCAAATATTTCGCTTGGATCAGAATACAAATTCTTAATCATATATGTATATGAACGACTATGGATTGTTTCCATAAAATCCCATGTAGTTATACAACTTTCAAGTTCTGGAAGAGAACAAAAAGGTATAAATGCAAGTGCAGGACCACGTCCTTGAACTGAGTCTAGAAGTGTTTGGTATTTTAAATTAGATGTAAAAATAAACTTTTGTTCTGGTCTTAATTCATTAAAATCATTTCTATCTTTTTGTAAAGAAACTTCTTCTGGACGCCAAAAATAACTTAATTGACTCTGAGTTAGTTTATCAAAAATTGGATATTTAAAACTATCATATCTTTGTGAATTTAATGCTTCACCAAAAAACATTGGCTGTTTAGTAAAATCAACTATATTTGAATTAAATACTGTTTTTTTCATATAATACAACTTTCACAATCTTCTGCGGGTAAAAATTCTTCATAAGGTATAGCTGTAATTTCCACTTCAGGTTCTTCATTCTCATCTCTTTTGGAATCATAAGTATTTTGATAATACGAAGTTTTCCAGCCATATTTATATGTATTAATTAAATCTGTTGCCATTACACTAAGTGGAATTTCATTATTTTCATAATGTTCAGGATTATAACTCCAGTTTCCACTAATAGCTTGATCAAAATATTTTTGTATTGAAGCTACAATTTTATTGTATCCATCATTAGTTTTCATATCCCATAATAAAGTATAATAACTTCTCAAGTGATAATAGCCCGGAACAATTTGCTTAAGAGGCCCTTTTTTTGACTTTTTAATGGACAAGAAACCTCTTGGTGGTTCAATTCCGTTTGTGGCATTTGACACAACCGAACTGCTTTCTGATGGCATTTGTGCCGACAACGTGCTATGCCGTAATCCGTAAGTTCGAATACTCTCGCGTAAACTATTCCAATCATAATTTAACTCCGGCGATATAAATTCATCAATTTCTTTTTTATATGTATCAATAGGTAAGATTCCTTTTGAATATTTTGTTTGATTAAAAGCAGTACATGCTCCTTTTTCTTTAGCTAATTGTACACTACTTTTTAATAGGTTATATTGAAAAGCTTCTGTTAATTCATTTACTAATTGCCAAGCTTTTGGATCATCATATTTAACTTTATTTTTAGCAAGATAATGTGCTAGTCCTATATAACCAATTCCTAGACTTCTTCTAGCTTTTGTAGATTTTTCTGCTGCTTTAACTGGATAATCTTGATAGTCAATAATTTCATCTAAAGATCTAACTGCTAAATCGCAGAGTTCTTCTAACTCTTCTAAAGAGTTTAATTTACCTACATTAATAGCAGATAAAATACATAAAGCAATTTCTCCGTCAGGATCGTCAATATGTTGAATAGGTTTTGTTGGAAGAGTAATTTCTTGACATAAATTACTCATATATATTTTATCTGTAAAGGAACTATGTTCGTTTACATGATCTATATTCATAATATAAATACGACCAGTTTCTGCTCGTTCTTTAAGAATAGCCATAAATAGTTTTCGTGCAGAAATAGTTGTTTTACTTATGTCTTTATCTTTTTCATATTTTTTATAAAGATTGTCAAATGTTTCATTATACCCAAAAGTTTCATATAATTCAGGAACATCATGAGGACTAAAAAGGGTTATTTCTTTATCTTCAATAAATCGTTCATAAAATAATTTAGAAAGTTGTATTGAATAATCCATTCTTCGGACTCTGTTATCTTCAGTTCCTTTATTATTTTTTAATACAATAATATCTTCTATTTCTTTATGCCAAATAGGAAAGTGAACTGTAGCATTACCACCTCTTACTCCATTTTGTGTACAACAACGTACTGTTGATTCAAATTTTTTAAGAAAAGGAATAACACCAGTATGTTGAACTTCACCATCTCTAATTTTCGAGTTTATAGCCCGAATTCGGCCAGCGTTAATTCCTATACCAGCTCGTTGAGCTGTATAATATCCAATTGCACTATCACTACTAAATATACTAGATAAGGTATCATCAACATCTACTAATACACAACTTGCATACTGTTTAATAGGGGTTCTAACTCCAGACATTACAGGTGTTGGTATATTAATTTTAAAAGTTGAAATAGCTTCATAGTATTTTTTTACTAAGTTTAATCTAGTTTCTTTAGGATAGTGAGCAAATAAAGTAGCCGCAATCATTATGTACATATATTGAGGAGTTTCATAGATTTGTCCAGATGATCTATCTTGAACTAGATATTTATCCATGACTTGTCTTAAACCAGCATAAGTAAACTCAAAATCTCTTTTGTGTTTAATATACGAATTAATTTTTTCTAATTCTTTTGAAGAATACCATTGATTTATATTTTTATCATAAACTCCTAAAGTAATATTGTTATTTATTAACTTCTCCAAAGGAATATAATCAAATTGTTTAAATACTTCTTTTCTTAATCCAAATAATAATAATCTAGCTGCTACATATTGATAATTTACATTTTCTAAATCAATTAAATCAGCAGCACTTCTAACTAAAATTTGTTGAATTTCATTAGTATTAATTTTATCATAAAATTGAATTCCACTATTCATTTCTACTTGGGAGGCACTTACCCCACTTAAATCTTTACATGCTTCATTAGTCATCACATGAATTTTTTCTAAATTAATTAATTCTTTGTGACCATCTCTTTTAGTAACATGTAGAGCTTCTTCTGTCATTTGTAATCCTTATTCTAAATAGCTAATGTTATTATTTTTAATAATATTAATTTTATCAATTAATGGATGGGTAAAATCATGAGAAATAAGAAAAATATTTAAATTATCTTCTTCTTGTAATATTTCTATCAATTTTTCTTTACCTGCCTCGTCTAGTACTCCGGTAATCTCATCTAAAAATAAAAGATTAATATAATTACCTCCAATTTTAGATAAAACATTACGAATTGCTAATAAAATAGCAGTTTGAATTCTACTAAATTCTCCTCCAGAAACGGTTTCTATAGAAGATTCTTGACCGTTGTTAATAACAACAATATTTAATTTTTCTCCAGTTAAACGAAAAATAACTTGAAATTGTCCATCTGATAGGTTAGATAAATAATCATTAATGACAATTTCAAGTTCTTTAGTTAAATTCTCAAGTTTAAATGCTACAATTCCAGTAGTACTAAATGCTTTTCTTAAAATATTAAGATTTTTAATTTTCGATTTAAGATCGATTATATCATTATTTAATAGCTCTTGTCTAGCTAAAAAATATCTTTTTTGTTCAATTAGGGTATCGACTTTAGTATTATGAGTTTTTAATTTTTCATTACGTTCAATAGCATTTTCTCTTTGAGTTTCTTGACTTTTTAATTCATCTTGTAATACTTGTACCTCATTTTTTAAGGTGTTAAAATCAGGATAAGTTATTGGTATAGTACCATCTATAAATTGACTAAATTGTTCAAATTTTTCAATATTCTTTTTATTATTTTCCCATTCTTTAACTTTATTTTCATATTTTTCAATGCTATTTTCAATACCAAGTAACAATACTCCTATATCAGTTGCTCTTGACCTATTTTTAAATAGATCTTCTTCTAAATTATTTTTTAGATAAACTGCTTGTGAATTATCAATTGATTGTCCACAAGTATAACATTTTTCTGCTATATTTAAATTAGCTAATGCATTTTTTATGTTTTTGCTACTTATAGAAAGTACTGTTTTTTCTTCATTTAATTCTTTTTGACTATTGTAACTATCTGTAATTTTTTCTGGTTCTTGTAAAGAAATATTAAAATTTAGTTTTTCACGATCTTTGATATACAAATTATTATTATCAATTTTTTTACATAAAGATTCATATTCATTAACTTTATTTTGTTCAATACCTAACTGATTTCTTTTTTCTTCATTAACTATAGGTATTTCAACTAATGATTTTTTATCTTCTATAAGAGCATTATTTAAATAATCTTTTACACCTTTTAACTCCCCATCTAATTTAAAAGATATTTTTTCTGATTCTGAAAGCTTTAACTTGATTACTTCACCAATATCGGGATATTTTTCAAGATTAAATAAATTAATTAAAAACTTTTTTCTATTAGTATCAGTAGCTTTTAGGAATTCTAATAAATCAGTACTACTTTGATAAGTAAGTTGAGAAAATATTTCAAAATCAAGACCAATAAGTTCTTGTATTTTTCTATAGGTATCGGGAATTTTATGTTCAGTTAAATCTATTATTTTTGAAGCAGTTTGTTCAAAGAATTTTACTTTACTTTGATTTTTAATTCTTTTAACTTCAACGACATAATCCTTGTTTTTAACTGTAAAATCTATTTTTCCTGACCAGGTATCATCTTTTATATATCTATTAAGAATATCAGCTTTTTTTATGTTTTTTATATTTTTACTATAAAGTAACTCTTGTAAAATAAGAGCTATAGAAGATTTTCCGCTTCCATTTGGAGCAGTTAATTGGGTAATTTTATTAGAACTTAAATCAATTTCATTATTTTGACCGTAACTAAACATATTATTAATAGAAAGTTTATTTAAAGTAATCATTGAATATTTAACTCTTGAAACTCTGTTATTATAGCATTGGTGTCCTGTACTTTGATATATTTTAAATAAGCTTTTAATTCTTCTATTAAAGATAAATCTTTTAATTCTAACTTTGAAGACTCTTCTGGTTTAAATGCAATTTTTTTATCTAATTGATCATGATTAGAAATCTTAGATAACTCATCAATACTTCCAGTAATTTCATAAATTACATGGTGAGAATCATCTTTTTGCATTGATTCACCTACTTTTATAGTTTTTCGTAATAACTTAGGTAATTTTAGGTTAATAAATTTTACTTTATAATCATCTATACTATTAAAATCTATAATATCAACTCCATATTCTCTTTTTTCATCCCTATCAAAAGAAACATTTAAAGGACTGCCAGGATAATAAGCTGGATAATCTAAGTAACGATGGTTAAAATGTAAGTCACCTAAAAGTATAAGTTTCCATGGACGAAGCTTTTCAAAGTTATACTCAGCAGTAATATGTGGAGGTACTTCTCCACGAATATGTGTGACTAAGATATCATTTGATACTGGATTAGGCAAATTATCTGTTTGCATCTCCCCGTAAGGAAAAAATTGAAATCCTTGATCTAAAATATTTTTACGAATATTTTGAGTAATAACCTCTACATTTGAATTTTTAATAGCATTATCTTCATGGAAATGCGATAAAAAAGTATGACCTTTTTTAGTTGCTTCATGATTTCCTGGTATGATAAATGTGGGAATTGAAACTGAATTTATATATCTTAAAAATAAACATATTTCATCTGGTTCAGGTTTTTTATCAAATATATCTCCTGCAATAATATGAATGTCACAGTTTTGTTCTAATTCATGTAATTTTTCATAAAATAATCTAAAACGATTAGCCTGCCAATCTCTTGGAATTTTTTTTCTATGCAAGGCAATATGCCAATCTGCGGAAAGTAAAATTTTCATAGTTCTAATTCTAGAAGTAATTCTGATGTGTTAAAGTTAGCATGTTTATGAGTTGGGTGTTCATGCATAAAACGATATCCTAAAAATGCTGGATAGTCTTTCCAAAGAACCTCTAAATTATTTGTTTCAGGAAAATCTTCATTATTAGTCCAATAATCATCATTTACAAAAAATGCATTAACACCATTAGAATGAACTAAAGAATAGCTTTTTGATCTAGCAAGATTACAAAATGCTTTTAAACTAGCCCCATGATAAATATTATAAGGTCCGGCATCCCAAAAATTTGGGTCATATTGAATAACTTGATCAACATTAACATCTAAGCAAGCATTATACTCACATACAAAAGCTCTAACTTCATAATAAGTTAAAACTTCATTAAGTATATACCAATCTATACCATCAATATCAAGAGAAAAATAATCAAATTTATCAGGTATTTGATAAGACTCTAAAATTGAAATAATATTTTCTTTAGTAACCATATGTTTATGAAGATTGATTAATGGATTCTCATATTTAGCATCAATTTGTATACCTTCCCAAGCACGTTTTTCTCTAAGAAATCTTGTATTACACTCACTACCATTTTGGGTACCAATTTCAACAAAGTATTTAGTGTCTGTACCTATTTTTGTAAAAATATAATCTGTTATTCCATCTTCTCCAAATTGAGAAAATACTTTTTTTTCATAAATATCTAACATATTATTATGTATTTGGTCCATCTACAGCTTCCCAATTAAATATTTTATTTACATTTCCTTCAAAGGTATAGCTTCCAACATGATTAAGTTTTGTATTGGGATCAAGCCAAATTTGTCCTCCTATTTTCTGCCACCGACGGCAAAATGTATAATCTTCTGATAAGTATCTGTTATCATCAGGATCATGAATAGTATCAAAAAAAGAATAACAATATTGATTAAATTTAGGATCAATACTACTATCATTTAAATAGAATAATTCTGGATAGCCTTCAATCATTTTGTCAACTACTTCACGTTTCATTAACCAAAATCCAGTACTGGCGTCAAGTACTTCTACTGCTCCCATATCAACTTTTACTTGTGTTTTTTCTTTATCAGCAAATTTTAAATTAATTGCATAATCTACTGGTAAAGTTTTCTTTGGATAGGCTCCTGTAATTAACTCTTTATCCATAGCTAACATGCGTATTATTGACTCTGGTTCAAATTCAATATCAGCATCAATAAACATTAAATGAGTACATTCTTTAGCTTCTAAAAACATGGCATTTAAGATATTACGCGCTCTGGGAACTAGACTTTCATTTCTAAGAGTAGTAATTCTAAAATTAATATTATACTTTATAAGCTCTTGAGTTAGTCTAAACATACTCAAAAAGTATTGATCCGTAATTTGCCCGCCATAACACGGAGTTGCAAAAAAGATATTACTTTTTCTAATAATATCCATATCAATAACAACTTGGTCATTTTCAATTTTTTTAAATGCTCCCCCTACAGATGGGCTAACTACAGGAGGAGTAGCGGCAGTTGTGGGGTTTGCAGTCTCTCCAATTTCTTGTGCTTGTCCAGTAGCTTGTACTAACTCATTGAGCTTATACTTTTTCATTTAATCTAGGTCCTCTGCAGTTTCAGTTGGCACAAAGTCATCTCCGGTAGAAGAGGCAAAAAGTGCAGTATTTTCAAGCATCCATTTCTTTTGATCTTCGTAATTTTGCCGCTTATAAATACGACTAAGATCAAATAATTCAGCTTTTTGTTCGTCTTCAGTAAGAGCCTTACTTGCTCTTGCAGGTAGGCAGGTATATTTAACATTTTGAGGAAGTGGACCTGTTTTTTCTTTCTTTATAGTAATATCATAACCTGTTTCATGATCCGCAGGATTTCCATATTCTGGGTTGGAAGCAAAATCTACAATTTGACGATAAATAGTGCTTTTAAGATCAAAAATCTTAATTTGATTATCACTTCTATCAATTATATTACAGATATATGCAAATTGAGGTTTGTCACTGAAGACATCTTCACCCAATTCTCTAAAAGGATCTTCATTAGTGTCTACAAATTTTTCTTGCTCACGTACAAACCGTAGACACTCTAAGGGCATTCTTTTTCCCTCTGTAGTAGTAATCCAATAAACATAACGAGGCATAACTTCGCCTATTAGTCTAACTTTAGTTTCTCCAATTGGTAGAGTTAATCGTTGAATTTCTTTTCGTTCTCCGCCACCTTGTGACGGTGCTTTAGCTTTATCCCAAGCTACCATAGTATTTCTCCTATTCTAAAATGAATTCCAATTTATCAGTTCGTTCTTTGACGAATGTATTTTTCCAATGTTTGGAAGATACATAATTCTTTGGAATATAGTGGTTTGAGTTGGTTATTGAGCGTTTACTCAATAAATAAAGATATTCTACTTTACTATTAGGATTTATTGTAGTAAATAAAAACTTATTATCCTTAAAGTAACTTTGTTTATCTTTACAGTTATAAGTACTAAAAATACAGTTATTTTTAACTACTTTTAGTTTGCTAGTTCTAAACAATTGAAAATCTATATTATTAATAAAAAGTTTTTTCATTAATTGCTGACTTGAACTAGCAATAATATTATTATACCCTATTGTTAGGGCAAGTGTCAATATCAAGATTGATTCAGGTTGCCCTTTTCCATCTATCCAAAGTTCTTTCCAGTTATAATAATACATAATTAGTAGTAAGGGTCAACGTCTGAATTTGGATCATCAATTCCTTCTACTAATTTTACTTCTGGAAAATAATGTTTAATCATACCTTCTACACCCGCTTTTAATGTTTCACTTGACATAGAGCATCCGCTACAAGCTCCTTTTAGAAATAAATATAAAATTCCATTATCTGCATCCCATTCTCTAAATTCTATACTACCTCCGTGCATAGCAACTTGAGGATTAATTTTAGATTCAAGTAGAATTTCTATTTCTTTTTGAATTGAAGATTTCTTTTTTTTAAACATATTCATAATATAAATCCTTTTTCCTGATACCAGTTTAAACGACCAAGCTGTTGTTTATGTACAATTGCTCCTCGTAACTGAAAATCCCTTATTAAAGGGTGTTTTTTATTCGGATGTTCTCGTAATATTCTACCAATTCGTTGTTCTAATTTAATTGGGTTATTACTTGGACAAGTTAAATATAAAGTATCTAATCTATGACAACTAATACCTTCATCAAAAATTTTAGTTGATAGAATTGCGGTATATTTAGTTCCAGCATTTTTTAAAATATCTTTTCTATTTTCTTCTTTAGTTTCTCCAATAAGTAATACACTTCCTTTAATCAATTTTTGTAGATTTTTAAGCATATTTACACGATCTGACAAAATTAATAGGCATCTTCCATTAGCAATATCTTTAGTTGCTACTTCACTAATAAGATTTACATACTCACTTCTTTCAGTAAGTTTATTTAATTGCCTACTCCAATCTCTTTTGGGATCAAGTACCTTAAAAGGTATGTCTGTTTGAACTAACTTTACTGATGGACTATCTTTATTACTTAAATCTTGGGCATAAATTTTATAAGGAGTAAAGTAATCATCTAAAACAATATGTTTTCCATCTTTTCTTTTAGGTGTTGCAGTAACTGCTATTTTAATTTTGCAATTAATATTATTTAAGGCATTTGAAAAGAGTTCGGCAGGACAAAGATGTGCTTCATCTACCATCACCATACTAAATTGATTACTTAGTTCTGTTAAATTATTATATATACTTTTATATATTCCAACCGTAATTTCTTGAATATTAAATTCTCCGTCACCTACAGTACCTATTGGAATTCCTGGTAATTGCTTATTAAGTTCTTCTTGCCATTGTTTAAATAAAAGTTTAGTATGAACCATAATTAAAGTTGGTACATTAGCTCTTGCTATAATATTACATGCAACATAAGTTTTCCCCCACCCACACGGAGCTTGAAAAAGACCACTAGTTACTCTTCCTTTTCTTTTAAAGAAAGCATCAACTACTTTTTGTTGTTCAGGTCGTAAACTTCCCTTAAATTTAAATTTAGTTTTTGCTTTTTTAAAGTTACGTTCATCGCTATAATTTTCTAAATCTAACTTATGATAAGCATTGGTAGGAATAGTATATAATTCACTATCT
>Ga0114997_10002773_pt1 | contig 14005 bp, 13 predicted proteins | sample ArcticOcean_MG_C_2_FD_87045 | JGI IMG/M metagenome (GOLD analysis project Ga0114997, IMG submission 87045) | Marine microbial communities from western Arctic Ocean - ArcticOcean_MG_CB4_136 | ecosystem: Environmental > Aquatic > Marine > Oceanic | place: Arctic Ocean: Canada Basin | collected... | reverse complement strand
TTAATATATCTTGTTAATGGTGCGCTCTGGTGGACTCGAACCACCGACCCTCGGTTTAGAAAACCGATGCTCTATCCAGCTGAGCTAAGAGCGCATTAAGCATCTGGTGTAAATTTGGTGTAAGTCCAGAACGCAATGTTTTCTTATCACAGTTGTTTAATATCTCAAGTCTCATTCGCAACTATTTTATAGCATATAATATGGATAGAGTATCGTTCTCATTCATCGATACTCTATCAAAAAAAATATTATAATTTTTGAAAAAATGAAAATTTATAAATGGTGTAAATTTGGTGTAAACCTAAAAATTAAAATTTCAACAAATGGTTAAACCTTTAGAAAACTGATGCTCTATCCAGCTGAGCTTAGAGCACAAATAATAATCTTAAATATATTTATAGTAGGAATTTAATTTTTAAAAAGAAATTTTTTAGAGATAATTAGTACCGTTAATAACTCAACTCTGCCTATAATCATAAATAAAATCAAATAATATTTGGTAAAAAAATGTAAATCATGAAAATTAAAGACAGTTAGACCATAAGTAGTTGAATTTACAGTATTCATTAATGTTAAAATAGAAAGTTTAAAAGAACTTTCAAAATCAATCCCACTAATTGTTAATAGTCCGCATAAAAACATCAATGAAATTATAAAAATAATTATAGATAAAAAATATTTATAGATTTCAGTTTTTTGAAAATATTCTTTGGAAAACAAATGTTTGTTCATATAAATGTTTTTAGGTCTACTATAGGAAAGTATTTCATTTATTGAATACTTAAATAAAGAATATACCTTTAAGAACCTAATACCTGAACTTGTAGAGAAAAAAGATCCACCAATAATAACTATGATCAAAAAAATAAATGATAAATTTGTAGACTCTTTGTTTAATGAAATTCCAATATTTGAAACGCTGCTTGTTAATGATAAAAATAAATTAACAAAATTATAATCAAAGTTAAGGAATACAAAAAAAATACTTAATAGGAACAAAAAATATAATAACAAATGAATATCTTCATTAAAAAAATTAAAACTACGATTTTTGATGAAAATTAAATTGTAACTTAAAAAAATACTGAAATATGATGTAAGCATGAGAAGAGAAAAAATTATTATTTGTGTGTTATTTAACAAAATATTTGAAAGGTTATCTGCAGGTAAGAACCCCCCTGACGATATGACTGTCATTGCTAAGTTTAGTGAATTGAACACTCTAATATTGAGTAAATTTAAAATTAAAAAAATTGATAAAGTAATTATCGAGTACAATGAGAAAATTTTAAAAGATTGTTTTAAAGTTTCTGCTTTATTAAATGATATAAAATTAGTTAAAGATTTTTTAAAACTATTATCAAAAATATCTATTAATAAAATAATTGAAAATAAAAAATAAAGACCTCCAATCCACTGAGATGAAGACCTCCATAAAATTAGACTTTGATCTATAAGCTTAATATTTTCAAATATTGTAAATCCCGTAGATGTAAAACCTGAAATTGCTTCAAAATATGCATTAACAAAAGTTAAATTATAAATACTAAAATAAAAAGGTATTGAAATTATTAAGGGAAGAAAAAAATAGCCAAAAAGTATTGTTATAATTTTTTCATAAATAGTTATTTTTTTTTCACTATTACTTTTGACATAATAAAAAACTAACATCAAAAATATCGACACAAAAAATGTGTATACATAAGTATTTAAATTAAGATAAAGATTTAAATAATATGAAAAAATAATGTTAAAAAAAGATAGAACTGAAATTATTCCACAAAATACACTCAAATAAATGAGTTTAAAATATTTCATTAAATTAAATTGAACTTATTCGAAACATATTTTCAACTACATTTAAAAAGTCTTTTTTAGCTAAAAGCACAACAATATCCTCTTTTTTAAATACAAAGTTTGATCTTGGAATTATAACTTTTTCACCTCTTACTATCGCCCCAATTCTTATTTCATCTGGTAAGTTGGAGTTTTTTAATTCTTTGTTTATTAACTCAGATGTTTCAATAATTTCTGCTTCAATTATTTCATACTCTCCATTTAATATACTATAAGCATTTTCAATTGTTCCTTTATGAATATGTTTTAAAATACTTGATACAGTATTCATTCTTGGGTCGATTAAGTCATCAATTTTAAGTGAAGATTGTAATATTGAATAATTAGACTTATTAATTAAAGCCATTGTCCTTTTATTATCTAGATTATTCTGATCTTTAGTAAATTTTTCGACTAAAACACTTACCATAAGATTATCTTCGTCATCATTTGTTAGAGCCAAAACTGTTTCGACCTCATCTAGATTAGCTTCAGATAAAACTTCTTCATCTAATCCATTGCCATTAATTATAATTGTATTATTAAGTTCACTTGCAAGATATTCAGCTCTTTGTTTATCTTTTTCTATAATTTTAACTCTTACTGATTCAAAGGTTTCTTCAAGATTTTTTGCTAAATTAAAACCAATATTTCCACCACCTATTATTAAAATTTTATTAGAAATTTTTTCATTATGTCCAAAGATTATTAATGTATCCTTCATTTGTGAGGCATCAATTATAACGTAGGCTTTGTCATTTTTAAGCATAACATCATTTTTTTTTAGAATAATAAATTTATCATCTCTAATAACACCTATGATATTAGCATTTAATTTTGGATGTTTTTTTGTAAGTTCGTTTAATTTAATATTCTTTAGAGAGCATTCTTGATTAATTAAAATTTCAAGTAGTCTAATTTTATTATCAGCGAAAGGAACATTGTCTAGTGCACCTGGAGCCTCAAGCTTTCTTTGTAAAGATTTTGCTATTTCTAATTCTGGTGAAATGATAACATCTATTGGTAAGTTTTCTTTGTTATATACTTTTGTGAATTTTGGATTAAGATAATCTTGTGATCTTATTCTTGCAATTTTTTTTTGAACATTAAAAATTGAAAATGCAATTTGACATATAAGCATATTAATTTCATCATTACGTGTTACTGCAATAATCATATCTGAGTCAGAGGCATTTGCTTTTTCTAAAATTGATGGATAAGTTGCTTTACCAACAATTGATTTTACATCTAAAGTATCATCAATTTTTTGAATATCGTCACTAGACTGATCAATTACTGTTATCGAGTGACCTTGCTCACTTAAAATTTTTGCTATGGTGAAGCCAACTCTACCGGCACCACAAATTATTATATTCATTTAATTTAATTCCTTGATACCAAAACCTTTAAGTTTTCTATGTAAAGCAGATCTCTCCATTCCAATAAATTCTGCAGTTTTTGCTATATTGCCATTAAATTTTTTTAATTGAGTAGTTAAATACTCCTTTTCAAAATTTTCTCTAGCTTCTTTTAATGGCACTGATAATAGGTTTTCTGTTGGTACTTTATCATTTTCTGTGGTTTTTAACGATTCCTTAATTATATTAGAAATCTTATCAGGTGTATCTGGTGAGAGTATTGCTATTCTTTCAATCAAATTTCTTAATTCTCTAACATTACCAGGCCACTCATAGTTAAGTAAGTAATTGTTGTTGGTGTCAATATCTAATTTTTTTAGATTATAATTTAATGAAATTTTTTCAGAAAAATACTCAACTAAAAAAGGGATATCTGAAATTCTGTTTTTAAGGGGTTCTATATTTATTTCAAAAACATTAAGTCTGTGATAAAGGTCTTCTCTAAAGTTACCAAGTTCTATTTCTTTTTTTATATCCTTACTTGATGAGCATATAATTCTAACATCTACCTTGATGTCATGATTTCCATTAATTCTCTTAAATTTTTGATCTATTAAAACACGCAAAATTTTAGATTGTGTTTCAAGGGGGATTTCTGAAATTTCATCTATTAGAAGAATTCCTCTAGTCGCTTTTTCTAAAGCACCATAAGATATTGAACCATTGCTTTTTTCTTCTCCAAATAATTCTAGTTCATATTTTTTTATATCTAATAAAGCACCATTTAAAATTACAAAAGGACCTTGTTGTCGATTAGATTGTTTGTGAATTTTTCTTGCTATCAACTCTTTTCCAGAACCTGTCGGTCCTTTAATAAAAATTCTACTATCAGAAATCGAAATCTTGTTAATTTGATCATGAATTTTTTTCATGTTATTACTTGTGCCAATTAATTTATAAGAATAAAAAAGTTTACTTTCAAATTCTTTATTTTTTTTTTTTAGATTAATATTTTCAACAGCACGATTAATGAAATTTAACAATCTTTCTTGATTAAATGGTTTTTCAATAAATTCAAATGCTCCTTTTTTAAGAGCTAAAATTGCCATTTCAATATTTGCGTGACCTGTTATTATAATAACTGGAATGTTTTTATCTTTAGTCTTTATATGAGATAAAAGTTCTAAGCCATCATTGTCACCTCTATCTAATTTAACATCAATAATTGCAACATCAGGAAGTTTTTTATCAATTTCATTTAAGGCCTGATTGTAATTAGCTGCAAGTCTGGTTTTATATCCAGTTTCAATAATCAAATCATTAATAATATTTCTTATATCTGCATTATCATCAATAATTAATATTTCTATACTCATTATTTTAAGAACTTGACGTGTATTTTTGCACCATCCATGATTGGTATAAAATTTATTGAACCATGATGATCATTTATTATTTTATTAACAATAGCCAAACCTAAACCGGTACCTTTTTCTTTAGTAGTAAAATAAGGGTTAAGGATGTCTCTTATTTTATCATTAAATTTTTCAAATCCTAAACCATTATCAGTAATTATAAAATCAATATTAGACACATTATTATTCAATATAAGGTCAATTTTACCATCAAAATTAGCATTATGTAATTTTTTATCATGAATACTTTCAATAGAATTTTTTATTAAATTAAAGAAAACTCTACTTAATTGTTCACTATCTGAATTAAGAATTATATCATTTGCACTAGTATTAAGATTAATTAAAATTTTATTATCTAATTCTTTAATCAAATTAATATTATCTTTTAATAACAGAACTAAATTATTATCTTTTAGTATAGGTTTTGGCATTCTGGCAAAATCAGAGAATTCATTTACTAAATTTTCTATTTGTTTAATTTGTTTTGCGATAATTCTTAAGCTTTTATTAAATTCTTCTTTTTTTTCTACATCTAATTTTTCTGAATATTTTTTTTTTAAGCTATCAATAGTTAATTGAATTGGTGTAAGAGGATTTTTAATTTCATGAGCTAATTTTCTAGCAAGGTTTTCCCATGCTTCATGTCTTTCATTAATAATTAATCTTTCTTGTTGTGTTTTTAATTGATCAATCATGGAATTAAAATTTTTGTTTAGTACTTCCATGTCTTTATCTGCTTTAATTTCAGGTACTTTAATATCTAAGTTACCTTGACCAATATTTGCAGATGCTATAATTAAATTATTAATTGATCTAAAAAATCTTGATGAAAATCTTATTGCAATAGATATAGACACAAATAATAGTAGAGAAACTATAACAAGATAAATAAATACAAAAGAAATTTTTATTCCTGTTTGTTTATTCAAAACTGTATAATAAAAATTAAGCGCTACTTGAGATTCCAACAAATATTGTGAAATTTTTTTATCCAAATATTTTGTTATATATAAATATTTACCTTCAAAATTTTCTAGTTTTATAATTGAGGCTGATTGATTTTTGTATGCATTGATAATTTTAAGTGGTCTTTTGTCATCTAAAACCAATTGAAGAATCTTGGGTAAGGGTGGCTTATATAAGGATATGTCTTTTAGTGTAGATAGGTACAAACTTCCATCAGTTTCAATAATATGTACTTCATCTATATTTCTTAATAATTTTTGAGCATTAAGAAAAATTTTAAATTGGTCAATATTCTTTTTTAACAAATCTTTACTTCTGTTTAAATCATAAGCAATTAATATGATTTCTGATTGTGTCTTTGATCTTATTTCTTCAGTATAGCTTTTAGCAATTTCGTATGAGTTATTAACTGCTGTTGTTATCTTTTTATCTAAATATTTATCAAGAGCAAATGACAATAAAAAAAGAGAAAATAAAGAAATTAATATTGATGGTATTAAAGTAAATAAAGCAAAAAATGTTATATATTTTCTATTTGCTTTTGACCCACTTACATCAACATCAATTTTTAGAGAAGCATTAACTTCCTTAAAAATCACAAAAAAAAGCAATAATAAAAGAGCTATATTTCCTGCTAAGAGATATTGTAAATTTTGATCTGTTAATTTAAGAAAACTTTTATCTATAAATGTTAAAAAAGTTATAAAACCTAACGTTAATGTAATTACAAAAATCAAACTAATAAATATATTTTTTTTGATAAAATTGATCATTGTGAGATAAATAATGTAATATATATTTCTATCATGAATAACTGCTTTATAATACTTGCTGGTGGAGAAAGTAAAAGATTTAAATCAAAAATACCAAAGCCTTACTACTTATACAGGGGTAAACCTTTATTATTACATTCAATAGATAAGGTTAAAAATTATGGTAAGTTTAACAAAATTGTTTTGGTTATTAATAAAAAACACAAAACATATATAGATAAACTTAAAATCAATGGACTCAAAATTATAATTGGTGGTAACACCAGAGCTGAGTCTGCCTATAAAGGCTTACAAGCAGTCAAGCGCTATAATGTTAAAAAAGTGATGATTCATGATGCTGCAAGACCTAATTTTTCTATAAAACTTTTAGATAAATTATTTCAAGAGCTGAAATTAAATGATTGTGTTATACCTGCAATTCAATCAACAGATTCCATTAAACAAAAATCTTCAAATAAAGTTTTAAATTTGAAAAGAGAAAATATTTATTTGATTCAAACCCCCCAGGCATTTAATTATATTAAATTATATAAGCTACAAAATAATAAAGGTGCTGAGATTACAGATGATGCTAACTTATTTGTAAAAGCTGGTAAAAAAATAAAGATCATTAGAGGTGAGATGAATAACAACAAAATTACAATAAATTCAGACATCAAAATTAATAGCATAATTAAATATGGCTTGGGCTTTGATATCCACAGGTTAGTACCTAATAAAAAACTTTATTTAGGAGGTGTTAATATTCCTTTCCCACTTGGAACATTAGGTCACTCAGATGGTGATCCAGTTTTACATGCAGTGATAGATGCAATTCTTGGTGCTTGTAAAATGGGAGATATAGGTGAAAAATTTTCAGATAAGAATAAGAAGTTTAAAAATATTAAATCTACTATTTTGTTATCTAAAATTATTGAACAAATAAAAATTAAAAACTTTTTAGTAAATAATATTGACATAAATATTATTACACAAAAACCAAAAATACAAAAGTACAAAAAAAAAATTACAAATTGTATAGCCAAAATTTGTAATATTTCACCCTCACAAATTAATATAAAAGGTAAAACAACTGAAAAATTAGGTTTAATTGGTAAAGAAAAAGCTATAGCTTGTGAGGTAATTGCCTCAGTATGTAAATATGATTAAAACTTTCAACTCATTATTTGTTACAATGTTTGGTCTTGGTAAAATTAGATTTATACCTGGAACATTCGGGTCTTTAGCAACTACGATTATTCTTTATTTTTTATTTCACATTTTAAATGTTTCACCAAACATAATTCTAATAGGGCTGATAATAATATTTATTTACTCGTTTTATGCTGTAGCAAGCCATATAGAAAATAGTAAAAATAAAGATCCTAGTGAAATCATCATTGATGAATTTTTAGGTCAATCTATTCCAATATATCTTTATGAAGTATTCCACGGAACAACAAAAAATGAGGGTGAAATTATTATTTATTATTCGCTATTTTTTGTCCTTTTTAGATATTTTGATATTATGAAACCATTTCCAGTAAACTTTTTTGATAGAAACTTTAAAAATAGCTTTGGTGTAATTATGGATGACATATGTGCTGGGTTTTATGTCGTCCTAACTCTCGTGTGTTTTATGAGTATTAAAAGTTATGTTTTATAATGAAAAATTTAGCCACTAAACTTGTGCGAAAGTTAAGTAAAAAAAAGCTTAAAATTTCATTTGCTGAATCTTGCACAGGTGGGATGCTATCAAGTGCTATAACATCTGTAAGTGGGTCATCTAAAGTATTTCATTTGGGTTTAATTACTTATTCCAATAAAGCTAAGATAGATATTCTTAAGGTAAGTAAGAAAATTATTAAAAGGCATGGTGCAGTTAGCAAAGAATGCTGTTTATCCATGGTCAAAAATTTAAGCAAAATTAGTAAAGCAAACATATCGGTATCAATTACTGGTATTGCTGGTCCCAACGGTGGAACGAAATTAAAACCTATAGGTTTAGTCTATATTGCCATTAAAAAAGGGGAAAAAATAATAATTAAAGAAAATCTATTTAAAAATAAAAATAGAATAGCAATTCAAAAAGCTACTGTTAACAGTTCATTGTATGCAATTAATAAAATCATCTAACTTTTAGCCCAGTCTATATTGTTCCAAATTCTTTCATGAAAATAGTATAGAAAAATTTTAGCTATAGCTTCAATACTACCAATAGAAATTCCTATTAATAAGTCACCTGTTAACATCCATGCAATAACAAAAGTTATTAAACTAGCTGTAACACGCCAAGTTAATGTTTTTATGATTGTTCTTTTTTTTAAGTCTACAGACATAATTTACCTTTCCACATATATGATTATTTAATAACTTATCCACTCTTGAATAAATCGTTGGCTCTTTTTTGAAACGAGTCAGCTATTTTATTCAAACCATACTGAAAGGATTTATTCATTACAATATTTAAAAATCTATTTTCAATCTCAAAATCAATATCAAAAGATATTTCTGTAAAGTTATCTTTCTCAAGAAAAAACCATTTATTCTCTAAATATCTAAGAGGTCCTTCAATGTTGGTGACTTGAATTATATCTGTATCTTTATTAAATATAACCTCACTTTTATAGGTTGCCTTAAAAGGACCTTTACCTATTGTCAGGTCTGCAATTGTTAAAATTAAATTTCTTTTTTCTTTTTTTTCATAAATTTTTGCATCTAAGCAGTAAGGTATAAAAGTGGGGTAGTTTTCAATATCTAGAACAAGATTAATTAATTGCTCTTTACTGCATTCAATTAATCTTTTAACTGAGGCTTTGGGCATTATATTTTTCTAATCTATTTTTTTGTAATTGAGCAAAGTCTTCATCTGCATGATAAGAAGATCTTGTTAATGGTGAGGATGAAATTAATAAAAAACCTTTAGATTTTGCTATATGTTCCAAATCTTTAAATTCATCTGGATGATAATATCTTTCTAAGGGGTGATGTTTAGCAGAAGGTTGTAAATATTGGCCAATTGTTAAAAAATCCACATCTGCAGATCTTAAGTCATCCATCACCTGAATTAATTCATCTTTATTTTCTCCTAAGCCAACCATTAAGCCAGATTTAGTAAAAACTTTTTTATTAATTTTTTTTACATTTTTCAGAAGTTCTAGAGAACCAAAATATCTTGCACCTGGTCTTACTTTTAAATAAAGTCTTGGAACTGTTTCAATATTATGATTGAAAACATCTAAGTCTGCTTCTAAAATTTTTTTGTAAGATTCATCTTTTCTTAGAAAATCTGGAGTCAAAACTTCTATTGATGTTTGGGGGTTTTTTTTTCTTGTAGCCATAATTACATCAAAGAAATGATTAGATCCCCCATCTTCTAAGTCATCTCTGTCAACAGAAGTTATTACAACATGCTTTAAATTTAATTTATGCACCGCGTTTGATATTTTATAAGCTTCAAATGGATCTAGGGCTTCAGGTTTTCCAGTTTTGACATCGCAAAAAGCACACGCTCTTGTGCAGGTATCACCCATAATCATAAACGTAGCGTGTCTCTTACTCCAACACTCTGTAATATTTGGACAGTTTGCTTCTTGGCAAACAGTGACTAGATTATTTTGATTAACAATAGTTTTAGTTAAAAAGAATTCTTTACTATTTGTTAGTTTAGATCTTATCCACACAGGTTTCTTTTTGATTGGATTAATTGGTTTGTTTATTTTTTCTGGATGTCTTGGTTTAATTATCATTCTTTTTAATTATATAAAGGGTCTCCCCTTCTTTGCCAAACAAAAATTTTTCTCTAATTAGCTTCTCAACATAATCTAGGTCTATTTTGTCACTTAATAAAGAATTTTTAAACTTGAGATCTTTAATTTTGTTTAATAAATTAGTTTCTTCACTCTGCAAATTTATCAAAAATTCTTTTTTTTTAAAATATGAAAAAAGACCTCTTTCACCATCCAAAAGGTTAAAAAAAAAATAAAGTATTAAAAAAGTTGAAATTAATAAAAAGTAATTTTTTTTTAATTTATTCAACATTAATGAATCTTATTCATTATAGCTTTTTTTCCAAGCTCTTCTTCTATACGTAATAGTTGATTATATTTTGCAACTCGCTCAGATCTAGCTAGAGACCCTGCCTTTATTTGATTTGAATTAGTGCCTACCGCAAGATCTGAAATAAAAGTATCTTCGCTATCTCCAGACCTATGAGAAATTATCGTTTTATAACCAATAATTTGTGCAAATTTAATTACCTCAAGTGTTTCTGAAACTGTGCCAATTTGGTTAAGTTTAATTAATATGGAATTTGAAGAATTATTTAAAAAACCTTTTTTAAGTCTTTCTAGATTAGTGACATAGAGATCGTCACCAACTATTTGCACGTCATTTGTATTTTTAACTAATTTATTCCATGCACTCCAATCATTTTCTCCGAATGGATCTTCAATTGACTTAATTTTATATTTACTAATTATTTTTTGATATTCTTTAATTGATTGATCTACAGAAACAAATTCTTTTGAATGAATTGAATATTTATTTTTCTTAATTAATTCATTCGCTGCTACATCTAGACATATAGAAACATCTTTACCATTTTTAAAACCAGACTTTTTAATTGCTGATACAACTAAATCTAAGGCTTTTTCATTACTGTTAATCATTGGAGCAAAACCTCCCTCATCACCAACAGATGTTGATAAACCATTTTTTTTAATTAAATCTCTTAAATTAGTAATTACAACAAAACAAATTCTCATAGCTTCCGAAAAGGTTTTGGCTTTATCAGGTCTAATCATAAACTCCTGTATTCTCAGGCCATTATTTGCATGAGCTCCACCGTTAATAACATTCATCAAAGGGTAAGGTAGCTTATAATTATTTTTAACTAAAAAGGTTTTATATAAGGGCTCATTTTTAATTTTTGCAGAGAGCTTTTTAGCAGCCATTGATACTGCTAAAATAGAATTAGCTCCTAGATTTGTTTTTTGTCTAGTACCATCAAGGTTTATTAAGATTGTGTCTATACGTGTTTGGTCATGAATACTTATACCAATAAGTTTTTTAGAAATTTTTGTATTAACTAAATTTACAGCACTTAAAACACTTTTACCTAAATATTTTTTATTATCCTTATCTCTTTTTTCAAATGATTCATGGGTTCCTGTTGATGCTCCTGAGGGGCAAATAGCAGTTGAGCTTAAATTTTTAGAATATACTTCTGCTTCAATTGTTGGATTTCCCCTACTATCAAAAACTTGACGCGCTCTTATCTTTGAAATTTTACTCATTTATTTTTTAATTAGATTATCAATTTCAAATAGTTGAGATAGTAATTTTTCTAATTTATCTAAAGGAACCATATTAGGTCCATCAGATGGAGCATTGTCTGGGTCTTGATGAGTTTCTATAAAAACACCAGCAACACCAACTGCTACTGCTGCTCGTGCTAAATATTCTACAAATTCTCTTTGTCCACCACTAGTTTCACCCAAACCACCAGGCTGTTGTACAGAGTGTGTTGCGTCAAAAATAACAGGATAACCATTTTTTGCCATTATTGGTAAAGATCTCATATCAGAGACAAGGGTGTTATAGCCAAAACTTGCACCTCTTTCGGTAACTAAAATATTATCATTACCAGAGTCAGCAATTTTTTTAGTAACATTAACCATATCCCATGGTGCAAGGAATTGACCCTTTTTAACATTAATAATTTTTCCAGTTTTAGCTGCAGCAATTAATAGATCTGTTTGTCTACATAAGAATGCTGGTATCTGTAATACGTCTGCATGGGGGGCCACAATAGAACATTGTTCAGCATTATGAATGTCTGTTAATATTGGAACATTTAATTCTTTTTTAATCTTATCAAAAATAGGTAAAGATTGCTCAAGACCAGCACCTCTTTGTCCTTTTAAGCTAGTTCTATTGGCTTTATCAAAAGATGTTTTATAAATAAAACCCATACTAAATTTAGAGGTAATTTCTTTAATTTTACCTGCCATATCCATGGCATGCTGTTCAGTTTCAAGTTGGCAAGGCCCAGCAATAATACAAATCTTATTGTTGTTCGAAATTTCTATATTTTCACAATTAACTTTTATATTTTTCATTTATAATTTTTAGCTGCTTTGATAAATGATGAGAATAAAGGATGTGGTGCCAAAGGTCTAGATTTAAATTCGGGGTGAAATTGGACAGCAACAAACCAAGGGTGGTTTTTTAGCTCAATAATCTCTGGTAATTTGTTATCAGGAGACAATCCTGAAAAGATTAAGCCATTTTTTTCAAATTGCTCTTTATAGCTAATATTAACTTCATACCTATGTCTGTGTCTTTCTTGAATTAATTTTGCATTATATATTTTTCTAATTAATGAATTGTCTTTTAATTTAGCCTCATATAAGCCAAGTCTCATAGTACCTCCAAGATCTTTATCTGTTCCTTTAATTAATCTACCATCTTTATTCCACTCAGAAATTAAACCAATAATCGGTGTGCCAGTAACTCCAAATTCACTTGAAGTAGCTTTTGTTATATTTAGTTTATTCCTAGCAAATTCTATAATTGCCATTTGCATTCCAAAACAAATTCCCAAAAAAGGGATTTTTCTCACTCGCGCATATTTAATTGCTTCGATTTTGCCTTCCGTGCCTCTTTTGCCAAACCCACCTGGTATCAAAATTCCAGAAACTCCTTTTAATTTATCTTTTATTTCAGAAATTTTTAGATTTTCTGAATCTACTCTCACTAAGTTAACTTTTAAATTGTTATCAATACCACCATGAGTTAAGGCTTCATCTAATGATTTATAGGCATCCTTAAGATCAACATATTTGCCAACGATTGCAATGTTGATTGATTTTTTTGTCTGAAGAACAATTTTTGTAATTTTTTTCCAAGGATTAAGATTGACTTTTTTCCTTGTTTTAATCTTAAAATATTTAAGCACTTGTTTATCTAAATTTTCTCTATTAAAGCTAATTGGTGCCTCATAAATAGTTTTAACATCAACTGTTTGAATTACATTTTCAATATTAACATTACAAAACAAGGATATTTTTTTTCTATGTTCTAATGGGATGGGTCTTTCAGATCTACAAATAATAATATCTGGTTGAATGCCTAAACTTCTTAGTTCTTTTACAGAATGTTGAGTAGGTTTTGTTTTAATTTCATCAGATGCTTTAAGATATGGAACTAAAGTCAGATGAATAAATAATGCATTTTTTTTCCCCACATCATTTGCAAATTGTCTAATAGCTTCAACAAAAGGAAGGCTTTCAATATCACCTATTATTCCCCCTATTTCACAAATTACAAAATCTTCTTTGGATATATCATTTTTTATAAAATCTTTAATACGATCTGTTATGTGGGGAATAACTTGAACAGTTTTTCCAAGATATCCTCCCTTACGTTCTTTTCTTAAAACATCACTATAAATTTTTCCAGTTGTTATGTTGTCAGATTTTTTTGCAGATATACCGGAGAATCTTTCGTAATGTCCTAAATCCAAATCTGTTTCAGCACCATCATTTGTAACAAAAACTTCACCATGCTGAAAAGGGCTCATTGTTCCTGGGTCAACATTTAAATAAGGGTCTAACTTTCTTAAACGAACTTTAAAACCTCTTGATTGAAGTAAATATGCTAAAGAAGCAGA
>Ga0114997_10002771_pt1 | contig 14011 bp, 16 predicted proteins | sample ArcticOcean_MG_C_2_FD_87045 | JGI IMG/M metagenome (GOLD analysis project Ga0114997, IMG submission 87045) | Marine microbial communities from western Arctic Ocean - ArcticOcean_MG_CB4_136 | ecosystem: Environmental > Aquatic > Marine > Oceanic | place: Arctic Ocean: Canada Basin | collected... | reverse complement strand
TCTTATATGAAATCATATATTAAATATTAAAAAACAAAAAATTAAAATGTCAGAAAAAAAAACTGAAAGAAGAGAATTTTTATTTACAGCCTCATATGCCGTAGGTGCAGTAGGAGTGGGGGCAGTTATTTGGCCTTTAGTTGATCAAATGAATCCTGATGCTTCTGTAAAAGCTCTAGCGAGTACAGAGGTTGATGTTAGTTCGGTTGAACCTGGAAAGGCTATTACAGTGCTTTGGAGAGGAAAACCAGTTTTTATTAAAAGAAGAACTCCTGAAGAGATAGCGGAAGCAAGAGCTGTTAAGATGAATGATTTAAAAGATCCACAAAAAGATGAAGATAGAGCAAAAGATCCAGAGTGGCTAGTGATGGTGGGCGTTTGTACTCATTTAGGATGTGTGCCACTAAATGATAAAGGTGATTATAATGGATGGTTTTGTCCTTGCCACGGATCACACTACGATACTTCTGGCAGAATAAGAAAAGGTCCTGCTCCAACAAATATGGAAGTTCCAAAATATGAATTTATAAATAGCAATACAATTATAATTGGGTAAAAAATAAATTATGAGTAATCACGAGTATGTTCCTAAGTCAAAATTTGGAAAATGGTTTAATGATCGGTTACCTCTTTTAACGCTAGGAAATCATTTGGCAGACTATCCAACTCCTAAAAATTTAAATTACTGGTGGACTTTTGGTGGGATATTAACTTTTTGTTTAATTACTCAAATAGTTACAGGTTTAACTTTGGCAATGCACTATATTGCTCATGCAGACTTAGCTTTTGAAAGTGTTGAACACATAATGAGAGATGTAAATTATGGGTGGTTAATTAGATATATTCATTCAAATGGTGCTTCTATGTTTTTCTTAGCAGTTTATATTCATATCTTTAGATCTTTATTTTATGGCTCTTATAAATCACCAAGAGAAATAATTTGGATAATTGGAATAATGATTTATCTTTTAATGATGGCTGCAGCATTCATGGGATATGTTCTTCCATGGGGTCAAATGAGTTTTTGGGGGGCGACTGTTATCACTAATCTTTTTAGTGCAATACCTTTTGTTGGCGAAGGAATAGTTCAGTGGTTATGGGGAGGTTATTCTGTGGACAATCCTACCTTAACTAGATTTTTTACACTTCATTATTTAATACCATTTTTAATTTTGGGATTAGTTGTTCTTCATATATGGGCATTACACGTACCAGGAAATAATAACCCAGTAGGAATTGATATTAAAAAACCTTCAAAAGATACCGTACCTTTTCATCCCTACATAGTTATTAAGGATGGATTTGCTTTATTAATGTTTATGATTGTTTTTGCATTTTTTGTTTTTTACTCTCCAAATATTTTGGGCCATGCAGACAACTATATAGAAGCAAACCCAATGGTTACGCCTGCTCATATTGTTCCTGAATGGTATTTATTACCTTTTTATGCAATTTTAAGATCTATTCCTGATAAATTAATGGGTGTTGTTGCGATGCTGTCAGCAATTTTAATTTTAGCAGCACTTCCATGGCTAGATACATCAAAAATTAGATCTGCAGTATTTAGACCGTTGTACAAACAGTTTTATTGGATACTAGTAGCAGATGTAATAATATTAGGTTATGTAGGTGCAATGCCAGCAGAAGGACTATACTTATTGGTCGCCAGGGTTGCAACGGCATATTACTTTATACATTTCTTGATAATTCTACCCGTTCTAGGTTTTAAAGAAAAAACTATGCCTTTACCTTTGAGTATTACAGAACCAGTTCTTGAAAGTTCTCTAGGCTCATCAACTATTAAAAAAGAAAGTTTAAATTAATCTAGTGAAAAATATTTTTAAAATAACCTATTTAACTATTTTACTATTAGCGACTACGTATCAAGTTAAAGCAGAAGAAAAAGTAGAACTTTTAAAAACAGATTGGAGTTTTAAAGGTTTATTTGGAAAGTTTGACAGAGGATCATTGCAAAGAGGCTACCAAGTATACACAGAGGTATGTGCCTCATGTCACTCAATGAAATATTTAAGTTATAGAAACCTATCCGAAAAGGGTGGACCAGAATTTTCTATAGAACAAGCAAAAGCTATAGCGGCCAGTTTTGAGATAACAGATGGCCCAAATAATGATGGAGAAATGTTTCAAAGGCCAGGAAAATTATCTGATAGATTTGTAAAGCCGTATGAAAATGTAAAAGAAGCGCAAGCTGCAAATGGTGGAGCTTATCCCCCTGATATGTCAGTTTTGGCAAAAGCAAGAAGTGGTGGAGTTGACTACATTTATTCAGTTCTTCTAGGTTATGAAGATCCTCCAAGTGGAATAATTCTAGATGATGGCGTCTATTATAATAAATACATGTATGGAAACAATATTAAAATGTCTCAACCGCTATATGATGGTTCAGTTGAATATAGTGATGGCACAGTGGCCACCGAAGAACAAATGGCAAAAGATGTGGCAACATTTCTAATGTGGACTGCCGAACCTCATTTAGAAGCTAGACATAAAATGGGTTTCAAGGCGATTTTGTATTTGATTATTTTAACTATACTAGTTTACTTTAGTATGAGGAAGATCTGGTCACGTATTGAATCTAAAGTTTAGAATATCGCCGTCTTTAACAATATAATCTTTTCCCTCAAGTCTCATTTTTCCATTTGTTTTTGAATTTACCCAACCTTGGTTTGCAATGAAATCTTCATAGGAAATCGTTTCAGCTCTTATAAAACCTTTTTCAAAATCAGTATGAATTTCACCTGCTGCCTTTGGTGCTGTGCAGGTCTTTGGTATCGTCCATGCTCTCGTTTCTTCAAGTCCAGAAGTAAAATAGGTATCGAGCTCTAAAATGTTATAACCTTTTTGAATTAACATATTCAAACCAGTTCTTTTTAATCCAATCATTTCCATGTAATTTACCTTTTCCTCATTTTCCAGTTGATTTATTTGATTTTCGATATCAGCCGAAACTATTAAGGTATTTTTTTCTCCAAATTTTTTAATAAAATCACCCGTATATTGATTTCCATTTTGAACACTTGCTTCATCAACATTACATACAAAAATTTTAGGTTTTAATGATAGTAAGCCACTCTGATTTAATATTTTTTTTTCAAATTGGTCGTAGAGAATTTGGATATCTTTAGAATTATTTATGCAATCTAAAGCTACTTCTAATACTTTTAATTGTTCTTCATCAGTATTTTTTTTATTATTTTTTTCTAATCTTTTTTGAATAGATTCTAAGTCTGCCAACATCATTTCAGTTTCAATGATTTCCAAATCTCTTATTGGGTCCACATTAGGGTTTACATTTTGAATATCATCAGAATCAAAACATCTAATCATATGAATTATTGCATCAACCTCCCTTATATGAGATAAAAATTTATTACCCAGTCCTTCACCTTTTGAAGCTCCCTTTACAAGGCCTGCAATATCTACAAATTCAATAGTTGTGTTTATTTTTTTTTTTGATTTTGATATTTCAACTAATTTATCTAATCTCTCGTCTGGAACTGGCACAACCCCTATATTTGGATCTATTGTACAAAACGGAAAGTTGGCTGCTTGAGCCTTGCTAGAATTAGTTAATGCATTGAACAAGGTTGATTTACCAACATTTGGCAAACCAACAATGCCACATTTAAAACTCATTTACTTATTATTTACAGTACTTGAAAAAAGATCCAATTTTTTATCTAGTAGAATTGGTATAGAATCAATAATATTAGTTGTAATTTTTTCTAATTCTATTTTTTCATCCTCATCAAAATCTTTAAGTACATGATCTGTAACAGCAGCCTTAGTTTTTGGTTTGCCAATGCCAATTCTTACTCTTGAATAATCTTTTCCTATAAATTTATCAATTGATTCAATTCCATTGTGACCAGCACTTGAGCCTCCAAATTTTGCTTTAACTTTTCCAAAGTCAATATCAAGATCATCATGAAAAACAATTATGTCTTCAGCTTTTATTTTAAAATATTCCATTAGCTCTCTAATACATATTCCTGAATTATTCATAAAGGTTAAGGGTTTTATTGCATAAACTTTTTTTTCATCAATATTTCCAGTTGTAAGTAAGCCTTTAAATTTGGGCTTTTGTTTAGATAAAGTAAATTTTTTATTTATTGCATCAATGATTTTGAATCCAATATTGTGTCTATTATCCTCACTATCTCGAGTGGGATTACCCAAGCCTACAAATAAGAGCATAATTTTTTATTAAAAGAACTGGAAATTTTCACTATTTTTTGATTATTTTTTTTCTACAGAAGCTTTTTTATCGCCACTCTCTTTTTTATCAGATTCTTTTTTATCTCCATCAGCAGTTTTTGCATCACCATCTGCTCCTTCCGCAGCAACTTCTACACCTTCCGCACCTTCTCCTTCAGTAGTTTCTGCAGGTTTTTCAGGTTCTTTCATTACAGTTGGAGCTGCAAGTGTAGCCACAACAAAGTCTCTTCCTTGAATAGTTGGAGTAACATTTTCTGGTAATTTAATAGATGAAATTTTAAAACTTTCACCTATATCAACACCATCAAGATCAACAATTAACTCAGTCGGAATATTTTCTGTTGGGCATTTTAATTCAACTTTTCTTCTAACTATATTTAATACTCCACCTCTTTTTAATCCTGGAGATTTCTCATTATTTATAAATTTTACTGGTATTTCTAAAATTACTTTTGCATCTTTAATTATTCTAAGAAAATCAATATGTATGGGCTCATCAGAAACAACATCATACTTAATTTCTTTAGGAAGTACATTTTCAGGCTTTCCATCTATATTAAGAGTTAAAATATTTGATAAAAAGTTTTCTTTATCGATTAATGATTTAATGGTTTTTTTTGAAATAGAAATTTTTTGATTCTGATCTGTACCACCGTATATTATAGCTGGAACATTTCCTTGTTTTCTAAGTGAGCGTATTTCTCCCTTAGTTTTTGTATCTCTAATGGTAACATCTACTGAATTCATAAAACAAAGGCTTTTAACTTATGTTCTTTAATAATTCAAGTTAATTATTTGAATAGATCTGATACAGATGTGGAATTAGAAATTCGCTTAATAGCTTCCCCCATCAAGTTAGATATTGTCAAAACTTCAATATTTTTAGCTTTCTTAAGTCTTTCATTGTTATCAATAGTATCAGTTATGACTAATTTTTTGATAACAGATTTCTTAATTTTTTCAACTGCATCTCCACTTAATACTCCGTGAGTAATATAAACGTAAACTTCTTTTGCACCTCTATCCTTAAGAGCTTTAGCAGCATTAACAATAGTGCCTCCAGAGTCGATCATATCATCAACAATAATACAAGTCTTTCCATTAACGTTTCCAATAACATTCATTACTTTAGATTTTCCTGGAGAAGGTCTTCTCTTATCAACTATTGCCAAGCCAACACCCAATAGTTTTCCTAAAGCTCTAGCTCTTTCAGTTCCACCAACATCAGGAGCAACACAAATAATATTTTTACTTTTAATATTTTTTTTTGCATGTCTAGCAAAAATGGGTGTTGCAAATAAATTATCTACAGGAATATCAAAAAAACCCTGAATTTGTCCAGCATGAAGATCTACAGTCACAACCCTATCAGCGCCAGCTTTGGTAATTAAATTTGAAACTAATTTTGCAGAAATTGAAGTTCTAGGTGCTACTTTTCTGTCTTGTCTTGCGTATCCAAAGTAGGGAATAACAGCAGTAATATTTTTTGCGGACGATCTTTTAAGAGCGTCAATACATAGTAATAATTCCATTAAATTATCATTGGTAGGAGAAGAGGTAGATTGTATTATAAAAATACTATTACCTCTAATATTTTCATTAATTTCAATATAAATTTCTCCATCAGCAAATTTTCTAATGCTGGAATTGATTAACTTAGATTTTAGTTTTACAGAAATTTTTTTACTTAAGGCTTTATTGCTATTTCCAGTTAATAATTTCATGAGATAGTATTAATTAATCATAATTAGTGAAATATTTCTACCATAATCATTCTCATTGCGAATAATAGATCTTCTTGCACTAAAAAAATTGTTTTTAGCATTAAATGTATCTTTATTAATAACATCAATTTTCTTTATATTTAGGCCCCTTAACTGAAAATAAATATATTTATTTAGTTTAAAGTAATTTTTACCCTTAATTTTTTTAAAAAAAACTTTATTTTTTTTGTCTTTTTTAATAAATTTTTTTATAAAATCTTGTCTTACCTGATAATTATTTTCCGAAATGCACGGACCTATTGCGGCAGTAATATTCTGTGGTGTGCAACCCTTTTTAATCATAAATTTAACAACTTTCATTATAATGTCTTTATAGGCACCCCTCCATCCAGCGTGGATGGCAGCTATCATATTGTTATTCTCATCATACATTAATATCGGAGCGCAATCAGCTGTTAAAATAGCTATCGGTATATTTTTCATATCGGTGACTAAAGCATCGCCTTCAAGTTTGCTATTATGAAGTTTTGAATTGTTATTTATATAATGAAACTTATTACTGTGAATCTGATTTAATAAAACTATTTTTTTTGAGCTAGCTTTAATTTTATTACAGACAATCTCAAGATTTTTAAGCACGTTCTTTTTTTTATCGGAGGAGCCCAATCCGCAGTTCAAACTATTAAATATACCAGTAGATTCTCCCCCCAATCTATTGAAGAAAGCATGATCTATACTTTTAAATCTAGTTAATTTCTTTGATTTAATCAGTTTAAAATCCTAACTTAAATTTATTTTTATGATTTGTTATAAACATTACTTTAAATAAATGTCCCATCTGACTTTTGTCAATTAATCTTTTAATCCTAAAATAAATATCAGCTTTTTTACCAAACGACATATTTTTAGATAATATTTCAGCCCTTTCTAGTATACCAAGCTTTGTCAGAAATTTTTTTTGGGTAGTGGATAGAGAATAGCATTCACCTAATTTTTTAATTATCTTATTAATTAGATTAAAGCTTAAATTATAAGTTATATCTGAATTTCTAAAATCCTTTAGAACATCACAGTATTTGTGTTTAGAAACTGCTTGAAGAGTGTTTTTCATTTCTTTTTCAACATAAGCATAATCTATTATCAAAATTCCACCATTGTTAAGCTTAATTTTTTTAATTATAGTTTTTAAATATTTTGTGGCTAATGGTGAGTATTCAATAAATTTTTGTTTAAACGAAATTTTCAATTTTATTTCTTTTTCAAATTTTTGCATATCAAATGGAATATCTAAATATTCTAGTTTTTTGTTATTGGCAAATTTTACATATCTTTCATGCCATTTTTTTTCTTTTTTTAAGAACTGTTTAATAGGCAAAGCATCAAAGAATTCATTAGCAATAAAAATACATGGCAAATTATTTAATTCGTTTAAACTATTTAACCATTTAATTTTTTTGTCTTTAATATTGTTCTTTTGCGTTTGTTGAAGTAACTCACTTCTTTCTAAAATACTAATTTTACAAGACCTTTGAAATTTGGGAAATTTATTAAACGTGCTAACTAATATTTTCATCATCTCACCATTACCAGCTCCCAACTCAATTAAATTGAATTGTTTAGGACAATTTAGTTTTTCCCAAAATGAAATTATCCAGATAGCAATCATCTCAGAAAATAATATTGATATGTTTGGTGCTGTTATAAAATCACCCTTCTTACCAAAAGGATCTTTTTTCATGTAGTAGCCAGATTTTTTATTATATAAAGACTCTTCTATAAATCTATCCAAAGTAAATAAATCATTGTTTTTAATTTTCATTTTTTTTTAAATAAAATAAAAGTGATCCTATCATTAAAAAAAGAACACTTATTAGCTGACCTAGAGTTAAGTTTAAAATTAAATAACCAATTTGAGGATCAGGTGTTCTATAAAATTCCACAATAAATCTAAACAAAGAATAAAAAATTAAAAATAAAGCAGATATTTGTCCTGGACTTTGTAAATAGTTTTTTTTAAAGAAATATTGAAGTATAATGAACAAAATAATTCCTTCAAAAAAAGCCTCATATAACTGTGAAGGATGTCTCTTAATATTATCTACCAATATAAATTGCACCGACCAGGGCAGATCTGTTGCTCTTCCATAGAGCTCCGAGTTTATAAAATTGGCAAATCTTCCAAAGAAAATCCCGATAGGCGCTGATAGAGCTACCAAGTCCAAGAATACAAATTGATTAATTTTGTGTTTACTTGAAAACAATTTAGACGCAATAATGACCCCAAGTAAACCTCCATGAAAAGACATTCCACCATTCCACACCATTAGAATTTCAATTGGGTTTTCTAGATAATATTTTAAATTATAAAATAAAGCATACCCAAGTCTTCCACCCAAAATTATTCCTATAATTAGATATGTAATAAAATTATCAAATAGATTTAGTATTTGCTGATCTTTAATTAATTTTTTTTTGCAATATATCCATCCCAATATAATTCCGATAATATAGGCTAATGAATACCATCTAATTTCTAATGAAAAAATTTGAAAAGCAACTGGGTCAAAATTATTAATAAACATTTTTAAAAAACTGCATATAACGTATATTAATTTTATAAATGAATATATGACAAAATCAAAATTTGTAATTGATAAATTAGCAAAGTTATTTGAACAAGGTCTGATTTCTTATAAAGATCTAAGCTCAGAAATTATAAATGTTTTAAGATCAAAAAGAGATGAGATAGTTTTTAAAATGAAGTTAGTAAGTAAAGAAGAAACTGACATTTTAATTAAAAGAGTCGAAAACCTTGAAAAAAAAATACAGAAATTAGAAAAAAATAATTTAAAAAAAAGAAGCATAAGTACTATTAAAAAAAATACTTAATTAATAATGAGATTAATTTTTTTTTCATTTAGAGCAAATTACAGAAAAATGATGTTTAATAATTTTTTGTGTAATAATATTTATGGAAAATATATTGTAATTAATTTAGGTGGTCCTCTTAAACATTATATAGCAAAATTTTTTATTTTCTTAGGAATAGGGAGGGGCATTTCATGTGATGGAGACCCATTAATTTCAAAAATTTCAAAAGGCATTAATTTTTGGTCTAGAAATTTTTTACACATACCAGATAGTGAAAAAAAACTTAATAATTGTTTTGTTGCGATTAGAAATAATCATATTATTCAAAATGATATTTTTCAATTGTATCCAATTAATTCAATAAAATCAGAGTTAAAAACAAATCCTAAAATAATATTTATTTCAAGAATGAACACCAATACAACCCCTGAAGAAAAAAAAATTTGGGATAAAAATAAAGATCAGTTATTAAAAAACTTTAATTTAATAGATGATGTAAATTATTGGAATCAAAATATTTTAAATTCAAACAATGAGAAAAAAAAATATACCCTTTATGTAAAGCTAAAACTTCTTTTAAGATTTGAAATTGTTAAATTATTAAAGAATAGGTTTAACGATCAAATGAAAATTATTGGCAATGATTGGAATATCTACCCATTTAAATCATTACCATCACCAAATATTGGCTCTAAAGAGTATAATGCAAAAGATATATATAATATTTATAGAGGAAATATTTGTTTAGATCTTGGTTCATTGGTTGGTAGTATTTCGTTATATCATCGATCAATTCAAATAATAGAAGCTGGGGGATTGATTGTGCAAAGTAAGCAAAATGATAGTAAAGAAATGTGGGAAAATTTGGATGATAAGCTAATTTTTAACAATATAAATGAAGCTATAATGTTATTAGAAAAAATAATAACTGATAAAAATTACAGTTCCAGTTTGTGTTATGAACTTTATAATAAATTTAATAAATCTGAAAGTTTAATTGAAAAAAGCTTAGATAAAGTTTTTAATAAGATTGTTTTTAAGCAAAATTAGACAGGGCATGTAGTTCAGTGGTAGAACGCTACGTTGACATTAAAGAAGTCGCAAGCAATTAACTTTTAACTCCAATGATTCTAGCACGACAATAGATTCAGTTCAACCAATGTATAACAAGAAGCACAACTCAGACTCCATTTAGCAGCGTTTGTTGCAAGTTTTCTCCCCAATGAAAATAGATTCATAAAAGTAAAAACATGAGTCTTTTGTGGTGTTTTAGAGTCTAGTTTTGGAGATTTTAGAGTTCAACTACAACTGTTACGAGTCATTATGAGCTCAGCTGCTGTTGCAGCTTCACTTGATCTGCAAGACAGATAAAAATAGGGCACTATAAAAAAAGTGGAATTTCCAACTTTAAAAAAAGGGGGTACAGCCCTTATCTCAGAAGATACTCCTAATAGTTTACTATGTATGTCTGTTCCATAGAGCCAAGGGAAATTTTTTTCAAATGAAGGTTTAAGTATCTAAGGCCAAAAAAATTATAATTTTGAATTATGTATTACTATGGGATATTCTAGGATTATGGATCAGGGGGCTTAGCTCAATAGTAGAGTGTTTCATTGACATTGAAAAAGTAGATGGAGCGTAACCATCAGTCCCCACCATCACGAGCAGTGGGTATAGAAACCTAAAAAAAGTATGGTATTCTTTATATTTTATTACCCAAAATGGGTACATACAATTACAAAAGTACAAATAAAACATAATTTTAAAATAGGTTATGGTTTTGATGTAACTTCAATATCAGGCTGGTCATTAGTTGGTAACTTTGAGAGATTTCAATCTCGTAGAAAAGACCACAGTAATGACATTTATTTATCTGTAGGCTATGTTCCGATTGATGAAATGAAATTTGTATTCGACGTTAATAATTTTGAGAATACCAGTTTATCATTAACCAATAACATTAACGGGTTTGATTTAAAAATGAGTTCTAAATATAATTTTTTAAGTGATGCACCTGACCATGGTGCAAACTTAGAAATTTTAAATAAATTTTAGCTAATCTAAAAAAATTTGCTAAATATATTTATTCTATCTTTTTTTTGATAATCTTTTTTAGTAACAAAACAGTTTACTCTGCAAGTTTTACTTTTCCTTCATCTCTAACAACCAATAATTCAGATTTTGTATTACTTTCTGAAACTGGAACCACTCCTTCTGTAAGTGGTTTTTCTACAGATGTACTTATTAAAATTACTGCAACAGCTGGTTTTGTAAAAATAATAAAGACTTCAAAAATGAAATTGCAATTAAAGCAGGTAAAACATACTAATTCAAACCCGATATGGGCACCATTAACTTTTTTCTGTTATTGGATAATTGTTGCTATAATCTTTAATAGAAGGGAACAATAATCGTTTGCCACTATGTTGACATCTTAGAGGCCATAAGTTCAATTCTTATCATGCCCACCAATTTAAAATTTTAATTTAAGAAGTAAGGTATACATTTAATATAGTTTGTTATATTGATTTGAAAAAAATTTAAAAAATTAATAATTTTAAAATGAACATAAGAAATTTAACTTATTCTATAATCGATTATACTTACCCAAGTTTTTTAAATGAATTAGTTAAGTCTCTTAACACTCAAAAAAAAGTAGTCATATTTGATATCGGTTGTTATAAGGGGAGTTTTACCAAGACAATATTAAAATCGATAAGTAAAAAAAGATTTAAGCTTTATCTTTTTGATATAAATAAAAATGTAAAAAACTATATTAGTGATTTAAAAAAGCTTAAAAATGTTTATTACAACGAAGTTGCAATAAGTGACAAAAATGGAAAAGCAAATTATAATCTAAATAGCTTTTTTGAGTCCTCAGGTTCTTCTTTATCATCCATGGTTAAAAATGATAGTAAATGGGTTTCATCTAGAAAATTTATATTAAAATTATTATTTCAAACAACTAAAGATTTTAAAAAATATCAAGTAAATACTATTACAATAGATAAATTTTTAAAAATAAACAAAATTAAATTTGTTGATTTAATGAAGGTTGATATTGATGGTTCAGAATATAAATTTCTAAAAGGAGCAAAAAAAACCCTGGCAAAAAATCTAGTGAAAACTATTGTGATTGAAATTATGGGTACAAAAAAAAATTTTAAACATAAAGAAAAAAAAATTATAAATATTTTAAAAAAAGACAAATACATTTTAATTAAAAAAAAAATGTTTTTCTCCACTTCTCTATTTAGTAATCTTGAAGCTGGTGAATATTTATTTGAATTAAATTTGTAAAATCAAAATGGCTACCAAAAAGTATAAAAAAACAATGGAATTTAAATCAGCAACTACTGGTTTTTTTTCTTTTTTTGAAAAAATAATAAGATCACATCCATTAGTTTATATTTTTATCAGATCTATAATTAGATTTACAAATATATTTGAAAAAGATTTTGATGGTGTAAGACTACTTAAAGTAAAAAAAAAAATTAATATAATTGATGTAGGAGCGAGTGATGGTGTAGCTGCAAAATATTTTAATAATAATTTAGATACGGGAACCATTTATTGTTTCGAACCAAACCCCAATTATTACAAACTCTTGAATCAAATTAATCATCCTAACATTATTGTAAAACCATATGCTATTGGAACTGATAATACATTTAGATATGCTTATCACCCAAGATATAAATTTTTAGGTAAAAATTATGATATAATTTCATATTCATGTTATGGAATAAAACATGCTGAAAATTATTTGGCAGACTTCAAGTTCCAAAATAATTTATCAATGATTAGACAAAAAATTCAAATGAAAAAAATTGGTAAAATAGAAAAAGAAATTGGTTTAATAAAAGTTGATACAAATGGAAATGAATTGTTTGTAGTTAAAGCCTTGCTAAAAATTATAAGTAAAAATAAGCCTGCATTAATAATTGAAATTAATGATGATACATCTGAGATAGACAAAATTTTAAAAAAACATTCTTATTCAGGGTATTATTATGATGTAAAAACAGAAAAATTCATTACTACAGAAAAAAAATCAACTGTGAACAAATATTATTTACAAAAAAAACATTTGCACCATTAATATTTAAGTTTAAAAAGTTGAATGAATAATAAATATTATAATAAAACTTATATAAATTTATTTATTATTGTTTTTAGTTTAATTATATTTTTAACTAAATGGTATTATTCTTATTTTTATTTTAATGAGACTATAGAATCAAAACTAATTTTTGAAAGTGTAAGTGATGGCTACTATTATTTTGCGCAATTTAAGGCTTTAGCAAATTTAAATTTAAATAATTCTTTTCATCCATTAATAAATAACCTTGGTACTATCACAGTACCAACAGGTGCATTTATTTTTCATTTTATTTTTTACTCAATCATTGGACCTTATAGTTTTGTAATTCTAGAATTTATTTTCATTTTATTTTTTTTAATAATATTTTATAAAATATCAAGATTATTAAATCTAAATCGAATTCAGTCTTTAGCAGTTGCAATTTTATTATTTAATATTCCTAATCTTTTTCAAATTTTAAATATTAATAATTTAGTATATTTTAATATGATTTCTGCTGAATTTTACTCACTAAGATTTCCTAGACCACTGGTAACAAATGTTTATTTTTTTTTATTTATATTTTTGATATTAAAAAGCGAAAAAAAAATTTTTTTTACTATTAAGAACTCAGTAATTTTTGGAACTCTTTCTAGCTTGTTATTTACTTCATATTTTCATGCATTTTGTCTAATTCAAGTTGTATTAATTTTGAATTTATTTTTTAGATTTAAGTCTAAAATAATTAAAACTTTAAAAACAAATATTAAGTATATTTTACTTTATTTTTTAATTTTATTTTTAGTATCAACACCTTTTTTGATTAATATGTTTTTTGCAGAGACTGATTTTTTAGAAAGATTAGGGTTAGTAGTTTTAGATTTTAACAAAAAATTGATTTTATTAAAATATTTATCTTTAAAGTTATTTAAGATTCAGTTTATATTTATATTTGTTTTAAGTATTCTTTTACTATTTCTTTTAAATAGAATTAACAATTTTATAAATTGCAAAAAAATTAATATATTCTTTATAATTTTTTATTCATCTATAATTACACCATTTATATTTATCTTTGTATCTCCCAGTTTTT
>Ga0114997_10002769_pt1 | contig 14012 bp, 14 predicted proteins | sample ArcticOcean_MG_C_2_FD_87045 | JGI IMG/M metagenome (GOLD analysis project Ga0114997, IMG submission 87045) | Marine microbial communities from western Arctic Ocean - ArcticOcean_MG_CB4_136 | ecosystem: Environmental > Aquatic > Marine > Oceanic | place: Arctic Ocean: Canada Basin | collected... | reverse complement strand
TGCACGCCAAAAATGATTCATTCCCACATCATAAAGTGTAGCTGCAGAAGCAAACGTACCTATATGACCTCCTAATTCAGGATTTTTTTTGTTTGCTTTAACAACCATTGCTGCTGCATTCCATCTAATCAATGATCGAATTCTTCTTTCAATATTTTGATCGCCTGGAGATTTAACTTCTGAGGAAACAGGTATGGTATTTATATAAGGAGTGATACGGGTTAATGATTGTGTGGAGCCATCTTTGTGAGTTTCATTAATTAACTTTTTTAAGATATATTGTGTACGATCTATACCGTCTTTTTTTAAAACTGCTTCTAGAGAATCTAGCCAATCTTGTGTTTCTGCTGGATCAATATCTGCTCCATTTGGTTTTGCATAAACTTTTTTGATTTCTGGTTTTTCAGTTTTTTCAATTACAGTAGACTCGGCTTGTTTAATAATTTTTTCTGTTTCTGGTAGTATTTTTTTTTTGTTAGATAAGTTTTCTTTTATTTCCCTTTTCTGTAAATTTTCTTCAGGTTTTGATGTATTATTTTCAATTAAAGCAAGAACACTTCCTTTAGATACCTTATCACCTATTTTAACTTTTAGTTTTGAAATTTTTCCATCAAAAGGCGAAGGGACTTCTACACTTGATTTGTCACTTTCTAGCGTAACAATTGGGTCATTTTTTTTTATAACATCTCCAGATTTCACTAGAACTTCAATAATTTCAACACTTTCAAAATCCCCGATATCAGGAACAGATATTTGATTAGACATGATAATTGTTTTATTTATAACACAATTCTATCTTTTTTCAGCCATGTAATTATTGATTATTAGATTATGTCATTAATTATAAGAAATATTGAAAAATTATTTGAAACTAAATACAAATATTTAGATTCAAGGATCTGGATTCAAAAGCTAATATTGAAAAAATATCTGAAGAATAGTTAAAAATTTCTTTCAACACACATAGCTATTCCCATCCCTCCTCCTATGCATAGGGTAGCTAGACCTTTTTTAGAATTTCTTCTGACCATTTCATGTAAAAGTGTAACTAGTATTCTGGTTCCTGATGCTCCTATAGGATGTCCTAAAGCAATTGCTCCACCATTTACATTAATTTTATCTTTTGGAATTTTTAAATCTTTAATCACTGCTAAACTTTGAGCTGCAAACGCCTCGTTAGACTCTATTAAGTCCAAGTCACCAATTTTCCAGTTAGCTTTATTTAAAGCTTTTTTGGAAGCGGGAATAGGTCCCGATCCCATTAAAGAAGGTTCGACACCACACGTGGCCCAGGATACAATTTTAGCTAAAGGTTCCAAATTTCTCTTTTTTGCTTCATTTTCACTCATTAAGACTACGGCTGCCGCACCATCATTAAGTCCTGAAGAGTTTCCAGCTGTTACAGTTCCATTTTTTTTAAAAGATGATTTTAATTTAGCAAGTTTTTCGATGGTCATATTTATTCTGGGATGTTCATCAATCTCAAATTTTAATTTACTGCCTTTTTCTTTAAGAAATAGCGGGACTATTTCATTTTTAAATTTTCCTTCCTTTTGTGCTTTTTCAGCTTTTTTTTGTGAAGATAAAGCAAAATTATCTTGATCTTCTCTAGTAATTTTCCATTTGGCAGCTACATTCTCTGCTGTAATTCCCATATGATAGTCATTAAATGCATCCCAAAGGCCATCTTTGATCATTGTGTCTTCAAGATTTTCTTCTATTAATTTTTTTCCAGCTCTTATGTTAATTGAATGAGGGGAGATCGACATATTTTCTTGACCTCCTGCAATTATTATATTTGAATCATTTAAAACAATTGCTTGGTATGCTGCTGCAACCGATCTTAAACCAGAGCCACAGACTTGATTTATTATATAGGCAGTTTTGTCTAATGGTAAACCAGATTTAATAGCTGTTTGCCTTGCTGGGTTCTGTCCAACACCTCCCGTTAATACTTGTCCAATAATTAATTCGTCAACATCACTTGGTTGTAAGTTAGATTGTTTTACAACTTGCTTAACCACCGCAGATCCAAGATCAGGACTTTTAATTTTTTTCAACGATCCATTAAGTGTTCCAATTGCAGTTCTTACTGCAGATGTAATTACGATACTTTTAAATCTCTCATTCATATTTCATTTCTTTATTATTTATTTAATTTTAAAATTCCAATTGATGGTGTGTATTCAAAAATTAAAAAAAATACGTTATTTTCTTTGTCATACATAATATCCCTTATCCTTTTTGAGTTAAAAAATATTCTATCTTCATCAATAATCTTATTAAAATTTTTATCAACTTTAATCACATATATAGATCCCGCTCTTAAAGATGAAACGTATAAATATTCTCCTTTTTCATAATTTAAATTTTTAGACATGTAAACCATTTGACTTATACCAATTGATGGAACATAATATTTTAAAGGTTCAACAAAACCATATTCAGAATGAGATGTTTTATAAGGATTAACAGGATCAGTATACGGCACTCCATATGAAGCGACATCCCATCCAAAGTTAGAAATTACTCCATCTTTCTGAAAATTAACATTTATTTCATCACCACCTTTAGGCCCATGCTCCGTATTGAATATAATATTTGATTTTTTAATGTAAGAAAGCCCCTGTGGGTTTCGGTGTCCCATAGAAATAATTTTATGTGTTTTTGTCGATTTATCAATTGCTATTATTTTTCCTAAAAGAGAATCTAGTTGTTGAGAAACTTTATCTTTATTCGAAAACCCTGTAGTAAACAAAACCATATTATTTTTATAGGTTGAAAATCTGCCTCCTGAAAATACATTATACTGTTTCCAATATTCCTTAGTCTCAAAAAATATTTCAAACTCCATTTTTTTCAAATTTATATCAGCACTATACGCATTTATTGTAAGTCCTTTGGAGTTCTTGGAAATGAGAGATATGAATATTTTATTATCTTCTACAAATAAATCCCTGATACCAATTAATTCTGAGCCACTCTTTTTTAATATATTGTCAATATTATTTGCAATCTCTTTTTGGTTAAGTTTATCTTTTAAAATATTATTTTTTTCAAAGTAAATAGTTTTACCTTCTCCTGAAATTACAATTACTTCTTTACCAACAAATGCAAAATGATGTGCTCTTTGTGAGTTTTTTGTACTTGCCCAACCTAATCTTGTATCTAGCCTAGGGAATGGTAGAAAGAATTCTTTTAATAAATATTCTTTTTTATTTTTTTTAGAAAGTATAATTTCTTCATTAAAAAGTTGACCTTCTAGACCTTGTTCATATTTATTTACTTGTATACTTAAAAAATCATTTCTGTCTTTGAGGTCTGGAATTATAAAAACTACATCTCTAATTTTTCGTGATATGTTGTTTGGAATAATTTTTTTGATAAAAAGTATTATTTTATTTTGTTTATCATATCCACCAGATACAATGTTCCATATGCCAGTAAATGCCAAAAATATGAGGATTAAAAGTATTATAATTATTCTTTTACTTTTAAAATAATTAACAGCTTTTGTCATAATATTTTGAAAAGATACTTTATAAGCGCCACTTAATCAATTTATAGGATATTAGATATCTTTATAAAACTAAATTTATTTGATATTTTAATATACGTGTGCGCCTGTAGCTCAATTGGATAGAGCGCTCGGCTACGAACCGGGAGGTTCGGGGTTCAAGTCCCTGCAGGCGCGCCATATAAAAATTATGTCAAAAAGATACAGTGGTAAATCATTTAAAGATTCGAGTATTATGAAAAAACCAAAACTAAGTATGAAAGAAAAAAGAAATTTGAAGAGAGAAAAAAAGAAAAAAAAATGAACTTGAGCTGGCTGACTAAAATATCTTTACAAAGATCTATTATATATTTTTTTATTTTTATAGTATTGTTTGTATTAATACTAAGTTTAGTATTTTAAATAATTATGAAAAATGAATTTGAACAAATAAGTCTTAAACCGGGTTTCATGATGCATAACGGTGGCCTTTTATTTAAAACTATTAACGATCATGAATATCAGTTTAAAACAATTATAAAAGAAAATCATCTCAATGCTGCTGGTATTACTCATGGTGGTTTTATATCTGCTTTTGTTGATGCTGGTGCTGGTACAGCTGCACATAGATCAACAAACAATAATCCATGTGTTACTGTTTCTTTAGAGTTAAAATTTATATCTGCTGTACGTTTAGGTCAAGAACTGATCGGAAACACCAAAATACAAAAAAAAACTAAATCAATGGTTTTTTTAACTTGTGAATTAACTGCATCAAACAAAATCGTAGCAACAGCATCAGGAGTATGGAAAATTTTAAAACTGTCTGGTGCAGGTCCTGGAGGATAATTTTAAAAATTTAATCACTTACTACTGGTCCTCTATTTTTAAAAGCTGAAAATAAAGTTCCATCATCTAAAAACTCTATCTCTCCTCCTACAGGGACACCTTGTGCAAGTTTCGATACCTTAACTTTTATATCTTTTAAACTATCTTGAATGTAGTGTGCTGTAGTTTGACCTTCTATTGTAGCGCTTGTTGCTAATATTACTTCCTTAACTGGATTTTTTTTTACTCTATCAATAAGAGTGGAGACGAGCAAAACATCATCTTTTTTATTTTCAAGCGCAGGTAGGGTTCCACCTAATATGTGATAATGTCCTTTATAAATTCCTGTGCTCTCTATAACCCACATATCAGCAATATTTTCTACTACACAAATTTGATCATAGCTTTTATTAGAACATGTGCAGTTTAAATTTATATTTTTAAGATTTCCACAAATTTTACATCTAACTACATTTTTATAAACCTGAGCTAAAGTATTTGCCATCGGTTTAATTAGTTCATCTCTATTATTAATTAGTTTTAATACGATTCTTTTAGCAGACTTAGAGCCTAATCCTGGTAATTTGGAAATTAATTTAATTAAATTTTCTATCTCTTGAATGTTATTACCAGTCATTTTTTTCTAAAAAGGTAGTTTAAATCCAGGAGGTAAACTAATACCACCTGTAACTTTTGAAATTTCTTCGCTTGTTTTTTTTTTCAACTTATGTTTTGCATCGCTATGGGCGGCAACAATAAGATCTTCTAAAATTTCTTTTGATTCTTTAAGCAAAGAATTTTCAATAATAATTTTTTTTAAATCACCATCTCCATTCATTACTATTTTAACTGTCCCACCTCCCGAAACACCTTCAACTTCAATTTTTTTAAGTGCTTCTTGTGTATCTTTCATTTTCTCCTGCATTTTTTGAGCTTGTGATAACAAATCTTTAAAATCAGTCATAAATTACTCTTTTTTTGAAATCTCTATTAACTCTGCGTCTGAAAAAACAGCTTTAAGTTTTTTATAAACTTCGCCTTTTTTTTCGCAATCAAGCAATTGTTTTTTTTCATTTATCTTTTTTTCGTAAAAAGTTGGTTCACCCTTTTCTTTGGTTAAAGTAATTACCCATCTTTTGCCGGTCCACTCAAGTAATTTTTCTGATAAATTTCTAACAAAATTCTTCCCTAAATTTTCATTAAAACTTATGTCAATTTTACCCTCAGAAAATTTAATAAGATTTACATTTTTTTCTAAATCATATTTTAGTTCAATCTCTTTTTTTTTAGAAGATAGGGAAATTAAATCTTCAAGTGACAAAATTTTATCTACCATTTTATTCTCTGGTAAATTCTTTAAATTTACTGAAGATAAATCTGGTTTTGTCTGTCTAATATTTTTTATTTGTTCTTTGGATGCGCTGGTTATTTCTGCGTCTTCATTAATAGAATAATTTTTTTTATCTTTGTTGTTTTCGATAACTTGGTTGTTATCTTCATTAGGTAAATTTAAATTATTTTTATTTAATGTTTCTAATGTATTTTCAAAAGATGGTAAATCTTTTAAATGAATGAGTTTAATAACAAGCATTTCAAGTGAGAGGATGGGGTTAGCAACAACAGATAGCTCTTCTATTCCTTTAAGTATGAATTGCCAAAAAACTACTAGCGTTGAAACGCTTATATCACGTGAAATTAAGTTAATTATTTCTAGCTCAGACTCAGAAATTGATATGTCGGATTCAAAATTTCCTAAAAATTTTTTTTGCTGGATAAAGTATATTATTTCCAAAAGATCATTTAAAAAGTTTGAAGGATCTACCCCATGGTCAATTAATACTCTAAGTTTTTCAGTTGCTTTTTTTTGATTCCCTATAATTACAGATTGTAAAAACTCTAATATTTTTGATCTATCTACTATTCCTAGCATTTTTCTAATATCTGAATCGTTTACTTCTTTTCCATCAACATTTTGAGTAACTAAAGCTCTATCTAAAAGAGACAAAGAATCTCTCACAGAACCTTCTGATGCTTTTGCAATTATTTTAAGTGCAGAATCTGAAATATTACCATTCTCTTCTTTTAGTATTTTTTTAAGATTCTGAAATAAAGTTTGGATAGAAACTCTATTCAAATCAAATCTTTGACATCTGGAAATTATAGTGACTGGTATTTTTTTAATTTCAGTTGTCGCAAAAATAAATTTTAAATGTGGTGGGGGTTCTTCTAGTGTTTTTAAAAGTCCATTAAATGCCTGTTTTGAAAGCATGTGAACTTCATCAATAATAAAGATTTTATACTTTGCGCTAGTTGGATTATATCTCGAGGATTCAATTAATTCTCGAATGTCATCTATACCAGTTCTTGATGCAGCGTCCATTTCTAAAACGTCTAGATGATTTGAATTTGTTATTGCTTCGCAATGTTCACACATACTATCACTACATAAATTTTCTATTCCATTTTTACAGTTTAACGATTTAGCTACTATCCTTGCTGTTGTGGTTTTTCCAACTCCTCGTATGCCAGTAAACAAATATGCATTTGGTATTTTATTTGATTTGATTGAATTTGTTATAGTTTCAACCATTATATTTTGACCAATTAATTCGTTAAAATTTTTTGGCCTATATTTTAGTGCAAGAACTTTATTATTAATATTTTTCATACTATTAAAGGAGACTGAACAACAACCTGAAATATCTTTGTTGCGGCTGCTATGTTTCCATCCTGACCGGGTTATGCAAAAAATTCCACCCGCTGCCAGCCTCCATTATTGTTATATCAGTATCAAAATAAGAACTACAACATACGTGTAGATTATTTATTTTCTAATCTGTGCTTGTGGGCCTCATAAACCCCCAAAATATCTAATTTTTCTGTATGAAACCCTAATTCTTCAAGGGCTTTTTGTATAGATGGATTTTCTATATGGCCTTCAATATCTATATAAAAATTTACTTGTTCAAATGTATTTTTGACTGAAAAACTTTCTAACTTAGTTAAATTCACCCCATTTGTAGCAAAACCACCCAAAGCTTTATAAAGAGCAGCAGGCGTACTTTTGAGTTTAAAAATGCAACTTGTAATATATTTTTTATCTTGAAGTTCAGGGTGCTGTGAATCTTTTCCCATAATAAAAAATCTAGTAACATTTCCTATTTCGTCCTCAATTTTTGATTTCAATATTTTTAAATTATAGATTTTTGCAGCAAGTGAAGAGGCTATCGCAGATTCACTTTTATCTTTTTTTTCAGCAATAAATTTTGCAGAACCAGCTGTGTCTGCAGATATTATTGGTTGAAGCTTTTGTCTTAAAATAATTTTATTACACTGACTAATTGCTTGCGAGTGACTTCTCACAGTTTTTATATCTTCTATTTTTGATTCTTTAATCCCTAACAAATTATGAGAAACTTTTTGAAAATGTTCTGCGTGAATCTGAAGTTTATATTTAGGAATCAAATAATGTATATCGGCAACTCTTCCTGCTAAAGAATTTTCTATAGGTATAATAATTTTATAATTTGAATTATCTCTAGCTAATATAAAAGCTTCTTCAAAAGTTGGGCACGCTCTTGGTTCGATGTTTGGAAAAATTTCTGTACATGCCAAGTGTGAATATGCACCTTTTTCTCCTTGAAAAGCAATTTTTATTTTTTCTGTCATAATTAATTCATTTCTTTTATTACTTTTTTTAAATCATTTTCTGTATCTACTCCCAGAGGTTTTGAATCACATAAACCAACTTTAATAATCAGATTATTCTCCATAGCTCTCATTTGTTCTAGATTTCTTTCTATTTCTAATTTAGATCTTGCAAGTTTTACATACTTTGTTAACGCAATATTTGTAAAGGCATAAATTCCAATATGATGATATATTTTTTCACTACTTAAAATTTTCCTCGTTCTAAAAAAATCTTTTGCATTTAAAAAATTATCGTCTTTTAGTTTCTCTTCGATATGAACCTTTACGACATTTGGATCAGTAATTTCATTCCTATCTTTTATATCAGAGGCCATCGTTCCAATATCACAATTATCATTTCTCATAAATTTTTCTAATCTTAAAATAGCATTTGGTTTTATATTTGGCATGTCACCTTGCAAGTTAATTATTAAATCAAAGTTGCTTTTTAACTCCTTGGAATATACCTCATACACTCTATCGCTACCTGAGGAATGGTCTTTGCTTGTTAAAATAGCCTTATCTCCGTTTTTATTTACGATATTGAAAATTTCTTCATCAGGCGTTGCTACAAATACTTCTCCAACTCTAGATTCTTTTGCTCTATTAACTACATGAATAATCATAGGTATATTATTAATTTTTGCCAATGGTTTATTTGGAAATCTTAATGCCCCTAATCGGGTTGGTATTATTATTGCGGTATTTTTCATAAATATTAAAATTATGCGTCTAACCGTCGCAAAATAAGCTTGCTAAAGTTTATTTCTTTAACTTAAGTCATGATATAACTTAGTACTAAATTTAAAAGCTTTTTAAAAATGAATAAAATTATTGTTTCAATCATTCTAGCTGTAATCCTTGTTTTTGGAATTAATAAAATTGCTGATACAATATATTATGTAGAAAAACCTGAAAAATCTGCATACCAGGTTGATGCTGAAACTGGAATTGCAAGCACAACATCTGCTGGGACAAGTGCTGAAAATTCTGAATCAGGAAATATTATGGCATTATTTGCTTCAACCAGTTCTGCTGAAGGAGCAAAGATTTTTAAAAAATGCGCAGCTTGTCATAGCATATCTCAAGGTGGTGGAAATAAAATTGGTCCAGCTTTATGGGGAGTCCTTGGAAGAAAGGCTGGAAGTATTTCAGACTATAAATATTCAAAAGCAATAGTAGCACATGGAAAACCTTGGTCTTTTGAAGAAATGAATGGTTTTTTACTTAAACCTAAAGATTGGATAAAAGGAACTAAAATGTCTTTCGCGGGATTAAAAAATGCAAATGAAAGAGCTGCTGTCATCTTATACATGAACGAAAATACAGATAGCCCTCTGCCATTAAATTAAGTATTTATTTAAGGCACCACTCAATAATACTTTTTTGAGCATGAATCCTATTTAAGGCTTCTAGCCATACGACAGATTGAGAGCTGTCCATTATATCATTAGTCACCTCTTCTCCTCTGCTAGCTGGAAGGCAGTGCATAAAAATTGCATCTTTTTTTGCTACCTTCATTATTTTTTTATTTACTTGGTATGGTTTTAAATATTTTTTCTTTTTACTTTTGTTAATTTTCTCACCCATTGAAATCCATTTGTCTGTCATAATGCAATCTGCGGAACTAGCTGCTTTTAAAGGATCTTTTGTAAGTAATATATTTCCATTATTTTTTTGGGCCCACTGAAGAATATTTTTATTTGGTTCGTAACCTTTTGGAGAAGCTATTTTTAATTCAAAATCAAATTGAACTGCTGCTTCGATTAATGAATAAACAATATTATTTCCATCTCCTAACCACGCAATTTTTTTATTTTTGATTGGTCCTTTGAGCTCTTCAAATGTCATAATATCTGACATGATTTGACAAGGATGACTTAAGTCAGTCAAACCATTAATTATGGGAATGTCTAAGTATTTAGAAAATTCTACAACATTTTTATGTGCATGTGTTCTTAACATAACAATATCAGCATACTGAGATAAAATCTTAGCAGTGTCGTACAGGCTTTCATTACCTGTCCCATAGTGAATTTCGTCTGGGTTTAAAATTAAAGATTTGCCTCCTAATTGTTTAACTGCTAAATCAAAAGAAATTCTTGTCCTTGTTGATGGTTTTTCAAAAATCATAACTAAAATTTTACCATCAAGAGGTGCATCTGGATCTATTTCATTTTTACTTAAAGAAGATCTTTTTTTTTTCCTTGCGTGTGCATTATCAAGAATAAGTCTTAAATCATTTTTAGCTATATCTGCAATATTTATAAATTTTCTCATTATTAATTTATTTCCTTGCAAACTTTTTCGATTATATGAGTTGCTTCATCTAATTCGCTATCACTTACTATAAGTGGAGGAAAAAGTCTTATAACATTTTCTTCAGCTTTTATAGTAAGCATTTTGTGATCCATTAATTTTTTTATAAAGTCAGTATTATCTACCATCATCTTAAGACCTATCATTAAACCTGATCCTCTGATTTCTTTAATAATTTTAGGATACTTTTCCTTAATTTTATTCAAATTTAAATGAAAATATTCACCCTTTTTTTTCACATTTTCTAAAAAATCTTTTTCAAAAAGAACATCAAGTACTGCATTTCCTACAGCCATAGCTAGAGGATTTCCTCCAAAAGTGCTTCCGTGCGTTCCGGGCGTCATTCCAGCAGAAACTTTTTTTGTTACCAAGCAAGCTCCAATTGGAAAACCTCCTCCTATTCCTTTAGCTATAGGTACAATATCTGGGTTTATTCCTGAGTCTTCAAAAGCAAAAAAATTTCCTGTTCTATATGCACTTTGTACTTCATCAAGTATTAATAATATTTCATGTTCGTCACATAATTCTCTTAGACCTTTTAAACAAAAGTCAGGTACCACTTTAATTCCACCTTCTCCCATAATAGTTTCAATCATAATTGCTGCTGTACTTTTGTTTATTGCTTTTTTTACAGCCTCATGATCGGCAAAAGGAATTTGTACAAAGCCATCAACTTTAGGACCAAAACCCTCTGTGTGTTTAGGATTGTTTGCAGCAAACAATGCAGCTAATGTTCTCCCATGAAAAGCACCTTGAAATGTAATAATTTTATTTCTTTCTGGTTTCCCTATTTTATGAAAATATTTTCTAGCAATCTTGATGCTAGCTTCTGTTGCTTCAGTTCCTGAATTTTGAAAACAAACAAAATCAGCAAATGTATGTTCTGTTAATCTTTTTGCTAGTTTTTCTTGTTCTGGAATTACAAAAGCATTAGATGTATGCCATAACTTTTTAGATTGCTCTTGAATTGTTTTTACTAAATGTTCGTGGCAATGTCCTAGAATATTTGTTGCAATACCTTGAACAAAATCAAGATATTTATCTCCATTTTCTGCAAAAAGATAACTGCCCTTTCCTTTTATAAAAGAAATAGGTTTCCTTGCGTATGTACCAAGAACTGAACTCATAAATTAATTATGATTTAATTTTATAACCCTTTTTAAACAAAATATATGCTGCTAGCCATGTAAAAAAACATAATGCAATAAGGTAAAAAAGTCCAAATTTTGTCGACCCATCTGCTACGCCTAAAAATCCAGATCTAAAGCCATCTATTATATAAAAAAATGGATTCCATTGACTTAAATTTTTTAAAACTTCTGGGAGTCTATCGATTGAATAGAAAGTGCCTGATAAAAAAGAAAGGGGAACTATTATAAAGTTTGTGGCAGAAGCCATGTGATCAAATTTTTCAGCCCACAATCCAATAATAATACCAACAGAACTTAAAATAAAAGACCCTAAGAATGTATAAATAAAAATTGATAAAAAATTTTTAATTTCAAACTCAACTATAAAACTAAGCACAACAATTGAAACCAAAGTAATAATAATACTTCTGGTACATGCGGCCAAGTTTGTGGCTAGAGTAATTTCTCCAGCAGTTAATGGAGCATACAGGATATCCACTATGTTACCTTGAATTTTTCCAATCATGATTGAAGATGAAGAATGGGAAAAAGCTTGTTGTATTACTTGCATAGCAATAAGTCCTGGAGCAAGAAAAGTCATAAAAGGAAAACCTAAGACTTCTCCCCTTTCAGACCCAATAGCTAATGAAAGCACAAGTAGAAATAAAAGTGAAGTTACAAGTGGAGAAATAATTGTCTGTATGAAAACTATTAAAAATCTTAATACCTCTTTTTTGTAAAGCGTCCAAAAACCAATCCAATTAATGTAGCCAAATTTTTTCTCATAAATGGCGTATTTATTTTCAACTTCATTCATCAAAGAAGCTTATATATTAAAAGGACATTAAATAAATAACCCCCTTTCGCATCTTTTTTCTTATTTCATACATATCCACATGTGGTGTATTTTTTTATTGCAAACCCCAAATATAGGGGGTTTAATCCATATATATAAAAATGAGCTGGAATTCTGAAAAAGAAAAAAAATTGAAAGAACTTTGGTCAAAGGGACATACCGCTAGCCAAATAGCTTCAATTTTAGGTGATACCACGAGAAATGCTGTTATAGGAAAAGCTCACAGATTAAATTTGGAAGCAAGAGTAGCATCAAGGAAATCAGTGTCCGCTGAAAATAACAAAGAAAGTAATTCTGCTCCAGAAATTAAAACTCAAAAACTTGGGAGAAAAGCGAGATTTAAATCTTTATTATTAGATAAAAATTTTGAACCGAAAAATCCAAAAACACTTGAGGAATTAAATGATGAAACCTGCAGGTGGCCTATAGGTCATCCACCAGAAATAGATTTTCATTTTTGTGGAAGAAAACCCTTAGAAAAATTTCCATATTGTAAACTTCATGTCCTATATGCTTTCCAGCCAAAAAATGCAAAAGACGAAGATATAATTACCAAAGAAGATATGCCTAAAGCGGATGAAAAAAAGGTTAAGTTAGCTTAATATTACTCTGATAGTGTTTTAATTTTTTTTACGAGATCCGCGTTAATTTTTCTTGGCCCTTTATCTAATCGATTTTTATGTCTTCTTTCGCCTGGTAGACGAACTCCATCCATTGTATTCATTTTTTCAAAAAATTGATCAGCATGTTTATCCCAACCTGATCCTGCTATTTTTTCAGGTGACACTGCTAATATAAATTCTCCTCCACTTGGAGGGCCGCCATCATTATTATCTTTGGCTGCTGTTTCAAAACTAAAATTATCTCCAACTAAAGCTCCAGACAATAATTCTACCATCATTGCTATTCCTGATCCTTTATAACCACCAAATGGAAGTAAAACTCCACCATCTGCTATTTCAGCTGGATCAGTAGTTTCTTTTCCATCTTTATTTAGTCCTGTGCCAAGAGGAACTTTGTGTCCTTCTCTTTTAGCAACTTGAACTTCTCCCATTGCCATTGATGCTGTAGCCATATCATAAACAACTGGCGTTTTACCTGGACGCGGCCAAGCAAAGGAAATTGGATTTGTTCCAAACAAAGGTTTTGATGCACCTGCGGGAGCTACTGACGGTTTATAAGAAGTACACGCAAAAGCAACTAAACCTTCTTCTGCAACAGCTTCAGTTTCAGGCCACATCGCAGCCATATGATGTGAATTATTAATTGCTAAAACAGCTACACCATTTTCTTTAGCTGCTTTAATTAATTCTGGCAAACCTTTGTTTAGAACCATTGGTGCTAAACAATTGTTTCCTAAAACTTTAATTACACTTGGTGAAATTTTTTTAACTTCAGGTCTTGCTTTTCCATTAATTTTTCCACTTTTAAGTCCAGCAACATAAGCTGGTAATCTAAACAATCCATGAGATAAAGAGCCATCTCTTTCGGCCTTCATTATTAAATCTGCAAGAATTGAAGCTGTTTCATCATCACAACCATTAGCTAAAAGAGTTTTTTTAGCTAGGTCAAATATTTCGTCTAAGGTTAAAGAAACAGTACTCACATAAACTATTAAATATTATTTATGTTTTCTTTTCAAATCCTTTTTAAGGTCATCATGGTCACCCACAACTGTATGATACTTACTTTT
>Ga0114997_10002767_pt1 | contig 14015 bp, 14 predicted proteins | sample ArcticOcean_MG_C_2_FD_87045 | JGI IMG/M metagenome (GOLD analysis project Ga0114997, IMG submission 87045) | Marine microbial communities from western Arctic Ocean - ArcticOcean_MG_CB4_136 | ecosystem: Environmental > Aquatic > Marine > Oceanic | place: Arctic Ocean: Canada Basin | collected... | reverse complement strand
TTTTAAATCCTTGGCGCCATGTTTCCACGTCCTCGACTTCCGCTCTAACCGCAATCAACATAATTTCACTCCTAATGCTTGTTCATTTGATGCCTTTCCCTTACTAAGCATGATTGGTTGACCGTACGTCAAGTTTTACGTGCTAGGCATAGGTCTCAGTAACTCGATGCGCAACCAAACCCAACGCAAAGGTTCGATATTCAACTGAAGTCACTCACACTGACTTCCCAAAGCACCATAGAGGCACACTTTGCATCATTTAATCCGCCTTTTGATCGATCAAGGCGTTGCCCCGGGGATGGTTAGTGATGGGGTTTTAAGATGAGCGCGCATGTTGCCAATTAGTGAATGACGAATTTCGCGCCGGGTAAAGGCCCAGCCTTGTGCCGAGAGAGAAAACGTATCGTAGTATTCCCCAACAAAAATTGCTTGAAGCGGAAACTCAGGTGTTTGTTGGTAAACCGTCACATAGCAATGGCCACTGGCCGTGCCTGCCGCTTCGTCAATATCCAGCGTTAGATTCGTAATGACGTGTTTTGTACGTGGCGTTCCATCCTCATACAAAATCATGTTGTTCATTGATTCGGGGCCGGGCACTCGCCCTTCCGCTACCCACGTTGCGTTTGCGAAAAGCCTGCCAAAGGTTTTCAGATCACCTGAATCAATCGCCGTACAATATAGGTTCATCAGGTTAGTAATTTCTTTTTGCGCGCTCATCTCGGCTCGCCGGCCTCGACTACCTTTGCCGGTGGCTCAGATTCACCTGAGAAGTTGTCGTCGGTTTCTTCGATGAGTAGTGCGTTCATCCGATTTTCCTTCTAATGGATATTTGTTCTTCGACCGCTCGCCAGCCGGCATCAATCGCCGCATCCAGGTAGGCGTATGCTTCAGAGTCTGAATTGGCTATAGAAATCCGGCCAAACTGTGCTCGCCCAATTTCATGGGGTGCTTGGCCTTCGGGCCACTCTGGATCGTCCAAGGACATGTATTCGTAGGCATACCCGTGAGGCCAGCGGTTCACGGTTATCGCGCGAATGTCTGTTTCATGATTGAATCCGTGCTCACCGAGCACCCCTTGAAGTTGATCCCGAATCTCTTGCTCATAAGTGTCAAAGTCCGTCGCATACACTTTGTGGCGCGCCATGCGACACAACTCACGACTGTTTTCGGTACCGGTTGATGTCACGTCTGGGACGCCGAGTAAGAAGACAACCATGGGGTCATCCGGGCCACGCGGTGGTTGGTGCCCTCCCGTTGTAGTGGGTGGTGCCACGGTCATCGCAAGGTATGGGTCGTCAGGGCAACTCACCGAGCTGACGCCAAGTTTCGACCAAGCATGTCCATTCCTTAACACGACATTAGTCCATACTAGCGGCACTTTAACGCCATAATTCAGCGCTTCTTTTTGAGTCTCGGGTAAGCTTGGGCACAGGTAGGGTATTGCACCGTTATAACAGGCCAGTACACAGTGATCCCCTGTGATGCTCACGGCATTACCGCCCTGAACATAGTCCACCGTGACACTGTTGTTCGCTGTTTCGTGCACACCAACTACTGTGCTGTTGAGTCGCAAACGAACGGGGTTGTCTGCCCGATCAAGCGCAGCATAGTCGAATCGGCTTACAGCGATATCGTCGAATCCGTTCGCATCAGGCGCCACTTTCGGGATCAGCTTGTGGACTAGAAGCCTTGCCACCGACGCATTTCCATCTGCAAAGTACAGCGACGACGCATCAGGCGACGTAACGCCTGCGACTAGCTTTTCAGCAAGCTCGCTAAGCCAGCTCATACCCTGCACACCGGGACAACCCAAGTAGAACGCCTCCATAACGCTCACCCTACTACCTGCTGGCCCATAGATTAACTTTGGGACTGGATAGAATATGGAGATTGTTTCTTCTGCCAAACCTACTTTATCGTTGAGAAATTGGCTGTAAATGACTGACTCGACGTAGTTTTGTTTTTCGCTTTGAGACAGGTCACTGAGGTAATCAACCTTGCCACCGAATAACTCAATCAACTTGTTCTGTTCTGCTTCGGGTATCGGCAAGGCTTTGATGGCTGACTGATAGTCGCCAATACCGAGCATAAACTTGCTCCATTCGCCAACTACAGACACATGGCCCTCAGCGCCGGGAAGCGCAAGCGCAGTGCCAGAATCCGAGCTCAGTATGGCGAAGTCACCGATGTTAGTTTTCATGGCTTCTAGGTCAATGCCGACGTCATCCAATACACCCTTAGCCACCGCGCTGTAGTCGCCAGGACTTTCCAGATTCACCGAGCCGCCAACACCCAGCAGCATCCGTCCATTTTCGTGGAACTCGTTGCGTTTCGCGTGCCCACCGAAGTCGTCATGATTATCGAGTAGCAGAATTTTTGCATCGTTCCCCATGCGCTGCTGGTAAAACCTGGCAGCAGCAAGACCACTGACGCCTGCACCCACAATCACCAAGTCATAATGCTCATCTAACTTTTGGTACTTGGCAGGTTTAGAACCGCTCCAAGCGAGCGCGTGTGAAGCCTCGAAGGAACCGGGGTGGTTGCCCCGCATACCAGTGCGTATCGGCGGATAGTTGTCGGTGGTTGCACCAGCTTGCGCTTGCGCGAAAACATCGTAGGGTGCTAACAACGCCGTCCCAACACCGACGGCCACACCGTTCATAAAATCCCGTCGCGTAATGTTGTATTTCTTCGTATGGCTCATTGTTGAAACTCCCAAAGCTCGTTGAGTTGTTCTTGCTTAAAGTGCTGCCATCAGTGTCAATCCAACACAGGATATAACAGCGGCAATCAGCGCGTAAGGTATCTGAGTTAAGGCGTGATCCATTACGTCACAACCGCTACCTTGAGCGGCAAGCACCGTGGCATCAGAATAAAAGCAGGCATGACTACCAAAAGTGCTGGCCGATATAAGAGCACCTATGGCTAATGGTATGCTCACACCGACGCTTTCAGCCAGAGGCAAAACTATAGGTACAGCAATTGCAAAAACACCCCAACTGGAACCCGTTGCAAACGATATCAGTGCCATAGCAATAAAGGTCAGCGCGGGCAGCGAGATGGGTGTCATTAAGGGTGCAACATTTTCGATAATGAAGCCCGCCAAACCCAGCCGATCATTAACTTCCTTAAACACAAACGCGATCACCACAATGGTTAACGCTGGCAGCATTAGCTTTATGCCGTCTAATACTGCATCAAACATATGCGTCCAGGTCATCAATCGCTGGATACCGAATAGAAGAATGGTTACCGCTACCGCCATAATCACCCCGAGCTGTACATCAGGATTCCACGGATCGTCCCAGATACTGAAACCCAATAGAGCAACTATAGGGAGTATAAAATGGTAGATCTGAACCTTTCGGTCCGGAGCATCGACTGCCTCCGCTACCAACTCATCGGGCCCAAGGGGTGCTGGGTTACTAGCCGCCCTTGCCTCTGCGGTTTTCATCATTCCTAACGCGGGAATAAAACCTGCGGCCACTAGTGGCACTAGCAGTACAGCGACTATCGGATAGACCATGAACGGAATGGCACTTACAAAAAGGGCGATCCCCTCTCCGGGCTCGGCGTAACCTGAGTCCATAAACAAACCGGCATAAAACACCGCCCACGTGGACACCGGAACCAATACGCAAATGGGTGCCGCGGTTGAGTCCACAACATAAGCGAGCATTTCTCGGGAAACTCCAAACTTGTCCGTAACCTTGCGCATTGCTGAGCCAACGGCGAGCGCGTTGAGATAATCATCTATAAAAACAACTAAGCCTAAGAGCCAGGTATACAGTAAGGCGCTCGTTGAGTTCTTGGCTTTGGCCGCCAGCGCCTGGCTAAACGCATCTGCGGCGCCCACTCGCATGAGTAAAGTTATGAGGCTGCCCATCAGCCCACAAACAATAATCACCCAGGCGATGGTTTCATCCATCATTACATCGAGCAATATGGAAGAAAAGTTGGTCAGCGCAGCTCTGGGCTCAAGCATCAAAAGCCCAGTAAGTACGCCAGCCAACAAAGATTCGATAGGTCGCCTGATTAGCACTGCCGTAATGACGGTGACAATGGCTGGAAGTAGCACTAACCAGTTAGCTTCCTCGATGAGAACTGTCCCTACAAGTTAGAAGAGTCGAGCGCGCGTCTGCAGGATCTTATTCTCCAACCGCAGAGTAGATCACCCATATTTTCCTGTACCCTTCGGTCTCGAAGATACCCGTCCATTCCTTTGGAACTGTGACCCCCTCTCCGGCTTCGATGGTCTGCACTGTGCCGTCGTCCGAAGTGAGGGTGATACCGCCTTCGAGAAAGTACATGAATTCGTCCACGCCGTAAGGTTCGTTAACCTCCACGCGGGTTTTGCCTGACTTGTACATGCCCGAGGCAAATTTCTTGTCGCTGGACAGCAAAGAAGTCACGTCCAGAGTGACATGACCATCGTCGTGGGTGGTCTCGGTCATGTCGCTGCGCTCGAAAATCTGCCCGGCAAGATCCGCCTTGCTCAATTCCGCAGGCAGGACCACGGTATGGTTGTTGGCAAGTGTCGTTTGGGCCAGTGCGAGTGACGCGACGATCGCGATTAGGCTTTTCATAGTCTTCCCTTCTACCTACTGTACATGTCGATTGACAGGCCTTAATCTATAGCATCTCAATTGACGCGTCAATTTACTAACTATTCATTTATTGAGGGTTGAAATCATGCGAAAAATGGTGAGCTGCCTGGTCATTGTTCTGGTGTCGTTTTCTGCAATGGCTGAACACCATCGCGTTGAGAAGGGTACAGGTAAAGATGCACAGAATGCTGATCTTCACGCTGCAATCAAAGCGTTTGACCGCGCCTATGCGACTAACGATGTCGAACTTTACTTCAGCTTTTATGCCGACACAGCGTCCGTGTTTGTCGGTGACAGCAGAGTGAATATCGCGGCTTACCACGAAATGTGGACCGGGTTAATGGCCGCAGGCGGCGGCGTTGAGCTGAACGAAATGTCGGACCTTCAGGTGCAAATTTTACCCCGTGGTGATGTCGCCATCGCGACGTCCTTCATCGACAATCGCACCCGCTCACCTGATGGAACAACCTCCACGTCGAGAGCGTTCGAGACTGGTGTGTGGCAAAAGATCAACGGCAATTGGCAGATCATCAGCCTGCACTACAGCGGGATTACAGCGGAAGAGCCCTGATTCCCTCGTATCCACCTCAACTTAACATAGGATTTTCGTCATGAACAAGACTGTCATACTCCTGGGACTGCTGAGCGGTGTTCTTTGCAGCGCGGCCTGCAAGGCCGAGCAAAGCGCCAGACCGGATAACCTAACGCTATCCAATTTTCAGTTCGGACCGGAGAATCGCTGGGCCTTCAGCCACCTTCGCGAAGTATTGCCGACCGTCAATATTGAGCACGACGGTGATCGCATCTTGTTACTGGAGCGAAGTAGAAACTCTGTGAATGACTTCTCCATCCCCTTCCAGGGACGCAAGCAGACCATAGACGAAATTGTGCAGAGCGAGTTCATCGACGGACTGTTGGTTTTGAAGGATGGCGCCATAGTCTTCGAGCAGTACTTCGGCCACTTGAGCGCAACCCGACCACACCTGATGAATTCTGTTTCCAAATCAGTGGTTGGCTTGCTCGCAGGGAAGCTCAACGATGATGGCGTCATCGATCTGACCAAGTCGGTATCGCACTATGTCCCCGCACTGGCAAAAAGTGGCTGGGGACCCGACTCTCTGAGAAAGCTGCTCGACATGAAAGATGGTTCGGATTACACAGAGGATTATCCAGATTTCACCACCACGTTTCGCATACAGGACTGCGCGGTGGGATGGACCGACGCTGACTACTGCCCCAAGAACGGACCGCGCGGTGGATACGAATTTTTTCCGACCATAGGTCGTAATGAAGCCAAGCTCGACAAGTTCTCGTATCGCTCGGGTTCGACCGACGTCCTCGGTTGGGTGCTGGAAGCAGCGACGGGGCAGCCACTGGCCGAGTTGATTTCAATGCATATTTGGAAACCCATGGGCGCGGAGTTTGATGCTTTCATCACCGTTGATGAAAGCGGCTTCGTACTTGCTGACCACGGCATGAGTTCGACGCTTCGCGACCTTGGCCGCGTCGGCCTTCTGGTTCTGAATAAGGGTGTGGCGTTTGGCCAACAAGTGGTACCGGCGGACTTTATCGAGGACATGCACGCGCAGCCCGGTGATCCAACCTGGCCGTATGCAACCTCAGACGACCTCAATCCGTATTACCGCTCATTCTGGTGGGGCAAGGGCAACGATGGACGCGAACTTAGTGGTTCCGGCATTCACGGCCAAACCGTTGTTGTCGCACCCGAGGCCGGTATTGTCATCGCCTTGTATTCCACTTGGCCCCGTGCCGACGGCGACAACTCCACGCAATACTGGGGTCGCAATGCAGAGCTCATGGATGCTGTGGTTGCCTACTTTCGATGAATGAGTTTGTTGTCACTTTGGCGGCGTGTAAGGGTCCAGTGTTTCGGGTGCAATAGGACATTCGGTTCGCAACGACCGCGCATGTTCGGCAAGCAGCGGTCCCATCCCGCCTAGCACCCAGCCGTGGGGAAAGATCACGTTGTCCCGTTCCTGGGGATCGGTCATCAGATTGTAGAGTCGTCCAATTGGGTAGTTACGCAGAACCGAATGCCAGCTATCTTGTTCTTTGAGATGCAACTTCCAGTTTCGCCACTTGACGCCGTAGACCTCACTGCCCATGTAGACTACGAATCCTTCGCGACCGGACTTCGGGCTCCTGCCCAGGAAGAAATCATTCATATCGAAGCCGTCGATAATTCGATCATCTGGAATCTTCCCCCCGGTCATCCTGGCCAACGTGGGAAATAGATCCATAGCATGAACAATCTCGTCGCTGGATTTACCTGCCGCGATTTTCCCCGGCCAGCGGGCAACAAAAGGTACACGCAGCGCACCCTCAAACCCGGTAAAGAGCATGCCTCGCCACGGTCCTGGAGAGCCGTGCACAGCCGTCGAAACCGACAACGTGATTTGGCCATAATCAAGCGCTTCGGGACCATTGTCTGCAGTAAAAATAACAATCGTGTTATCCGCGATGCCCAACTCGTCAATCGTGTCGAGCAGCTCACCCACGTAACTATCGATCTGCATCAATTGGTCGGCCTACACACACCATTGCCGGATTTTCCAGCAAAAGCAGGGTGCGGGATTGTTGGGAAATGGGTCGCCGTATACGGCAGATAGAGAAAGAAAGGATTGTCTTCGGCAGACTCCCACTTCATGAAGTCGAGCGCTCGATCCGTCAGCTCTCGATCGATGAGCCGGCGATTGTACAGGTCATACGGCTCAAGCTTTTTGGCCGCTTCTCCCCGCTTTGATTCCCAAATGAACATGCCCGCAGAGGCAGGCACCCCAGTGGCTGTGTAGCTTGGTAGAGAGGTGTAGACAGTTGCATCCGACGAATTGGGAATACCGTACCACTTATCAAACCCCTGATCGGTGGGGAATCGCCCGTTCGTCTGTCCGAGGTGCTATTTGCCATACATACCCGTTGCGTAGCCAGCCTCGGACAGCATTTCTGCCATGGTCACTTCCCATTGCACCAGACCGTAATCCTCGCCCCACGGCACAGAGCCATTGCCACTTCGAACCGGATAACGTCCCGTCATGAGCGACGAACGAGAGGGTGTGCACTAAACTTCGACGTTGAAATTAGTAAGTCGCAAGCCCTGGCTGGCCAGTGCGTCTAACCGCTGAGTTTCGGCACCCCGAACTATTCCACCACCGTTAAACCCGGGCTCTCCCTAGCCGAAGTTATCCATAAAAATGAGAACAAGGTCGCGCTCAGCGGACTGAGCGCAACGCTTTTCTCTAATTAATGCGACGTTTGTTCTGAGTCTTTGACAGCAAGGTTCCAGATGATCAGACCGAAAAGAATTTTGTTCACAAAATCTGCCAAGTTGTAGACTTGATTCAGACTTTCGGCGCCAACAGCGCCTTCCATCAACACCCCAGCTATATAGCCTGCCGGGTAAATCGCCCAACCGACCAATACAATCCAGCGCATTGCGCTAAAGGCGCTTTGCACCGCCGCCCCGGCCTCTTTCGCCGCGGTTCCTGCTGCACCTGCATAGATTTCGTAGATAATAACCGCCCAACCGACCATCCCAAGGCCAAACGCGAGCGCTTGATTCATGAGCTCAGCTTCGCCCATGTATCCGAACACAAGCATGATGAGCGTGCCAAAAAGCAATCGAACGAACGATCCATTGCCTACCGCTGAACCTGCGGCGCGAAGTATGATGAAAAACTCAATCATCAGTAGTGGCACTGTGATCAACCAGTCGATGTAGCGATAGACGACCGGCGTCTGATTAGTGGCAACCCAAAAGTCTCTCATGTAATCGTAATGCACAGCGGCCACCAGCGTTACCAAGCCCGCTACCAATAGTGAAAGGCGCCATTCCTTCTTAACACTCAAGCCTTCGTAAAGAAAAAACACCGTAGCGGCTATCATCGCCATCGATACAAGCCAGAAAGTCACCCCCGTGAGATCACCCGATTGTAAAAACATCTTTTCCATGTTTCCTTCCTCTTTTTATTTTTTGGTTTTTGTTTTTAGATTAAGCCCGAAAATAATACGCGACTGGATGCTTCAGCGATCCCTTAACAGTGCTTCAAACGACCTTTTGCATTTTTGTCCAAGAAAAAACCATGCGTGCGGCGGACCCGTTCGGATCACTGCATCGATTGAAGACTCGGACGTTATCCAGAAAATCCTGAAGCACCTGGGCTTGGATCAGGATATTGATCCACAGAACCGCTCACCGCCGGCAGATCTGACCGACCAACAAACGACACTAGTCTGAATTCCAGCGGGCTGATAACACATCGGTGACGGTCGCATTCGGCCGGAGTCTGGATTCGAGGACCAAATCACCAAGTTTTCAATCGTTGAGCCAAAATTTTCGAGCACACAACACATGTTCAGATGGGCGAACGGGGACGGCAGCTAACTGGCTGGAACTGCAGAAGGAGGAACTGGGGCATAAACTGGATCAAGAACATAACGTGCTTGCAGAAATGACGAGTGATTGTGCCTGGTGCAATAGTATTAAGCAGCCCGACGGCAATTGGGAGACGTTTGAGACCTATGTTTCAAACAAGGAACATAAGCCCATCACGCATTCAATGTGCCCGAACTGTGCCGAAGAAAACAGATTCAACGCAGACAAAGACTAACTATTCCATCGCCAGTGAGGCGTAGACGTCTGCAATTTTGTCTCCGTCATAGCCCAATACTTCCGACAACACTTCGAAGTTATGCTCGCCCTGATTTGGGCCTGCGCGAGTAACAACAGCAGGTGTTCGGCTTAATCGATATCGACTGTTTTCCAGTTTCATTTCGCCAACCGTTGAATGCTCAACGGATATAAAATGCCCGCGTGCAACATTCTGTGGATCCGCCATACATTCAACACCGTTCTGAACGACATAGGCGGCAACGCCCTCTTCGATCAGAAGATCCTGAGTTATATGGGCGCCATTCGCTTCGGTCCACTCTGATATTCTGGCTTCAAGCTCTTCTTCACGCTCTTTTCTGCCTGCTGCTGAAGCCAATGCTTCGTCCGCTGCAAGATCGTCGAACGACATGACCTGACACATCGCCTGCCAAGCGGCATCATCCTGACAGGCAACAGCTATCCACTTGTCTTCGCCACTGGCAGGAAAAACTCCATGCGGACACATCCTGTCATCTCGATTGCCATGACGACTCCAGATCTCATCATTCAGTCCATAGTTAAGAATCGCAGGCGCTAACAAGTGAATTGCGGCTTCTGCCTGGGACAAATCAATATGCTGGCCTAACCCGGTTTTGCGCTTGTGCTCCATTGCAGACATCAACGTTGCGACCATAAATCGCGGTGAGACGCCGTCGGTGTATGCGAGATAGGGTCCGGCAGGTGACCGGTCAGCCCAGCCCGTAAGTTCATAAAATCCAGTAATGGCTGCTGCCATGTTGCCGTAGCCAGCCACCATGGCACGATCTCCCGTCTGACCCATGAGGCAACTGGAGACCATAATCAGGTCTGGATTCACTTTTTTTAGGCTTTCGAAGTCGAGACCCCAGGCCTTCATCGCTTTTGGCGAAAAGGATTCTGTGACAACGTCCGCCCAACGAACCAGATCCAGTATGACCTCTTTGCCAACAGGATTCGAAGGATCAATCGTGACGCCTGTTTTGCCTGCATTGAAGTTACTGTATGGCACGCTATTCGACAGCTCGAGTGCATTATCCTTAAACGGCGGAGATGCTCGCACTGCATCAATTCGTGTCATTGATTCGACTCGGATTACTTCAGCTCCGTAGTCGCTCAAGACACGGGTAAAAATTGGTCCAGCTATGACCCACATAAAGTCGAGGACTTTCAGGCCTGCCAGGGGCAACTCACGACTATCGTTCGCTTCAACAGCATCGTCTTGTCTGTCAGCAAAGCCGGAAAATGAATTTAAATCAGGCGCTGCACCCAAAGTTGTTAACGGAGTTTCTGACAATTTGGCAAAGGGGCCTGGCAACGGAACCGATTTGCCTTCTACATCCAGCGTTTGCCAATAGTCGCGAGAATGGAAGTGTTTTTCTTCCAGAAGGCCGGCAATATCCAAAGTCGGTGCGATATAAATACCTCGGGCCAGACCTTCTTCAAACAGCTCATCCTGAGTGTGTTGCATGGTAAAGGCTTCTATTTGCTTGACCAAGTCAAAGTAAGGCTCAGGCGACGCACCGGCAGTGATCATCGCCGAGATTTCAATGCCCCAGTCAAGCTCGGCGCTCTCTGCGCTGCAAAAGCCCTCTTCAGCCACCCAGCGCAATACACGACGGTTAGGCTCGGTAAAAGCCGGACCAAACAACAAGGTAATCGCGACATACCCGTCTTTACAGGGCCAGGTCATTCTCACCGGGAACACACTCGCCAAACCACCGGCTTCACGTTTGATCACCGTCTCAGAATTGTTTGCCGGACCCAGATAGGCCGACAACACTGCCTGCGCTGACGATACCTGGCCGGAGATATCGACATGCTGGCCTCGTCCGGAGCGATGTCGTTCCTGCAGAGCAATCAATGCAGCACCAGCGGCATCACCACCGGCATGCAGAAACGATTGCGGCACGCTAGTTCGAACCGGCGCCCGGTCCGCATCCCCGCTCAGGATCAAAGCACCACTCGCCGCCCACACAGTAAGATCGGTTGCCGGCCAGTCTGATCTTGGCCCGGAGATCCCAAAAGGTGTGATGGATACAACAATCAGACGCGGATTAATCGCTGCCAGCTCTTCATAACCAAGGCCGAGTCGCTGGCGCTCTGCCATTGAACTGCTTTCAATGAGAAAGTCGGATTCACAGACCAGTTGTTCGAAGCGCTGACGCTCGGCTGCAATGTCGATTTCCAGGCTGGCTCTACCGCGTGCATAACATTGCCAAAGCAGCTTATGCTCCAAGCGTTCTGGTCTGCCGCCCGGTGGCTCAAGCGCGACAACTTCTGCGCCAAGATGCGCCAGTATATAACCACAAAATATGCCACTGCCGTCAGTCAGATCGAGAACTCGGTAATCATTCAGCATTTGCCAACTCCGATTATTTGTTAAGAAAGTTTAATGCCAGGCCAGGAGTTTCCCATTCCATGGCGGCCAATTTTCCGGTGGTGGACAGCGTGATGTAGGCGGTCTTCAAGTGTTTACCACCGAAACAGATGTTCGTGGTAATACGGTCTGGCATCGGCACGTGTTTGACCGCGTCACCAGCGGGCGAATGAACCGTGATCCCGCCGTTAATTATAGTGGCGACACAAACATTGCCCTCTGCATCGATGGCCAGAGAATCAAACAGGTGATAGTCCGGCATTAATGCGAGCATTCGCTTGCTACGAGGATCTATCTTGCCAGGTTCTGCAATATCAAAGGCCCAGGTCCGCCCCGGCACCGTTTCGGCAACGTAGAGAGTTTTCTCATCAGGACTTCGGCCAATACCATTTGGCCCCTCCAATGGGAAGATAGCTTCCTCGATGAAAGTGCCATCTGCTTTGGCATAAAACACTCCGGTGACGTCCCTTTCTCGATCCCGAATTTTGCCGTGATCCGTAAACCACAAGCCGCCATCTGCATCAAACACAATGTCATTTGGGCCACGCAGCCCAATACCATTACAAGAATCATAGAGGGTTTCGAAAGCCCCGGTGTCAATGTCTACTCGTTGGATTTGACCGCCGATGTAGTCTTCCGGCTGCCCGCCTGGATATAGAAGTCCGGCACTGGACTCATGGAAAATCATGCCGCCGTTGTTACAGACATAGCAATGGCCATCCGGACCAATGGCTGCACCATTAGGGCCGCTGCGAAGTTCCGCGATGACCTCAATGTCGCCTGCAGCGGTCACTCGAGACAAGGTACCACGGGCGATCTCAACGACGATAACGCTGCCATCATCCATGGCTATGGGCCCTTCCGGAAAACGCAACTCTTCTGCGATGATGTCCATGTACCACTCCTATCACAACGATAGGGAGGATAGGAATTATAACAGGGCTTTCGAGCGAAAGTCTGAGCTTCACGACGAACTTTCTAAGCTATCCTTTGGTTACACTAGTGGGCACACAGAACTCAGGTTCCATACGCCCCCAAGTGACAAAGGTAGAGTGAGCGTCAGAGATTCCCGTGATGTATCCAACGCAACGAGACCTATCCATGAAATCCGTAGTTTCCATGCATTCCTCTGCGCATTCGGCAAGCAACACATTCCCATTCATGAAAGTAGCGCCAAAGCTGGTAGCGGGTATTAGTGCTGCTGCCAGTAGATGGCTGAATTAGGGCTTTATGCTGTTCATAGGGGTTAGTGTGCCACTAGCGGTTAGGGAGAAGCTTTAGTAATAAGGCCGCTACAACCAACAGCAAGACCAATACCGTTAGCATTAGAGCAGCTCCGGAAACTTCGGGCGTTGCCGCCTGCTTCACTGAAATGCCGAATGCGGCCCAACCCACAACCAGCACATAAATCAGGTCATCGCGGCGCAGTAGCACTAGTGCCGAAATTGCACCGGCTAGTGCCAGTTTTATTTGCGTCCAGAGCACATTACCAAACAATACATCATCAAAGCCCCAGCCAAGCTGCACGGCACTGAAATTAGCGATACTCGCCACACTGATCCAACCTAGGTACAAACTAAAGGGCCACTGCACCAACATTCGTTCTGTAAGCGGAACCGTTTTGTCCACATTGCCCAAACTGCGATATACCGCGACTAATGAGCTCAGAATCACAAGCATGAGCAGCAGCGAAAAGCCCAACAGATCAAAGTGCCAAACAAAAATCCATGAGGCATTCGCCAGACAACTGAGTTTAAAATAATGGCTGATCGCGGCAATGCGCTCGTTACTGCGCTGCGCTGGCAAAGCCTGATACACAATGAATGCGGTAAGGGCCAGATAAATTAGGCCCCAGATCGCAAAGGTAAACCCGCTGGGTGTAAACAAGGCCGGGTACTTCGCCGAAATCTCACCGGTAGTCTGACCGCCAAGAGGAATACCATTGGCCATGCCATTAACCGCAAGTACGCCAATAAACGCTAGAATATTGCCGGCCCAATCACTGAAGTTTCGTTGCATAAGGTATCCCTAAATATAGTATTAAGTCTCAAACTAACACATTCAACGAGGATGCTTCATAAGCAGAAGAATAAACGATCTTGGGTCTATTTGGATAACCAGAGATGGCAGAGCCGTCACTAGCCCTCCGAACAGATGGAAAGAAGTAGAGCAATCCATTGGCGACGGAGACGACACAGTAGGATAGGAATTATAACAGGGCTTTTCGATCGAAAGTCTGAGTATCGAATCAGATTGGTTGCCTGGTTGTTTTATGAACGAGTTGTGCTGAGCACGTTAATTTGATGGCTGAGCCAGCACTCCCACCCCAGCAGCAGCACCCCACCGCCCCCCTACCCCCACTTCAGCCAAAAGGGACTCCTGC
>Ga0114997_10002766_pt1 | contig 14018 bp, 11 predicted proteins | sample ArcticOcean_MG_C_2_FD_87045 | JGI IMG/M metagenome (GOLD analysis project Ga0114997, IMG submission 87045) | Marine microbial communities from western Arctic Ocean - ArcticOcean_MG_CB4_136 | ecosystem: Environmental > Aquatic > Marine > Oceanic | place: Arctic Ocean: Canada Basin | collected... | reverse complement strand
TGCTATATAAATTAATTCCTCTTTAGTTCTTTCCGGATCGTATCTGTGAACTTTATTTTTACTAGCCTGTCCGTCGGCACAAAAAGAACAAGAGAAAGGACAACCCCTTGTTGTTTCAAATAATGGAATAAGTGGCTGGTCGAAAAATACATCCATGTCTCCAGTTAAATAAGGTGAAGGAATTACATTTACATTTTTAATTCTATCGATTGGACCACTAATAAGTTTATCCTCATTCAAATAACAAGTATTAACCACTTTTGTGCTATTTTTTTTAAAATTAGTTAAATTGAAATTACAATCACCTAATTTATTAACCAAATCAACAAAACCTAATTCTCCTTCTAATTCGATAACAAAATCAATCAATGGCCATTTTTTAAAAAAATCAATTTTTTCGTTTAAGGCAATTGGAAAATTAGGACCTCCCCAAACAGTAATTAAATTGGGATCACGTTGTTTTGCTAGAGTTGCAAATTTATAGGATAATTCAAAATTCCATTTATAATTGGAAAAGCATAACATTTTTGGTGATTTTTTAGTTAAAGAATCATTTAGATTTGAAGGAAATTTAAAAAGTTTAAAATTATAATCTGAACCTAATTCTTTTTTGGCATATGAGAAAACACAGCCTGCACCAAGGGGGAATGTACGTGAAACTATTCCTTGGGCTGTATGAGTAAGGTCAGATATCCAAATTTCGTGTTTTTTATTTAAGTTCATTAGGAAACCTACAAAATTTTACTTCAAAATACAATGCGATAGGTAGTAACTATAGATTCTAATTTATAAGTTATGATATATATTACAAGCAAAATGAATCACTATTACAATATAAATAAATTATAAGATTAATAAATGAATGTTGCTTTTGATGTGGGGGCTGATGATGGATTGCATGGTATTTTGTTTGCTTTTCAAAACCCCAGAATAAAGGTTTTTGCTTTTGAACCAATTAAGGGATCTCATATACGTATTAAAAGAAATTTAAAAAAAATAGAAAACTTCTTTAAAATTAGGATTCCTAATTATAAAATTATTAACGCCGCTGTATCAAATTATAATGGGCACACAACATTTTATGAAAATTTTTATCAAGTTGGATCTTCACTCTTAAAACCAAAAAAAAAATTAGATAACTTTTATAATAAATCTAAAGATTTGTTAATTCAGGGAGAGGCAAAGAAATTAAAAGTAAAAAAAAGCTATAAAGTTAAAGTAGTATCTTTGGAAAGATTCTGCAAATTTAACTCAATAGATATTATAAATTATTTACATATAGATGCTCAAGGACACGATATAAAAGTAATTGAAGGATTAAAACAATTTAAAAAAAATCTAATTGAGGGAGTTGCCGAAGTACCAAAAAAAATAAACTTGGGAATATATAATAATGAACAATCTTTTTCTGAATTAAAAAAGAAACTAAAGAAATGGAATTATAGTATTACTAACATAGAAGAAATTCAAAAAAACCATGCTTATTTAAATGTATATTTCAAAACAAATAATAATAAGCTTTACCAAAAAAATAAAATAATATTTGAATATCCCAATAAAAGAATTACCAGAATGTTTAAACGAATTTTTATCGAAAAAATTAATTTAAAAGATATTTTTTTTATATACTATTGGAGAATCAGTAAATTAATTAAAGACTAATAAAATTTATATTATTTATAATCTTTTGGATTAAAGGATTCATACGGACGGTAAGATGATTTTTTCAATAAAAAAGCATATAAAAAACCTTTAACTTCAGCCATATGTATTTTTCGTTTTTTTTTATCATTAAGAAATGTATATTTTAAAGATTTTAAAAGTGATCGAAAAAAAGTTGGCAATGTTTTTTTCAAAGCATAAAAATAATTTCCATCATTCAATCCATAGACAGTATGTTTGCTGAGATAATAAAATTTAGCCCAACAATAATGCCAATTTCTTTGTAATGTGGCTACAAAATTAAACTTTGGATGATGTGATTGTCCACCAAGATGTTCAAATTTAATTTTATCACAAACATACATTTTTCTACCTGCTTTCATTAATCGTTTAGAAAGATCCCACGGTTCAAAATATATAAAAATATTTTCATCAAAAAAACCTGTTTCAATAAATTCACTTTTTTTAATTACAAATGTCCCGTCAATAATATCTACTTCCTTAATTCCAAATTTTTTTGCTGCATCATTATTAAGATCAGGTTTTTTAAGATAAAGTTCATAATTTTTATAATTACTCTCATCTTTGTATGTTGGGGCCAACATTGCAAAATCATCAAATTGGTTAATGCATTCAATCAATTCATTAATACATTTTTTTGGTAAGAAAACATCTGATGGATTTAAAAATATATATTCAGATTTTATTTGACTTATTGCAAAATTTGCACCCTTTGCAAAGCCTAAGTTTTCGTCAGGTATTATAACTTTTACATTATTGTGTTCTTTTTCTAAATGATTTTTAAGATCATAGTCTTGAGAGTTTTCAAGAATTACAATCGGTATTTTTTTATCAATAGATTTAACTAAATCTATTACTAAGTGTTTGCTATGAAATGACATTATTAAAAGAGTAAACATGCAATTAATTTTAATAGTTTATGGGTATCATACAAAATGGAAACGCTTAAGCAAAAAAGTGGTAAATATTAAAATCTTATCTTTATAAAATAAATATTGTAGTTGTATAAAACTAATAAAAAATATATTAAAGTTCAAAGTTAAGCATTTAAAGGAAGGGTGGCTGAGCGGTTGAAAGCACTGGTCTTGAAAACCAGCGATGGGGCAACTCATTCGTGGGTTCGAATCCCACCCCTTCCGCCAAGCATTTAAATTTTAAAGTTTTTAAGCATTAAAGATACTTTGGTTTCTGGAATAGAATCATCAAATTTTCTTTTAAAATACCAATTAAAGATTATTTCATCTTCAATAAACAGCAAATTTTTCAGATCAATAAGCTCAGATTGGTTAAATTTATTAATGTTTTTTTTTACAAAAGATCCTAATAGTAAATCCATCTCCTTAAATCCTCTATGTAAAGATCTATAAATAATTTGTTTTTTTAAAGATTCATTATTTGTCATAAGTATTAAAAATTTATTATATATTATAAATAAATGAATCAGTCAAAAATACAAAATTTTTTAACACAAAATATATCAATATTAGATGGTGTGGGGATTAAAACAAAAGCACTATTAAAAAAGAAAAAAATTGAAAAAGTTTTAGATTTGTTGTGGAATTTTCCACAAGGAATGACTGACAGATCAAATGTTAAATCTTTAGATCAACTTGAAGTAGGAAAAATAACAACAATTAAAGTTAAAGTAATTAAATATAACTTTCCAAGAATAAGAAACTTACCCAATAGAGTAATATGTACAGATGGAATTAGTAAGATTGATATAGTTTTTTTTAACAGTAGGGAGGGATACGTAAGAGCGATACTACCTCTTGATGCAAATGTAGTAATAAGTGGAAAAATTAATTACTATAATAAAAAATATCAAATCACAAACCCGGCCTATGTTGTTCCAATCAATAAAGAAGAATATGTTAACAAAATCGTTCCTAAATATGCTTTAACAGACGGACTTACAGAAAAAGTATATAGAAAATTAATAGACCAAGTATTAAAAAAAATTGATTATCTTGATGAATGGCATAATAGTGAAATTTTAAACAAAATTGGAAATGTAAGTTGGTATCAATCAGTTGTTGAAATACACGCAAGTAAAAAAAATAATTTAAATTCCAAATTTAATAGAAGACTGGCTTATGATGAAATATTAGCAAATTTATTAGTCCTTTCTGCCGCCAGAAAAAGAATTAAAAAATTTAAGAAAGAAAAAAAAATCTTTGACAATTTTTTATCAAATAAAGTTAAAAGAAATTTTGAATTTAATTTAACAAAAAACCAATTACAAATAATTGAACAAATTGATGTTGATCTACAATCCAATTATAAAATGTTTAGACTATTACAGGGTGATGTTGGAAGCGGCAAAACCATTGTTGCATTATTAGCAGCCTCTAATGTTATAAGATCAAAATGGCAAGTCGCATTGATGGCACCAACTGAAATTTTAGCTAAACAACATTACGACTTAACTAGAAATATATTTAAAGATACAAATATTAAAATTGAATTTATGACTGGAAAAACAAATCCTAAAGACAAAAAAAAAATCAAGGAAGATCTTAAAAATGGAAAAATAAATTTTTTGATTGGAACTCATGCTTTATTTCAAAAAAATATTTTTTTTAAGAAATTAGGATTAGTAATAATTGATGAACAGCATAAATTTGGAGTAAAGCAAAGGATTGAGCTTGCAAATAAAGGAGGTAATAATTGTGATATACTGTTGATGTCAGCTACCCCAATACCACGTACTTTAATATTAGCTGCATATGGTGATATGGATGTTTCTAGGTTAACTGAAAAACCCTTAGTTAGAAAAAAAACAAATACATTGAGTAAACCGGAGGAAAAAATTACTGAAATAATTTCATTTGTAAAAAAACAAATCGAAAGAAAAAATCAAATTTTCTGGGTTTGTCCACTAATTGAAGAATCAAAAAAATTAGATTATGCAGCTACGGTCTCGAAGTCTAAACAATTATCAAAAATATTTCCTAATAAAGTAGGAGTAATACATGGAGCGCTAGAAAAAGATGAAAAAAATAGAATTTTAAAAGATTTTTTAAATAAAAAAATTGATATTTTAATTTCTACTACTGTTATTGAAGTTGGTATTGATTTTCCAAATGCTAATGTGATGGTAATTGAAGATTCAAATAAGTTTGGTTTATCACAATTACATCAACTTAGAGGAAGAATTGGAAGAGGTAAAAAACAAGGCACATGTATTTTATTATATAAAAAAAACTTAAGTGAAAACGCAAGAAAGAGGATTAAAATTCTCAAATCTTCTAATGATGGATTTTTAATAGCTGAAGAAGATATGAAGTTAAGAGGATTTGGTGATGTTTTGGGATATCAACAAAGTGGAATAAAAAATTTTAAAATTGCTGATCCGGTTCATCATGAAGATTTATTTCATATAGCACAAAAAAATATTCATGATATTGAAAATGATTCAAAAAATTTTGAAAAATATAGAATTTTACTTAAGTTGTTCGATAAAGCAGATATTATTAATGAAATTAATCAGTATTAGATATTCCCGCAGAAACAATAAATTTAGAAGCTTGTTCGAATGTTAAATCAAGAAAAATAACTTCTTCTTTAGGAAACATTATCAAAAATCCACTTGTAGGGTTCGGGGTTGTAGGAACAAACACATTAATTAATTTTTTGTTTGTTTTTTTACTCATTTGACCAGTATTTTCCTTGGTAGCAAATCCTACTGCCCAACATCCTTTCCTAGGATATTCAATAAGTACAACATTTTTCATATTGCTATCATTGTTGGTAAATGTCTCTGTCATTTGATTAATGGCTGAATAAATAGTTCTTAGTATTGGTATTTTTTGTAAAATGTTATTAAAAATAGTTAATAATCGTTTTCCCAAAAAAGATAAAGATAACCATCCAATAAATGTAATTAAAAAAATAGAAGTTAATATTTCAACCCCAGGAATATTGTAGGGCATATAATGATTTGGATTAATTTCTTTTGGTAGAATTTTTGATGATATCGATATTAAAAATAGCGTAAAGTACACTGTAATTCCTAAAGGAATAAGAACAACTATTCCAGCAATGAAATAATTTCTTAATTTAGCGAAAATACTTCTTTTTTTATCTTTCATACTTTAATATATAAACTAATATACTAAATTATATATCTTAATAATGAGCAAATTTAAAAACATTAATCGTAGAGAATTTCTTGAAATATTTGGAGGTTGTGGTTGTGCTTTGATGGTATCTTCATGTTCATCAGCTCCAATTACTAAAAGAAAACAGTTAAAATTATTACCTGAAAGCACTTTAAACAGACAGGCAGCGCAAATTTATGAAAATGTGAAAAAGAAAACAAAATTAAGTGAGGACAAAAAAAAACTTGATGAAATTAAAGAAATTGGATCAAATATTGAAGAATCAGTTAGCTTATATTTTCAATCAATTAATAAAAAAGACCCAACTTTTAATTTTCGTTGGGAATATATTTTAATTGATAATGATAAAATTAGAAACGCTTGGTGTATGCCTGGTGGAAAAATTGCTGTTTATACTGGTATACTTCCTATAACAAAAAATAAACATGGGTTAGCTGCTGTTATGGGGCATGAAATTGCTCACGCAGTTGCAAAACATTCGGTCGAAAGAGCTAGTAGAGCGTTAGTTTTAAATGTAGGAACACAAATTGCTGATATTGCTTCTGGCGGAGTACTTTCTAGAACTTCAAGAGCAGCTGGTGTAGATGTTGCTGGAATGTTAAGAACTTTTGGTATCGATAATCCTTTTGGAAGAAAACAAGAAACAGAGGCAGATTATCTTGGTCTAATTTTTTCTTCTTTGGCTGGTTACGATATTAGAGAATCTGTTAAAATTTGGGAAAGAATGAAAGAATCTAATAAGGGTGAAGAGCCGCCGGAATGGATGAGTACTCATCCATCTAATTTAAGGAGAATCAATGCTCTAAAAAACTGGATACCAGAAATTACAATGAATTATCCTCCGATTAAAAAACTATCCTAATTTGAATTACAATAATTTTAATTAATGTATTTGTGGTGAGCCCAGGTGGACTCGAACCACCGACCCATTCCTTAAAAGGGAATTGCTCTACCAACTGAGCTATGGGCCCATATAGAAATTATAAAGCAGAGATTAATGTTTCTTTTTATTTAATTTTAAAAAAAAACTTTTGGTCAAGTCCTCTTTAAAATTTTTAAATTTCTTTACACTTAAAAATTTAAACAATAAAAAAATATCTAAAACTTGAATAATTTTTATTACCAAAAAACAAATGTTTATTCCAAAAGGAGAAGGATTGCAAACACTTTGAAATAAAAAAGATGCTATATTCTTAGATTATATCAATATATTTGTTATAAAAATCATCAAAGGTATTAGTTTTAATTGACTCCCTGATTCTTTTCATCAAATCTTGATAAAAATGAACATTGTTAAGTGTTATTAACATTGAGGCTAAAATTTCGTTGCAGTTAAGTAGATGGTTTATATAACTCTTAGAATACATGTTAAGATTTCTTAGGTTGATATTTTTATTTATAGGCATGTCATCTTTTTTATACTTAGAATTTCTGAGGTTCAATCTACCTTCCCAGGTGAAAGCTAATCCAGTTCTTCCTGATCTTGTTGGAATAACACAATCAAACATATCAATACCTCTTTTTACAGCTCCCAAAATGTCTGAAGGCATTCCTACGCCCATTAAATATCTTGGTTTATTTTTAGGCATCAAAGGAATCGTATAATCTAAAACTTTAAACATTTGACTTTGAGTTTCACCAACTGCAAGACCTCCCAATGCATAACCATTAAAATCAAGTTTCAATAAACCTTCTAGACTTTCTAATCTTAAGTCTTTATAAACTCCACCTTGTATAATACCAAAAATACCTTTTTTTGGGTTATTTCCAAATTCATTTATTGATCTTTCTGCCCAGTTTTCTGTGAGTTTTAAAGATTGGCTAATTTTTTTTTTGTCGTTAGACAGTTTAGGACACTCATCTAAGACCATAACAATATCAGAATTTAAATCTTTTTGTATTTTAATGCTTTCTTCTGGACTTAAGATAAATTTTTTTCCATCAATATGAGAATTAAAAGTAGCACCTTTTTTTAAATCTATATTAACTAGTTTTGATAGGGACATTATTTGAAAACCACCAGAATCTGTTAATATAGGCAGGTTACAATTCATAAATTCATGGAGACCTCCTACTCTTTTTATTCTTTCGGTGCCCGGTCTAATCATTAAATGATAAGTATTAGATAAAATTACTTGAGCACCAGCAGATTTTATATCTTCAAAAAAAGCAGATTTGATAGTACCTAGTGTTCCTACGGTCATAAAGGTAGGGGTATCAATTATTCCTCTATGGGTATTTATCTTTCCAAGTCTCGATGTTCCGTCTTCATTTAATAAAAAAAAGGAAAATTTTTCTTTTGACATGAAAACTAAATTTATTTTTCAGATAAATTTATAATTTTATCTGGATCAGTAACTTCACCGTTAGATCCCTCTCCTCTTTTGATTAAATCAACAAATTCCATGCCTTTAACAACTTTACCAAAAACAGTATATTGTCTATCTAAAAAAGGAGATGATTTAAAACAAATAAAAAATTGACTATTAGCACTATCTGGATCTGAAGATCTGGCCATTGACAATGTACCTCTGTCATGTGGAAGCTCACTAAACTCTGCTTTTAAATCAGGATACTTAGATCCTCCAGTTCCTGCTCTACCAAGATCAAAAGATTCTAACTGAGAATTGCCATACTCAACATCTCCTGTTTGTGCCATAAAGCCATCAATGACCCTATGAAAAACTACACCATCATAAAATTTTTCATTAGCTAAAGTTTTAAATCTTTTTACGTGGTTAGGGGCTATATCATTAAAAAGCTCAATAACAACTTCACCATCTTTTAGTTTTAAAATCATAGTACTCTCCATTGCGTTAGATTTATTTATAATCATTGATAATATTAAAATAAATAATAATTTCTTAATCATATTTTACCTTAATTTCTTTTTCCGTACTTTTCGTAACAAAATTGCTAATTTTTCCATTTAGTTGGGCAATTTCTTTAACAAATCTTGAAGAAATTACTTGATTATTAGGATCAGACATTAAAAACACTGTCTCAATTTTTTTATTGAGCTGTCTATTCATGCCAGCTAATTGAAATTCATATTCAAAATCTGAAACTGCCCTTAATCCTCTAAATATAATGGTGGCTTTATGCTTTGTGCAAAGAGAAGTTGTTAATGTATTAAAAGATAAAATTTTAATTGATTTAGATTTAAATTTTAAGTCTTTAAATATAGAATTTTTAATTATCGAAACTCTTTCTTCTGCGTTAAATAAACATTTTTTTTTGTAATCGTCAGTAACAGCAATAATTAATTTAGAAACTATCAAAAGTGATTTTCTAATTACATCAATATGTCCGTATGTAATTGGATCAAAGGTTCCTGGATATATACCAATATTATTCATAAAATATATTAATTGAAATTGTCATCAATTTTAATTGCAGAAACAACTTTTTCATCACTTGAAATCTTAAAAATCCTAACTCCTTGAGTGTTTCTTCCTGCGACCCTAATCTCTTTAACAGCACATCTTATTACCTTGCCTTTATCTGTAGATAAAATAATTTCATCACCTTCATTTACAGGTAAAGATGCCGCCACGTTTCCATTTCTAGATGAAGTTATAATTCCAATAATACCTTTGCCTCCCCTATTAGTAACTCTATAATCATAGTATGAAGTTCTTTTACCAAAACCATTTTCAGTAATAGATAAAATATACTTTTGCTTGGCTATTGCCTCTGATTTCTTCGCATTATTAGAAGAACCATTACTAATCATTTTTTTAGCAACTTTAGGATTTAAACCTGAAGCATTTAATACTGATAATGAAATAACTTTATCATTCACTCCTAGATCTATACCTTTAATACCTTTTGAGGATCGTCCTTTAAAAATTCTTAATTTTTTAGACATAAACCTTATGCATTTACCTAATTCTGTACTTAAAATTACATCTTGATCTTCCCTACAAATTTTAACACCCACAATTTTGTCATCTCCATCTAATTTCATTGCTATTTTTCCAGTAGATTGAATATTGGCAAAATCTTCTAAACTATTTTTTCTAATTTTTCCCTTTTGTGTAGCAAAAACAACAAAAAGCTTTTTCCATTCACTTTCATTTTCAGGCAGAGGCATAATGGAACTAATCGATTGGTGGCTTTTAAGAGGCAAGAGGTTAAACAAAGTTTTTCCTTTAGAGTTTGCGGTTCCTTGAGATATTTTCCATGCTTTTAATTTGTAAACGAGCCCTTGAGTCGAGAAAAATAAAATAGGTGTGTGTGAATTTGCGGTAAATATTTGAACAACATAATCTTCGTCTCTAGTTTTAATTCCGGCCTTACCTTTACCTCCTCTTTTTTGAACTTTAAATGAAGATAATGATCCTCTTTTTATATAACCTTTATGAGTAATTGTTATTACGACAGCTTCTTTTTGGATGGTTTCTTCTATATTATAATTTAAAACAGTATTAATTATTTTTGTTCTTCTTGATACAGAAAACTTTTCTTTTATCTTAAGCAGTTCACTAATAATTGAATTAAACAGTTCTTTTTTTGATTTTAATAATTTTTCATATTCTTTAATTAGTGTAGCAAGTTTAATAATTTCTGTTTCAATTTCACTAATTCCAAATGCGGTCAATTTTTGCAATCTTAATTCTAAAATTGCAGTAACTTGATTTTCAGATAAATTATATGAACTTCCTTGTTTTTCATTTTTTATAAGTTTTAGTAATTTAGTAGTTTTATTAATATTCCACTTTTTCTCTAAAAGGGCCTTTTTGGCAACATCAACGGTAGAGGATTTTTTTATAATTTTAATTATAGTATCTATATTTTCAACAGACACCGATATACCTAATAAAATGTGAGCTTTATCTAAAGCTTTATCTAAATCAAATTTAATTTTTTTAGTTAGAGTGCTTTCTCTAAATTTTACAAATTCAGATATAAATTCTTTTAGATTTAAAATTTTTGGTTTTCCATTAACTATAGCTAAAGTATTAAATCCGAAAGAGCTTTCTACAGATGTTAATTTATATAATTGCCTTTTTACTGTTTCAGGTTCAACATTTCTTCTTAAATCTATAACAACTCTTACTCCTTTGTGGTTAGACTCATCTCTTATATCACTTATTCCTTCTATTTTTTTATCTCTTGCTAGTTCGGCTATTCTTTCATTTAAAACGGATTTATTAACTTGATATGGTATGGATTTAATTATTAAACGCTCTCTACCGTTTTTTAAAGTTTCAACATCCATGTCTCCACGTATTTTAATTGAGCCTCTTCCTTTATTGTAACCATTTTTAAGATTATCTTGAGCAACAATAGTTCCTCCTGTTGGAAAATCTGGACCAGGAATTTTTTTCATTAGTTGAGAAATTGTTATATCTCTATTATTAATGAAGTCTATTGTTCCATCTATAATTTCACCTAAATTGTGTGGTGGTATACTTGTTGCCATTCCGACGGCAATACCTCCTGCTCCATTAACTAAAAGATTTGGATATTGAGACGGTAAAACAGTGGGTTCTTTTTCTGTATCATCATAATTATTTCTATATTCAATAGTGTTTTTTTCAATATCATCAATTAAAAATTGCGATACTTTAGATAGTCTAGTTTCTGTATATCTCATCGCAGCAGGAGGATCACCATCAATAGATCCAAAATTTCCCTGACCATCTATAAGGGGTAAGCTCATTGAAAAACTTTGCGTAAGTCTTACAAGCGCATCGTATACCGCTTGATCACCGTGAGGATGATATTTACCTATAACATCTCCAACAACCCTAGCTGATTTTCTATATTGTTTAGACCAGTCAAAACCACCCTTATACATAGCAAAAATAATTCTTCTATGTACTGGTTTTAAGCCATCCCTAACATCAGGAAGTGCTCTACTTACGATAACGCTCATTGCATATGATAAATAAGATGAACTCATTTCATCATAAACAAGAATTGGTTTATAATTATTTTTTTTTAACGAATTAGTTTCTATTTTTTCCATTAAATTTAAAAAGGAATTTCATCATCCAAATCATTTGATGGAATATTTTCATCATTTGGGAGTGAGCTTTTTTCTGGGCTTCTTTCTTGCGTGTTATCTATTTGAGAATTTTTACTACTTAAAATTTTAAAAGAAGAATTGAATCCTTGCAGAACTATCTCTGTTGAGTATTTATCAGTACCAGTTTTTTCATCTTTCCACTTTCTGGTAGTAAGTTCCCCTTCAATATAAACTTGAGCACCCTTTTTCACATATTGTTGTACTACGTTTACTAAACCTTCGTTAAAAATTACGATACGGTGCCATTCAGTTTTTTCTTTTTTTTCACCGGTATTTTTATCTTTCCAAGTATTGCTAGTAGCTAAACTTAATCTAGCTACACTTTTACCATTTACCATTTGCTTGATTTCTGGATCTGCGCCTAATCGGCCGATTAAAAGTACTTTATTTAAGCTTCCTGCCATATAATTTATAGATTCGTTAAAAGATTAATTGTTAATATCTGCAAATATAACATATTTCCATCTTTTTATTAATAGGTTAGATATACTTGTAAAAAAAAATGCTTAAAAAAATCGTTATAAAAGGGGCTAAAGAACATAATTTAAAAAATATTTCTCTAGAAATACCCAAAGACAAATTTGTAGTCATAACTGGGCTTTCTGGGTCAGGAAAATCGTCATTAGCTTTTGACACAATTTATGCGGAAGGTCAAAGAAGGTATGTTGAAAGTTTATCTTCATACGCAAGGCAGTTTCTTGATAAAATGAAGAAGCCGAAGGTTGACTTAATTGAAGGATTAAGTCCAGCTATAGCTATTGAGCAAAAAAACACCTCAAAAAACCCAAGATCTACAGTTGCTACAGTTACAGAAATATATGATTATATGAGAGTTTTATTTGCTAGGGCTGGCACACCATACTCTCCATTTACAGGAAAACCTATAAAATCACAGAGTGTTGCAGAAATTGTTGATAAAATTAAAGATCTTCCTAAAAAAAATACTATTTACTTATTAGCGCCAATTGTTAGAGGCAGAAAAGGTGAATATAAAAAGGAAATTGCGAGCTATAAAAGAAGAGGTTTTCAAAGAATTAAAGTTGATGGAAAATATTGTAATATAGATGAATTTCCAAATTTAAACAAAAAAATTAAACACGAAATTTCTATTGTTGTAGATAGAATAGTTATTAATAGTGAGCTAGGAAATAGATTGGCGGAAGGTGTTGAGTCTGCGCTTAATTTATCAGATGGATTGCTTTTTGTTGAGTATGAAAATGAAACTTTACCAAAAAAATTCAGAAAAATTGAAAAAATTATTTTTTCATCAAAATTTGCATGTCCCGAAAGTGGATTTACAATTGAAGAAATTGAACCAAGACTTTTTTCTTTTAACAGCCCGTATGGTGCTTGTGAAGAATGTGAAGGTATAGGAGTAAATTTAAACGTAAATCCTAATCTTGTAATTCCAGATGAAAAAAAGAGTTTAGCAGATGGAGCTATTGAGCCGTGGGCTAAATCAAAATTTTTGTATTATGCACAAACATTATCATCATTGGCAAAACATTATAAATTTTCTTTAAACGATCCTTGGAAAAAATTAACAAAAGAAGTAAAAGATGTACTTCTTTTTGGATCCAATGATGATGAAATTAAATTTAATTATGACGATGGATATGAAAAGTATTCAACTAAAAAAACGTTTGAAGGTGTTATTAATAATCTTGAAAGAAGATTTTTAGAAACAGAAAGTGAATGGAAAAGAGAAGAAATTTCACAATATCAAAGTGAATCAAGCTGTGAAAAATGTAAAGGATTGAGACTTAAAGATGAAGCATTATGTGTAAAGATAGATGAATTAAACATTAGTGAAGTTACAACAAAATCTATAGCTGAATCAAAAAAATGGTTTGCAAATCTAAATAGCAAACTTAATGAAAAAGAGAAAGAAATAGCTCAGCATATACTTAAAGAAATTAATGAACGTTTAGATTTTTTATTAAATGTTGGTTTAGATTATTTAACATTATCAAGAGAATCGGGAACGTTATCTGGTGGAGAAGCTCAAAGAATAAGATTAGCGTCTCAAATTGGTTCAGGTTTAACTGGAGTTTTGTATGTTTTGGACGAGCCATCAATTGGACTGCACCAAAAGGATAACGTCAAATTGATTAAAGCTTTAAAAAGATTAAGAGACTTAGGTAATACAGTAATTGTAGTCGAGCATGATACTG
>Ga0114997_10002758_pt1 | contig 14032 bp, 13 predicted proteins | sample ArcticOcean_MG_C_2_FD_87045 | JGI IMG/M metagenome (GOLD analysis project Ga0114997, IMG submission 87045) | Marine microbial communities from western Arctic Ocean - ArcticOcean_MG_CB4_136 | ecosystem: Environmental > Aquatic > Marine > Oceanic | place: Arctic Ocean: Canada Basin | collected... | reverse complement strand
GACCAGTACGCAATTAGTAATGGAAGAACCATTTATCTTAATCCTTCAAATGATAAAATTGACTTTATTACAACTCCCATTGAACATCTTGTTGTTGGAGTTTCTGGTGAATCGAAAGATACATTAGGAATGCTCTCCTTCTTGAAAAGTAAGTCCTGGGAAGCAATTCATAAGGTCCAATCTGTTATTCCTGAATTTGATCCGAAAAATGTTAGAATCGAAAAAATCCCTTCTTATTTAAATATAGTAGGTGAAAAATTAAAGCCTTTTTTAGAGGCTTCAATATTAAATTATATGATTACCCAAAAAGCAAAACATGAATTGAAAAAAGATGTAATTGAAAAATCAATTATTGGAAAATTAATGACGCAACATCATTTATTGCTTAAAGAAAATCTCAGGATTACCACTCCAAAAATTGATTTAATGATTGAAGCTAGTTTAAATTCTGGAGCATATGGAGCAAAAATAGTTGGCTCTGGAGGGGGAGGATGTATAGTTGCTATAGCAAATAAAAAAAATATAGATCAAATTATAACCAATATTAAAAAAGTAGGTGCGCAAGATGCCTTTTCCGTTTCAATAAGTAAAGGTCCATCAATCTCACTAAATTAGAAATGAATAAAATCAAACCAACATTAGTAATTTTAGCCGCTGGAATCGGTAGTAGATATGGTGGATTAAAACAATTAGATTCCTTTTCTAAAGAAGGTGATACAATTCTTGATTTCTCTATATATGATGCCATAAAAGCAGGATTTGGAAAAGTCGTTTTTATAATAAGAGAAAATATTAAAGAAGAATTTCAATCTGTATTCGGGAGAAAACTTTCCGGTTTAATTCAAGTAGATTATGTTTTTCAAGAAATTGACAATGTTCCTGATAAATATAAAAATATAGGTCGAATTAAACCGTGGGGCACTGCTCATGCTCTTTTAATGGCTAAAAGTGTTGTTAATGAAAACTTTGCAGTGATTAATGCTGATGATTTTTATGGAGCTGAAGCGTTTAAGATTATGTCAAAATCATTAGAAAAAATCGATAAGAAAAGTTTCCATTTCAATATGATAGGCTATATTTTGAAAAATACTATTTCAGATCATGGTTTTGTTTCAAGAGGAGAGTGTACGGTTAATAATCAGGGATTTTTAACTAATATAATAGAGCGAACACATATTGAAAAAATTAATGGTGAACTTATGCGAAAAGATGAAAATGATAATTATATTCAAATTGATGAGGAGTCTATTGTTTCTATGAATTTTTTCGGGTTTACTCCTAATTTTTTTGGATTTTGCGAAAAATTATTTGATCAATTTTTGATTTCAAATCATTCTAATCCAAAAGCTGAATTCTTTATCCCTCTTGTTGTTGATTATATTATTAATAAAGGAGACTCTAGACTAAAAGTATTAATGTCTAATTCGCAATGGTTTGGTGTAACATATAAAGAAGATAAAAAATTTGTTCAACGGGCCATTGAAAAGTTAAAGCAAAAAAATGTTTATCCGAAAAAACTTTGGTAACTTTAAAAAAGTAAGTAAAAATTATGTTTTCAGAAAAATCAATAAATTCTCGTAGAAAAGGACTAAACTATTTAGTTAATAAAAAAGAGGTTAATCAATTTAATAGTCAGGGATATCTAGTTCTTAAAGACGTATTAACTGAAAAAGAAATGCAGTCTATTGATCCTGTTTTTGATTATTTTATTTCTGGAAAAGAGCAAAAAAAAATGAAAAGAGACTTTTGTGATATGTCTCAACCCTATGGAACTCCTTTTGAGGAATTTCAATTAATAAACGCAATGTTGCCTGGAAAATATATGTCATCATTTAAAAAAAATATTTTTTATAAAATTGCTAAAGATATTTCGAGTCAATTATATAAAAACGGAGAAGCTGAAATGGATTATGAGCAATTCTTAGCTAAGAAGCCTTCTAAAAAAGGAGCTGAATTTTCAATGCATCAAGATTTAGGCTATTGGCCTAAAACTAAAAATACCTGGACTGCAACTTTTTCATTAGCTCTTTCTGATGCTGATATAATTAATGGTTGTTTACATGTAATTCCAGGGTCTAACAAGGAGGCTGAGCTTAGAAAGCATAAACCAAAATCATACTCTAAAGGTGAAAAAAAATCTAATTCTGAGCGTGATGATTCCCATACTTTAGTTATTGAATCAAACCCAAATGATAAAGTACTCTATCTACCTTTAAAAAGAGGGGATATTACCATTCATGATGAAAAAATTGTTCATGGATCAGCCGGTAATAATTCAAACGAATGGAGAAAAACCTATATAATTGCCTTTAGAGCTTCTGAGACAATAAATAAAGAAAGATCAATTGGGTTTACTCATTCACATAATGACAAAGTGGACTGGAAAAAAGTAATTTCCATATGATTTAGTATAAACTAATTATTTTAATTGATCTTTTTTAATTCAATTTGATCATTACCAATAATAATTATTTTTCTCTTATATAAAAATCCTATTGCTTTTTTAAAAGCCTTCTTGCTCATATTTAATTTTATTTTTATTTCCTCTGGGGAACTCTTGTCCGATAATTTTATAATTCCTTTTAATTTCAATTCACTAGTGATTATATCACAATCATCATCAATCGAATATACAAATCCTTGAGGCTTTATAGAAACATCAATTTTTCCATCATCTCTTAATTTTTTTATATATCCTTTAATTTCATCATCTTTTTTTAGTATTTGAAAAACCTCATTTCTATATAAAAGCCCTTCAACTTCATCATTGATGATTACTACAAATCCAAGATCTGTTTCCCTTTCAATTCTTAAATTGACCTTATCCCCTATCTCTAGATTCATATGTAATGAATTTAAAATTTATTCTATTAAATGATTTGATTCTAATGTTTTAGGTAAAATAGCTATAGATTCAATACAGTAATTAGGTTTAATTAAAGAATTCTTAAAAATATTCTCTCTATATTTTCCTGTCTTTACTAAAAATGTATTATATCCCATCTTTAACCCTCCTTCTATATCATTATTTAAATCATCTCCTATCATTCCAATTTCTTCTGGTTGACACTCAAATGTTTCTGTAGCTATCTCAAAAAATGTGGATTCTGGTTTTCCAACTACAATTGCCTTGGTTTGGGTTGCATGCTCTAATCCCACAACAAATGCACCACTATCAAGAGTTAATCCAAGATTCGTTTCATAATATCTTCCTTTGTGAAGCGCTATTAACTTTGAACCATTTAATATTTGTTTCATTAAATTATTCATTAAATCATAATTCCATAAATTACCTATATCTCCTATCACAATTGCCTCAGGATCATTTTCTTTTACATTAAAATCTTTATAGTCTTCTATAGCTTTATTGTCTAAAATTAGCCTACAGTTAGAGAACTTAAGTTTCTTAAGTAACAAAACCCCTGCATAATTTGCACTAATTATTTCATTTTCTTTAATTCGCAATCCAATTCCATTCATTTTAATTGCTAAATTTCTTCTAGAAAGAGTAGTATTGTTTGTCAAAAATCTATATGGAATTTTTTTTTTTTGGAACCATTCAATAGTTTCATTAGCGCCTTTTAGAAGAGTATTATTAATGTAAAACACTCCGTCTAAATCAAATAGAAATGCTTTTATCATCTGACTTTTTTATATAAGAATATAAAATTAAGTTTTATTTTCTATCTTTCTTTTTTAAATACTTTTTATGCAGCATAATTATTTTTTTAAATCAATTCTAAAAGCGCTATTAAGTCTTTTATTTCTAATAACAAGTAATGGATTTAGTCAAAAAACTGAAGGAAAGCTAATTTTCTCAAACTATTTTGAAAAACAGCTTCCGGAATCTGAAGGTATTCAATCAAAATCAATTTTAAGTTTTATTACAGAAATTGAGTCAGAAATTGATGAATTACATAGTTTCATGATTCTAAAAAACGCTAAAAATATTGCAAGCGGATGGTGGTCACCTTATGCTCCTGAAATTCCTCATCTAATGCATTCACTCAGCAAAAGTTTTACATCAACAGCTATAGGGCTTGGCATTGACGAAGGTTTGTTAGAATTAAATGATAGAGTAATTTCTTTTTTTCCTGAATATAATTCTGATCAAATTGATCCAAAATTTAAGGAAATGCGAATTAGGGACCTTTTAACTATGACCACTGGTCATAAAATAGAAATAAATCCTTCTGTTACTCAAGAGAATGACTGGGTTAAATTATTTATAAATACAAAACTAGATTATTTACCTGGTAATTATTATAAATACAATAGCTATGCAACCTATATGTTATCAGCTATTATAAAAAAAGTTAGTAGTGAAAGTTTAGTAGATTTTTTAAATTCGCGATTATTCTTACCGCTTGAAATTGAAAAGCCTTATTGGGAAAAAAGCCCTAAAGGGCTTAATGTTGGAGGATGGGGTTTGAAAATTAAAACGGAAGATATTGCAAAATTCGGACAGCTCTTTCTCCAGAATGGAGAATGGGAGGGAAAGCAAATTATTTCAAGAGATTGGGTTAAAATGGCTACAGCTAAACAAGTAAATAATTCGGCTACTCAATGGAATGTTGATTGGAAACAAGGATATGGATTTCAATTTTGGAAAAATAGATTTAATAGTTATCGTGGTGATGGAGCGTTTGGTCAGTATTGTATTGTTCTTCCCAAACATGAAATGGTTATCGCTATTACTGGTAGCGTAAAAAACATGCAAAAAGTTTTAGATATTTTTTGGAAAGAAATATACTCTAAGATCTCTGATAAAAATAATGATATTATAGATATTGAAAGTCAAAAAAAATTAAATCAAAAATTATTGACTTTAAAAATTAATTCTCATAACAAAGAAGATATAAAAATTAAATCAAAGACTGAATTAGGTAAAACTTATTTTATAAATAATAATGATTTTGGAATCACTTCAATTCAAATAAAAAAAACTGATAATGGTTATCAATTAAATATTAATTCAACCTCTGGAATCGAAAAAATACTTGTTGAAAAAGATGATTATTTTAATATGAATCTATTAAATTTTAATTTTATTGATAATTATTCTAATGGATCGTTGGGTGATTATAAAAAACTCAAAAATAAACTTACACCAATTGCATCAAATGGTTACTGGTCAGAAGAAAACACTTATTCAATGAAAATTCTTTTTTTAGATAATACCGCATCAGCAAATTTAGATTTTTCATTTGATGAAAATGAAATTGAAATTGAAATCGTCTTAAAAGGTGTTTTTGGATTAAAAAATTTATTTAAATTATCCGGTTCAATTTAAATAATTAGAAAAAATTTAAGGAAAAGAATGCCAATACGCTATTCCAATAAAAACTAATTGAAATGGAGTTCTTATTATTGCCATTTCTTTTGAAATTTTAAGTACAAGTTGAGCCTCTTCGCTATAAACTAAATAAATGTTTGCTGGAAAAACAGCTATCAGAAGTAAAATCAAGCCCCAAGCTGCATACTTTCTATATTTAGTTAATAACCCTATTCCAAAAATGATTTCAAAAGCTCCGCTTATATAAACTAATACTAAATGCCATTTTAAATAAGGCGGCATTATGCTTAAAAAAAAATTAGGATCTAAAAAATGTCTAGTTCCAACCCATATATATGCAAATGACATTAAATAAATGGATATTTTCTTAAACATCTAGAAGTCTGATGAAGGAATAAATTTAGCTGATAAATCAGGGGTTTTCATTTCATTGTCTAATGGAAACATAGGTCTATTGATTCTTTTATACTCTAATCTTTCTAAATCTTGATCTACTCCTCCAGGAGTTAATGCCATTATCCAATCTCCTCTTAAATTATATAATTCAGGCACTAAATATCCTATTTTAACAACAACAATATCTGTTTTAATGGGACTAAGTCCTAGATCAATGAAGTCTTTTTCAAAATGATATGGCTTTCTTTTTTTTGTAACTATAACGCTAACGCTCCCTTGTTGAATAACCACTTCGATTTCTGCATTTTTATCCCCATGTTTGATTGATTTAACTATTCCTGATAAAAAAATGGGAGGAGAAAATCTAGAATCAACTTCAGCGCCAACATATTCTTCCACTTTAGATCCAACACCTAATTTAATGGCTTTATTAATTAATTTAGGTCCCGGAATCGAAGCATAAATAACGGAAGGTCCACTTTTAGACTTAAATTCTTTTCGATTTAATATCTCCCTTAAAGTCCATGTAACATCTCCTGCGCCTCCAGCTGTTGGATTATCTCCCATATCGCTTATCATATATGGTCGTGCTTTACTTATTATTGCCATATCTAGGCTTTTTTTTAAAGTTGCCGTAGGAGCAACAAAAACAAATTCATTTCTGACTTCCCAAAACCTTTTTGCTAAATTTTCTGCGGTATATTTTACTATATCTTTTTCATCGCCAGTAACCATTACTACTGCATGATTTCTTGGCTCATCAGCCCAAGCATAACCTATCCATATTGCAGCATCAATTATCCCTTTTTGTAAAGTAGCTGGGGCAATCATAGCATACAAGCTTTTTCCTGGATCAATTCTAGTGCTCGTTTTTTCTCCCGGCAATAAAATTGGTACTGGTATCCATGCCTTGTATTTAGGTTTTCCTTTTCCAGACTCTAACCTCTCAAGTAAATTATCTACTGATCTTTTATCGGATTCCCTAGCGTCTTCATGAGGCGCCATTCTATAACAAGTTATTAGATCTGAATTTTTAGCGAGTTTCCAAGAAACATTGCCATGTAAATCCATCGTAGTAGATATAATTGGTTCTTTGCCTATGACCTCTCTAATTCTTTCTATATAATCCCCTTCGGGATCATCTATCCCTTCAACACTCATTGCTCCATGAATATCAAATAGAATACCATCATATGGAACATTTTCTTTTAATAGAGTAAGTGATTTTTCAACTAAAGAATTATAAGCTTCTTTGGTTACAATTCCACCCGGAAGAGCTGATCCAACTAGCGTTGGAACCCAATTAGCTCTTTTTCTATTTATTGAATCAATTGCCAATGTATACCAAGAAAATATATCCTCTCCTTGTTTAATTTTAAAATCACTTTCTTGAGTCTTAGCTGGAGAGAAAGTACTTGATTCAATCCCTAAACCAATTATAGCGATTTTTGGTTTTTTTATTTTTTGAAGTTTGTTACAAGCAGAAAATAAAAAAAGTACAAAAAAAAGATTTATGAAAAAAATTTTCATGGTTGTATAATTTAAAACAATATAATTATAAAATGATTTTAAATCAACTATTGTCCTTATTAAAATATTTTTCAACTATTGGCTTCACCTTATTCGCAATTAATTCAATTGATTTTAAAAGCTTTTTATGAGATAACCCAGCATTATCCATTTGAAATGTAAATCGAGAAATTCCTCCTAAAGCATTACTGTGTTTTATTATTTTTTCTGCAATTGAATCCGGGTCCCCAACTAATAAGGCCCCAAGAGAATCGTTTTGTAGGTAAAATCTTTCTTTAGTTACTGGAGGCCATCCGCGTTCTTTTCCTATTCTTGTAAATGTTTCTGAATATCCAGGAAAATATTCTTGAACCGCTTGCTCTTTTGAATCTGCAACATATCCCAAAGAATGTACACCTACTTTTAATTGATCTAAATTAAACCCTGCCTCTAGTCCAGTTTTTCTATATAAATCTATTAACGGTCTAAATCTATGTGTTTGGCCACCAATAATAGCCACCATAAGTGGCAATCCTAATTTTCCTGCCCTTATAAAAGATTCTGGAGTTCCCCCAACTCCAAGCCAGATTGGTAAAGTATTTTGAAATGGTCTTGGGTAAATTGATTGATTGAGAAGTTTTGGTCTGAATTTCCCTGACCAATTAACCACTTCGTTTTGTCTTATTTGTAATAACAGCTCTAATTTTTCAGAAAAAAGATCATCATAATCTTGAAAATTTAGTCCAAATAATGGAAAGGATTCTGAAAATGACCCCCTGCCAGCTACAATTTCTGCTCTCCCTTTTGAAATTAAATCCAAAGTAGCATAATTTTGAAAAACTCTTACAGGATCAGCTGCGCTTAAAACAGTTACTGCGCTAGATAATTTAATATTTTTAGTCATTGAAGCTGCTGAAGATAAAATCATATGAGGTGCAGAATCTAAAAACTCTTCCCTATGGTGTTCTCCAATTCCAAAAATATTTAGACCATTTTTGTCTGCACATTGAATTCTTTCAAGTAATTCTGATATAGCAATTAAACTACTTGATTTAGATTTTTTTCTTTGACTTATGTCTACTGATGCAAAACTATCAATTCCTATTTCCAAATTATATATCAATTAATTGCTAAAGTTATAAATCCTTCAACTTGAAAACAATTATTAAAGTTTTAACTTATACTAGTTGAATTTTATTCCAAGTAAAATCAATCCTTGAAGCATTATTATAGTTTTCATCTGTATTTCTTCCAGCCATCTTTTATCAACTCCCTAGCCTCTTTAAGTCTTTCATCCCTTTCTACGCCTGCCTTAATTTAAACCTCTTTAGCTCCTTGAAGTTGGGGCGTATTTCCTTGACCCTATCAAGGCTAATGCCCATACCATAACCTGCATTAATATTAAATAGAATTACTGTTTTTTAAAAGGTTTAAAATTTTAAATACTTGAATAGATATAATAACAATATTTAGAAAAATTATAGAACTGGAGAAGTCAATTATTCCATATACTAGCCAAAAAGAAGCACCAACTAAATTAACAATTCGTAATCTCAAAATATCGTTAATTAAAAAAGAAGAAATTACAATTACTGAGGCTATCCATCCTATTATATCTAAGGTTTCCATAAAGTGTGTGTTTAAAGTAAATTTTATTACTTTTAGCAGTTAAAATTACATTATTAAAAAGACACTTCTATTATTTTTATTTGGGCTCTATTTATCAGGTCAGGAAAAAAAAAATATTTTAAGTGGCTATATAATTAATTCAGAAAGCAATGAAACACTCTTTGGTGTTAATATTATTTTTCCAGAACTAGAATTTGGAACAACAACTAATGAATATGGTTTTTATTCCATTTCATTACCAAAGGGGGTTCATGAAATTAGAATAACCTATTTAGGGTTTAATTCAATTCAAAAAGAAATCAGTATTGAAAAAGAACTAACAAAGGACTTTAAGTTAACAACTGAATTTGAATTACTTGATGAAGTTATTGTTAAAGAAGATATTGAAAAACTCAATATTAGAAGTCCACAAATGAGTGTAAATAAACTTGCTATAAATTCTATAAAGAGTATTCCTGCTGCTTTCGGTGAAGTTGATATTATTAAATCTATCACACTCCTTCCTGGAGTTACAAATGGAGGCGAAGGAGCTTCTGGCTTTAATGTTAGAGGGGGAGCTGCAGACCAAAACTTGATTTTATTAGACGAAGCTATTATTTTTAATTCCTCACATCTTTTGGGGTTTTTCTCTGTATTTAATCCAGATGCTATCAAAGATATACGTCTTTATAAAGGAGGTATTCCTTCAAAATATGGAGGGCGTGTTGCTTCTGTTTTGAATATTTATCAAAAGGATGGAAACAGCAATAAGATTAAAGTACAAGGAGGAATTGGTTTAATATCAAGTAGGTTGTTAATTGAAGGGCCATTAAAAAAAGAAAAAGGGTCCTTTCTTGTTTCTGGGAGAAGCAGTTATGCTCACCTCTTCTTGCCTCTCGCAGGGGTCGATAATAGCATTGCCTATTTCTATGATTTAAACATGAAATTGAGTTATAAATTAGACGAAGACAACAATGTTTACCTCTCTGGTTATTTTGGTAGGGATGTTTTTGATATTGACAACCTCTTTGATGTGCGCTATGGGAATTCAGTTGCAAATTTTAGGTGGAACCATCTTTTTTCAAAAAAACTATTTTCAAATCTTTCTTTGATTTATTCAAACTATGATTACACCTTAGACTTTGGCCTTGCTAATTTTGACTGGAACTTAGGAATTAATAATTTTAACTTGAAATATGATTTTAAACATTATTTAAGCGATAAATTAAGCATTGAATACGGGCTGAACAGTGTTTATTACAAATTTGATCCAGGCTTAATCAAACCTACAAATGAAACTAGTGGAATTCAAATAAATAAGTTAACGGACAAGTTTGCTGTTGAAAATTCATTATATGGCAGCATTAATTTCCAACTAAATCCAAAAATTAATATTCAAGTTGGAACGCGCTTTAGTGGTTTTTTAAGATTAGGGCAAGAACTAAATGAATATAAAAATGATAATCCTCTTATCTATAATAGTGATTTAAAAATATATGAATCTGCAAATACGATAAGTACTATTAACTATGATAAAGAAGAGGTCATCAAGTCTTTCTATAACTTAGAGCCAAGAATAGCAATTTCTTATCAACTAGGCTCAGATCATTCAGTTAAAATGAGTTATAATAGAATGGTTCAGTATCTACATTTGATATCTAACACTAACTCCCCTACTCCAATTGATGTATGGGTGCCTAGTGGAACATTTATAGAACCTCAACTTTTAGACCAGATTGCTTTAGGATATTTTAAAACCTTTAAAAATAGTAGCTATAACCTAGAAATCGAAGGTTTTTACAAAAAAATTAAAAACCGTTTAGATTATATAGATGGAGCTGAATTAATTGCCAACAATGCAATCGAGCAAGTGCTACTAAACGGACAAGCTAGAGCAAAGGGAGTTGAAGTGTTAATAAGAAAAAACAAAGGTAAATTAACCGGATGGATCGCCTATACCCTTTCAAAATCTGAGCAAAAAACTTTAGGGAGAACTGCCAAAGAGGTAGGTGTTAATAATGGAGATTGGTATTTCACTCCATATGATAAGACGCATGATTTGTCAATTACTATAAATTATCAAGTCAGAAAAAAATGGGCTTTAAATGCTAATTTTATTTACCAAACGGGACAACCTACTACTTACCCGAATGCACAATATGAATTTTCTGGATTTTCAATTCCAAATTATGCTCCTAGAAACAGCAGTCGATTACCCGCATACCATCGCTTTGATGTCTCGGCAGTTTACTCACGACAAAAAGAAAATAAATCTTATAGTGGCGGACAGTGGATTTTTGGAATATATAACTTATATAACCGTCAAAATACTGCTTCAATTAGATTTCAAAAAAACAATAACACAGGCCTTAATGAGGCCATTATGCTATCTATTTTTAGAGTCATCCCTTCAATAACATATAACTTTAAATTTTGATTTATGAAGAAAATCCTTTATATATTAATTGGTGTTTTACTATTCACAAACTGTGAAGCGCCCATTGAGGTTGAAGTCTATGACTCAGAGCCACTGCTTGTAGTTGAGGCTCAGATAAACTGGATTAAAGAAACCCTTAAAACAGAGCAAGAAGTGGTCTTATCAATTAGCTCACCCTATTTTTCAAACACCTTCGAACCCGCTCTTGGAGCTGAAGTAAATGTTGTAGATGGAAAAGAGAATTTGTATGCTTTTTATGAGAAAATAGAAAATCCGGGGCATTATATTCCTTTAGATACTATTCCTTATGTTCTTAATCAGAAACTTCATTTAAACATAACTTATAAAGGCCAAAAATATACCGGTTCTGAATCTCTAATGCCTGTTTCAACTATTGATAGTATAACACAAAAACCTATTTTCTTTTTTGGAAAAGAAAGAACTCAACTTAATGCTTATTGTGTCGACCCAAAAAACGAAAAAAATTTTACGTTCTTTGAATTTACAGGAGAACCAATGGAGATTTCAGAATATAATGTATACCGTGATGATTTTAATGACGGTTTTATTTATGATAGATTTTTATTTGGGGAGGATTTTAAAGTAAATGATGAAATACGATTTCGTCAATATGGTTTATCAAAAAGAGGCTTTCATTACTGGAACTTATTAATTGAACAAAACACCCGACAAGGTGGGCCCTTTCAAAATATACCTGCAAATCTAAATGGTAATATTAAAAATATTTCATTTCCAAACGCTAATCCTCTAGGATATTTTAGGGCCTCTGAAGTTTCTGAAGTGTATTATTTAGTTAAATAGATTATCAATTTTTCTTAATGAAACTCACATTATCTAATGTAAGTAAAAGTGCAATTTAAAGAAGATAATGATGGTATAAGTATGGCATCTGTATTCGTGTTGAAACTTCTATTGCCAAGTTTAAAACATAACTCATATCCATCATTTTACCCAAAAGTCTGCAAACTTAAAGACGGAAAATATTACATAGATTTTAAACTTAACAATAAGCGTTTCAGGTTGTTTAGTGGTCGTATAATAGGTGCTTCTTTGTATCCTAATTCGTATCCTGCAAAACAGCGTAGGTCTATTACCTTACATCTTGCTAAAGAAGTATATAATTATATTGTTTCTAATCATTATTCCCTGTATCGCAAACTCTCTACAGTAGAAAAATACGACAGTATCATAAGTAATAAACTAGCAGAACCTCTATCTAGTAATTATCGTAAAACTCTTACAAGACTGTCTGCTTTGTTGAAAGACCAGCTAATTAAAAAAGGAACAATTACTACTTCTTTTATAGATTCTATTCCATTAAAGTACAATAACAACACTAGCTACAATACTACTAGAAAACACGTAAATGTGCTGGTTAATTTTCTGCATCAAAGAGACTTTCCTATTAAACCTTCAACTCTTAAAACACGCAAGCAAGAAGAAGTTCTTCATAGTCCTATAAAGGATGTAAAAGGTTTACTACAAAAACTTAAAAACTACAATCAAAACTTGTACTTGTGCTGTCTGCTTACTTATGGTTGTTTATTAAGACCACATCAAGAAATAAGACTAATTAAGTAGGAAGATTTTAGTGATGATTTATCTCATATTAATCTAACAGGTAGTAAGGTAAAATCCAAGCGTAATCGTATCGTTCCTGTACCACTTTATATAAGAGAAACACTCACAAAAGGAGTAGCTAACCATAATATCTTTTCTAACGCTCTAAAACCGTACTCAAATGACTATTTTAAGACTATATGGAGGCGTTTTAAGAGACTTAATCCTGATGTTAGAGCAACTATTACTATCTACTCATTTAGACATTCAGGAGCGATAGAAATCTTTAAGAGAACAGGCAGTATTACTAAGCTACAAAGGGCAATGGGGCACTCTTCTATAAATGTTAGTTTAACCTATTTAAGAGGTTTAGAAATACCTGATTTAAAAGAAGAAGATATGCCTGTGGTTTAGTTTTATTCAGAAATACTTATTGAATAATTATAATTTTGATTCCCAGAAAAATACTCTGGGGCTGACACTATAACAATATAAAACTCATCTTCATTTTCGTTTAATGTTACAGTTTTATTTCCAGTTAAGCCATTCTCAATTTCAAAATTGGTAGTAGTATAATTATTTTCACCCGCTTTCTTTACAATTCTTGCTTCAAAAAATGAAATTGCTCCTTCAGAACCAGATTCTTCTCCATTGAAGGTAATATTGAAAGATTTATTTGCTGAATTATTTACTTTCACGACATTATAAGCCCAACTTCTAGGTTTTAAATTAACAGAAGGAGAATATGTTCCATTGGCATTATTGCCATCAACTTCAATGCTGTAATCATTAAAACCAATATCATCCCCTCCATAATTTTGTAATTCAGTATTAGATCTTTCTACTTGTTCTCTGGTAAGATAATTTAGATTTGATGTATTTGCTGCAGCCCAATCAGCAAAATAGGCTCTGAATTCAGGTATCTCATTAAAATAATATTCTTGTGGAGCATAACTACTATTAATAAGAAATGCTCTAGTTATAATATCAGGATTAACTCCTTTTATTTCCGTTAAATAGAATAAAAATGCGTGTAAAGCGTATTGATGAACTTCATAGGTCCAAGTTTGAGGATCGTTAACTGTTCCATTACCTTGACTCCCTCTGTAAGTTTTATGCCATAAAGCTACGTGTGGAATATTAGTTAGGGATCCAACTTCAACAAAAGATTCTTCATAATTATTGTAAAACAATTCAAACCATTG
>Ga0114997_10002756_pt1 | contig 14046 bp, 12 predicted proteins | sample ArcticOcean_MG_C_2_FD_87045 | JGI IMG/M metagenome (GOLD analysis project Ga0114997, IMG submission 87045) | Marine microbial communities from western Arctic Ocean - ArcticOcean_MG_CB4_136 | ecosystem: Environmental > Aquatic > Marine > Oceanic | place: Arctic Ocean: Canada Basin | collected... | reverse complement strand
CCTGTTTCAACTTTTGCTTTTTTTGCAAGTTCGTTTGACTCTATATAGGTATTAATTGTTCTAGTGAGGGCAGCCCTTAATCCAGTTAAATGAGTACCTCCGTCTCGCTGAGGTATATTATTTGTAAAGCACTGTACGTTTTCTCCGTAACTATCATTCCACTGCATACTAACCTCCATAGTTACCCCATCTTTTTCCACACTTTCCGCATAAAAAATGTTCTCATGCAGAGTAGACTTAGATCGATTCATATACTCCACAAAACCTTTTATGCCTCCAGAGGAAGAAAAATTTTCTGTCTTTCCAGATCTATGGTCAACTAACTCTATGTTGACGCCATTATTTAAAAAAGATAACTCACGAATTCTTTTTGCTAATAAATCAAAATGAAAATCGATGTTAATAAATGTTTTTGCTGAGGCCATGAAGGTTACTTCGGTACCCGTCTTTTGGGTGTCGCCCAGAACCTTTAAAGGAGCAACTATATCTCCTCTTTTAAACTCAACCTCGTGTATTTTGTTATTCCTATAAACCTTCAACCTTAGCCAATCAGATAAAGCATTTACAACAGAAACACCAACCCCATGAAGTCCGCCTGAAACTTTATAAGAATTTGAATCAAACTTTCCACCGGCATGTAATTCTGTCATTACAATTTCTGCTGCAGACCTTTTAAACTCATCATCTTTTTTAATATCTGTCGGGATTCCTCGGCCATTATCTGTGACAGTTATAGAATTATCAGGGTGAATAATTACTTTTATTTCATTACAATGGCCTGCCAAAGATTCATCTATTGCATTATCTAAAACCTCAAATACCATATGGTGCAATCCACTTCCATCTGAGGTATCACCAATATACATTCCTGGTCTTTTTCTTACCGCATCAAGCCCCTTTAAAACCTTAATACTTTCCGAGTTATATTCTTTATTATTTTCTTCTTTTGTTTCCGTCATTAGGTTTCTCTACTCTTTTAAATTCTCATGGGCATAACAACATACTTATAATCGTTGTTGTTGGGTATTGTTATTAAACAACTACTAGATGAATCATTAAAGGCAAAAGTTAGTTTATCAAACTGGATATTTACCAAAACATCGATTAAGTATGTCACATTAAATCCAATATCAATGGAGGTTCCCTTATATTTAATTTCTAATTCTTCTTCTGCCTGTTCTTGCTCACTGTTTGAGCTAATTAATTTAAGATTATTTTCTTCAATCACCATTCGAATGCCTCGGTACTTCTCGTTAGATAAAATTGAAGCTCTTTGCATCGAAGATAATAGGCTCAAACGGTCTACATCAAAAACATTTGTATGTCCGACAGGAATAACGCGATTATAGTCTGGGAACTTTCCTTCAATTACTTTTGTAATCAAATCAATGTCATTAAACTTGAATGACACCTGGTTTTTTGTGATGCTAATTGTTACAGGTTGATCATCATCACCCATTAATTTTGTTAACTCAATAATTGTTTTCCTTGGGATAATTATTTGTGTTTTTTCCTGTAATTCTTTAAGGTTTGTTGAAGTAAAGCTTAACCTATGCCCGTCTGTTGCCACAATATTTAATTTTTTCCCATCTACTTCAAACAATAAACCATTTAAGTAATACCGAATATCTTGTTGGGCCATTGAAAAATCTACTTGTTTTAAACGGCTCTTAAGTTCATTTTGTGGTATCAAAAAGGTTATATCTTCTTCTTGGTTTTTTACCATAACAGGGTAGTCTTTTGCTGGTAATGTTTGAAGGTTGAATCTACTTTTTTTCGCCTTAACCATTACTTTCGGTTCATCTATTTGAATATCTAAAATACTCTCCTCAGGGAGCGCTCTAGTAATATCAAATAACTTGCGTGCTGCAATTGTTGTTTTAAATGATTCTTTTATGTCTGTCTTTATAGATAATGAGATTTGAACTTCAAGGTCTGTTGCTGTGAATTTCAATACCCCATCTTCACCTTCAAGTAATAGGTTGGAGAGAATAGGTAGTGCATGTCTCTTTTCTACAATGCCTGATACATCTGAAAGTGGTTTTAGCAGCACATCTCTGTTGATCTTTATATTCATAGTTTTTTCTTTATATAAATAATAATAATAATAATAGTAAGCTTTTTAACAGTTTACGTCTTTAATGTTATTTAAAACAGTTATTTAGTGTATTTTTTATATTCTGAATTCATCATCATTTAACTGTGGATGAGTTGTGTATAAATTTATTTTTAAACTATTTTTCTTTTTAAACTGATCTTTAATCCACAGGTAATTCATAATATAACTTTAGTTAGCCTCTTAGAACTTGGGTTAAAAAACCAAGGTCTTGACTAATATTGTGATCTTTAAGTCTATGTTGTTCTATTTCGTCGCATGCATGCATAATTGTTGTGTGATGCCTTCCGCCAAAAGCCTCCCCAATTTCTGGAAAACTCAGGTTGGTAAGTTCCCGTGTCAGGCTCATTGCAATTTGTCTTGGTCTAGAATAATTTCTTGATCGTTTTTTGCTATGAATGTCTGAAATTTTTATTTTATAATATTCTGCTACGGTTTTTTGTATATTTTCAACGGTTACTTGTCGGCCACGAACCGCTATTAAATCCTTAAGTGATTCCTTTGCCAAATTAATATCAATATCTCGCCCAGTAAAATTAGACATTGCTAGTATTCTATTTAGTGCTCCTTCTAATTCTCTCACATTAGACCGTATTTGTTTTGCAATAAAGAAGGCGACATCCTCAGGAAGAGACATTTTATTTTCTTCTGCTTTTTTAAGTAAGATTGCAACACGCATTTCTAATTCAGGTGGATCAATTGCAACTGTTAAGCCCCAACTAAATCTTGTTCTTAGACGCTCATCAACACCTGCTATTTCTTTAGGATAGCTATCGCAAGTAATAATAATTTGTTTTTTATTTTCTATAAGGCTGTTAAATGCATAAAAAAATTCTTCTTGGGTTCGGTTTTTCTTAGCTATAAATTGAATGTCATCAATTAACAATAAATCCAATGAGTGGTATGTTCTTTTGAAGCTATCAAAAGCTTTATTTTCGTATGCTTTAACGACATCATGTACATATCGCTCTGCATGTAAATATTTGATTTTTGCATTAGGTTGCAACTCCTTTAAATGATTTCCAATCGCATGTATTAAATGAGTTTTACCTAACCCAACACCACCATATATAAATAAAGGGTTATAAGCTAATCCTGGATTTTCAGCGATTTGAACTGCTGCTGCTGTAGCAAGCTGATTTGCTTTTCCTGTTACAAAGTTATTAAAAGTAAAGGCCTTATTAAGTCCATTACTTTTAATTGAGCCTGATTTTTCTGTTTTCGGTAGGACAATTTTTTCTAAAGTATTGGTTGTCTGCCGTGGTTTTTTTTGTTTGTTCGCCTTATAATCTAATTTAGCGGACTTTAGATGATTTTTTGTAAGGGTAACTAGGCTTTCATTAAAACGTTCTCTCACCCATTGTAGGACAAATAAATTTGGAGCAACAACATACAAGACATTATTTTCTTTGTCGTAGTCTGGTGTGAGAGGTTTTAACCAGGTGTTATATTGTTGAGCAGTTAGTTCTTTGCTGCAGTGCTCCAAACATAACAGCCAGAATTTATCGATTTCCATTTTAATGGTTTTTTCCTAATTTTATTTATTTCGGGGATCATATTATATTAGCTTAAAAACCTAAAGTTATCCACAGGCATTTTATTTAATATTTATTTTATATTATTGACTTTAAAAGCCCATTAGAGTATCGTTCGCCCTCGAAGATTAAAGTACTTAGGAGCATTTTAATAATGAAACGAACTTACCAACCCTCAAAAGTTAAACGTGCGAGAACCCACGGTTTTTTAGTAAGAATGAAAACTCGCGGTGGTCGTGCAGTTATTGCATCACGACGAGCTAAAGGAAGAGCGCGTCTAGGCATTTAAATTTACGCTATTGCACAATCCTAAAGACTATAAATTATTAAATGCGGATGATTTTTCTTCCGTTTTTAACTTTAGAAAGCGATCAAGTTCCCCACATTTGTTTCTCCATCATTCTCCTAACCTTCTCGACCATTATCGCCTGGGGTTCGTGATTGGGAAAAAAACTGAAAAAAGAGCTGTTCGAAGGAATTACATGCGACGCTCAATTCGTGAAGTTTTAAAAATTATATTACCTCCTAGTTTTTCTTTTGATATTGTTATTCGAGTTCATAAGTCTTTTTATCGAAATGATTTTAACCAAATGAAATTAGAGCTTGAAGGACTAATCAAGTGTTTAGTCAAATGACGCACTTTATTATTTTACTTGTTAAGATTTATCAATATATTTTTAGGCCGTTTCTCGGTAATAGATGTAGGTTTACTCCAACCTGTTCCGTGTATACAATTGAGGCATTGCAAAAGCACGGTTTCTCTAAAGGCTTGTGGCTCTCAATAAAAAGGCTATTAAGGTGTCGACCTGGCTCTAAAGCTGGATTTGACCCTATCCCTAAATAAACTAAAGGACTGTATGGATACCAAGCGTCTTATTCTTTTCGTAGTGTTTTCTTTTTCACTCTTATTGCTATGGGATTCTTGGCAAAGACAAAACTTAAGCCCACCTACTGATACATTAGATATTTCACAAGATGGTATTCCTAATCCATCAACTGAACTTGTTGGACAAGTCGATCTACCGAATATTTCTTCAGGTTATCAACTACTTAATGGTAAAACTATTGAGGTAAAAACTGATAAATATCATCTTAATATTAGTGAAATTGGAGGAGATATTCGTAAGCTTACTTTGTCTGATCATTTGGCAGATAATTACTCTGATGATTATATATTGTTCTCTGATGCTGCTGACCCCTTATTATATGTAGCTCAATCTGGGTTGTTAGGTAAAAATTTACCATCACATAAATCTAAGTTTATATTTGAACAAAATTCTTATACATTGGATGGAGACACTTTAAGCGTCCCAATGATTTTTAATTCTTCTGAAGTAAGAGTTAAAAAGACCTATCAGTTTTCAAAAGATTCTTATTTAATTAATATTCATTATGACATTCAAAACAAAACTCAATCTACAATTGTTCCAAGTGCTTATTTTCAATTAATACATGATGGGGAATCTAGTCAAGGAACTCAGCTAACTCCTTCTTTTACTGGCCCTGCTTACTTTACTGAGCAAGAAAATTTTAATAAATTTTCATTTTCTAAGGCAGATAAGAAAGCTTTTTCTCTAGTTAGCAATGAGGGTTGGATCGGAATTATTCAACGCTATTTTGCTAGTGCTTGGATTTTATCGGAACCCATTAGTCGAGAGTTATATTCTAAGAAAATTGCAGATAATATCTATTCAGCCGGCATGGTTACTAAGCTACCTAATATTGAACCAAATACAAATATTTCTTTCGAGGTTAAATTGTATGCAGGGCCTCAAAGCAAGGATGACCTTTTAATGGCAGCAAAAGGCATGAAATATACCGTTGATTATGGATGGTTAACTATCATTGCATCTCCATTATTTTCAGTATTGTCGGGCATTCATAAAATGGTTGGTAACTGGGGCATTTCTATTATTCTATTGACCATCTTGATTAAACTTTTATTCTATCCTTTGTCTGCAGCAAGTTATCGTTCAATGGCTCAAATGAGAGAACTGGCACCGAGACTTGCAAGCATGAAGGAGCGTTTTGGAGACGACAAAAAGAAAATGCAACAAGGGATGATGGAGCTTTATAAAACTGAAAAAATTAATCCTTTAGGCGGATGTTTGCCTATCTTGATACAGATTCCTGTTTTTATAGCACTTTATTGGGTGTTATTAGGCTCTGTTGAATTAAGACATGCACCATTCTTTGGCTGGATTAATGATCTTTCTGTGAAGGACCCATACTATATTTTACCTCTCCTAATGGCAGCCTCTATGTTTTTACAAACTAAGCTTAATCCTAAGCCTACAGACCCTATGCAAGCTAAATTAATGATTATGATGCCTATTGTTTTTAGTATATTCTTTTTCTTCTTCCCAGCTGGACTTGTTTTGTATTGGCTAATAAATAATATTCTATCTATTGCTCAACAAGCTTATGTGAACAAGAAAATACATGCTGAGACTCTTAAAAAGAAAGGCAATGCTTAACGAATCTTCAACAATTGTTGCGGTATCAACTGCGGCAGGTATCGGGGGTATTGGGGTGGTTCGTCTTTCAGGGCCTAAAGCATTAGAGATTGCTCAGGGCTTATGTAGTAGAAAAATTACCCCTAGATATGCAGGTTTTCATAGTTTCATTCATTCAGATAATAAGACAATTGATCAAGGTATTGTTCTCTATTTTCCAACCCCGAATTCTTTTACAGGTGAAGATGTAATTGAATTTCAGGCTCATGGTAGCCCTATTGTGCTGCAACAAATAGTTAATGCGTGCGTAGAAAATGGGGCGATTGTCGCGCAGCCGGGAGAGTTTACTAAACGTGCATATCTTAATAATAAAATTGATTTAATGCAGGCAGAGGCCGTTATTGATTTAATCAATGCTTCTACTGAAACAGCTGCAAAAAGTGCTGTTAATTCTTTATCTGGAAAATTCTCTTTTATAATCAATGACTTACTTAAAAGATTGATTGAGCTTAGAATGTATGTTGAAGCATGTTTAGATTTCCCAGAAGAAGAAATTGATTTTATAACTCAAGGCAATGTGAGTGAAAAAATAAATAAACTTCACATTACTATGCAAGATATTATTGAATCTGCTCAACAGGGCAAACTTTTACGAGAAGGCATTGATATTGTCTTGGTGGGGCAACCTAATGTTGGTAAATCTAGTTTACTTAACCAATTATTGGGGGAGGAGCGTGCAATTGTTACTGAAATTGCAGGAACGACAAGAGATTCAATTTCGACACATATTGCGTTGCATGGTATTCCTGTTCATATTGTTGATACAGCTGGGCTTAGAGAAACTGACGATCTAGTTGAAAAAATGGGGATTAAAAAAACTTGGCAGTCTCTACAAAACGCGCATATTGCATTATTTTTAGTTGAAGCAGGCAAAGGTATTACACAATACGAAAGAACGATTCTAGAGAGACTACCTCCGGATACTCGTAAAATATGGATTTTTAATAAAATTGATTTGTTAAAAACCAAACCTAAGCCTAAAACTATTGAGACACCAGATGGTATTCATGTTTATTTATCTGCAAAGACCGGTGATGGAATTGAATTATTAATTAATCAAATTTTCAACAACACAGGAATGCCATCGAATATTGATGATAATCAAAATATTTTCATGGCAAGAAATAGACATCTTGAGGCTCTTGGAAGAGTGAAAGCGGCATTAATAAATGCGGCTTTAAATATTGATGCCGCTGAAATTGTTGCCGAAGAGCTAACTCTGGCACAACAAGCTTTATCTTCTATTACGGGAGAATTTACTTCTGATGATTTGCTAGGTGAAATATTTAGTCAATTTTGTATTGGTAAATAAGATGTTTCACGTGAAACTTAGGTCATTTATAAGAAATAAAGTAAAATTCATACCTTATTAATTTTAATTGATAATTTATGGATTTTCCAAGTAAGTTTGATGTAATAGTTATTGGTGGTGGCCATGCAGGTACTGAAGCCGCAATGGCTTCATCGCGCATGGGCCAAAAAACTTTATTGTTAACTCATAATATTGAAACTTTAGGACAAATGTCATGCAACCCTTCTATTGGTGGTATTGGTAAGGGGCATTTAGTTAAAGAAATTGATGCAATGGGTGGAATTATGGCAAGAGCTGCAGATATTGCGGGTATTCAATTTAGAATCCTCAATCGAAGTAAGGGACCAGCTGTGCGAGCCACGCGCGCACAAGCGGACCGTGTTCTATATAAGGCTGCAGTAAGGCATGCAATTGAGAATCAGAAAAATTTGTGGTTATTCCAGCAGTCAGTTGATGATGTAATTGTTAAACAGAACAAAGTAAAGGGTGTAATTACTCAAATTGGTCTTACCTTCCATGCTGATAATGTTGTTTTAACTGCAGGCACATTCTTAGGTGGCTTGGTTCATGTTGGTTTACAAAATTATGAAGCAGGGCGTGCGGGAGATCCCTCAGCATCTACTTTAGCTAAAAAATTAAAAGAATTAAATTTGCCTGTAGGGCGTCTGAAAACTGGCACCCCACCAAGAATTGATGGAAGATCAATTGATTACTCGCAAATGGAGGAACAGCCAGGAGATAATCCCGCGCCAAACTTTTCATTCATAAATCCAAAAATTGAGCATCCAGAACAAATATCATGTTGGATTACGCATACGAACAATCAAACTCATGAAATTATTCGCCAAGGATTAGATAGGTCCCCTATGTATACAGGTATTATCGAAGGAGTAGGTCCTAGATATTGCCCTTCCGTAGAAGATAAAATACATCGATTTGCTGATAAGGAGTCACACCAAATTTTTATTGAGCCTGAAGGACTTAGTACCCACGAAGTTTATCCAAATGGAATATCTACTAGCTTGCCATTTGATGTTCAATACAACTTAGTGCGTTCGATTAAAGGTCTTGAAAATGCCCATATATTGCGTCCCGGATATGCTATTGAATATGATTATTTTGATCCTCGAGCATTAAAAAGTAGTTTAGAGACAAAATCTATTGAGGGTTTATTTTTTGCAGGACAGATTAATGGCACTACTGGATATGAAGAAGCAGCAGCTCAGGGATTAATTGCTGGTATGAATGCAGCGCTCAGAGCCCAAGGTAATGAATGTTGGACCCCGTCACGTCAGGAATCTTATATGGGCGTAATGATTGATGATTTAATTACTCGAGGAGTCACCGAGCCCTATAGAATGTTCACCAGTCGTGCAGAATATCGTTTATTACTTCGGGAAGACAATGCTGACCTAAGATTAACGGCTCACGCACACACAGTTGGTTTAATTTGTGAGGATCACTGGAAAAACTTCAACACAAAACAAGAAAGTATCAATAAAGAAGAAAAGCGACTTAAAAAAACATTTGTTCGGCCATCAGAAAAAGATAAAGTTAAACAAAAGACTATTTTAGGTAAATCCTTAGATCATGAATATTCGGCTTTTGATTTGTTAAGGCGTCCTGAGGTCAGTTATAAAAATCTTATGATTATGATGGGGGAAAAATCTTCAGGGGACGATGCAGTTTGGGAGCAAGTAGAGATTATTGCAAAGTATTCAGGTTATATCGTACGACAACAGGAGCAGATTGACAAAAATAAAGCTCAATATAACCTTAAAATACCTAGTGATATTAATTATGATATTGTTCATGGTTTAAGTACGGAAGCAAAACAACGTTTAACAACACACCGTCCCGAAACTATTGACCAAGCAACTAGAATCTCAACGATTACAGACTCAACTATTTCAATTTTAGTTGTGTACATCAAGAAAAAATATCAAAAGTCTTCTTTAGAGCTTAAAGAAAAAGTTGCATAATAAGGCGTTATTGATTTCTGGGTTAGAAACTTTAGGTATTGAAAATCAAGATAATTTAATAGATAAGCTATTGATTTATATGAACTTATTGATAAAATGGAATCAAACATATAACCTTACAGCTATCACAGAAGAGCAACATATTATTACGCATCATTTGCTAGATTGCTTGTCGGTTATAAAGTTTGTTAACTCAACAAACATACTTGATTTAGGGAGTGGCGCAGGACTACCTGGATTAATTTTAGCGCTTTGTTTCCCTGATAAAAAGATAACAATGGTAGATAAAGTTGGCAAAAAAACAGCATTTATTCAGCAGGTGATTGGCGAGTTTAACCTTAAGAATGCAGAAGTATTAAATAGTCGAGTAGAAGATATGAAAAATTATTATTATGACGGCATTATTTCTCGAGCCTTCTCTGATATGGAGACAATGATTAAATTGACCTCACACTTGCTTTTAGAGGGGGGTAATTGGTATGGGATGAAGAGTAAGAAAAGCAGAGCTAATGAAATGGCCGTAATTAAATATTCTTATTATATGGATAAAATTGATGTTCCACATCTTAAGGCAGAACGTTATCTAATTACAGTAGTGAATGCGGGCAACTAACAAACTTTATAGGTGAAATAAATAAAAATCATGCAAATTTTTGCCATATCAAACCAAAAAGGGGGCGTTGGAAAAACAACAACGACTGTTAACCTTGCTGCCAGCTTAAGTAAGAGGAAGAAAAAAGTCTTATTAATTGACCTAGATCCTCAAGGTAACGCTACATCTGGATCTGGAATTAAAAAATCTATGGCAACAGAGAGTGTTTACGAAGCATTAATTGGACAAAATACCTTAAATAATATTATTGTAACTTCCAAAGAGAGTTTTTTTGATGTAGCCCCTGCTAATCAATCCTTAGCAGGGGCAGAGATTGAGTTGGTTGATATCCCTGAGCGGGAATATATTTTAAAAAAACAGATCCATTTGCTTAAAACACAATATGATTTTATTCTTATTGACTGTCCCCCAGCACTAAATTTACTTACAGTAAATGCTTTAGTTGCCGCTCATTCAGTTTTGATACCAATGCAATGTGAATATTTTGCTCTAGAGGGTCTTTCTGACCTTGTTAATACGATAAAAAAAGTAAAAAATCATTTAAATATTGAGATTGAGATTGAAGGTTTACTTAGGACGTTATTTGATAAACGTAATACACTAGCGCAGCAAGTGTCAGAACAATTGTCTGCTCATTTTGGCTCTAAGGTATATGAAACTATTATTCCTAGGAACGTTAGGCTTGCAGAAGCTCCAAGCTATGGAAAGCCAGTACTTTTATATGATAAAAGTTCAAAAGGAGCAATCGCATATCTTGCTCTTGCCGATGAAATTTTAGGGAAATATAACAATGAAAAATAGAGGATTAGGGAGAGGATTAGAAGCCTTGTTAGGAAATAACGAAGATAATAATGAGCAAAGCAACGATCAATTAAAAATGATCTCTATTGAAAAATTGAAAGCTGGTAAATATCAGCCTCGTACAATTATGGATCCAGAGCCACTAGAAGAGCTGGCGGAATCAATCAAAGCCCAGGGAATTATGCAGCCTATATTGGTTAGGATGTTAACTCAAAATGATTACGAAATAGTCGCAGGTGAAAGAAGATGGAGAGCTGCAAAGCTTGCCAATCTAACTGAAGTCCCAGTTCTAATTAAAGAGATATCAGATTCGTCTGCACTTGCTATGGCGTTAATTGAGAATATTCAAAGGGAAGATCTAAATGTAATTGAAGAAGCAAGAGGCATTAAAAGACTAATTGATGAATTTGAAATGACTCATGAGTCAGCAGCAGTAAGCTTAGGAAAGTCACGCGAGGCAGTTTCTAATATATTGCGTTTATTAAATTTAAGTGAACATGTACAAACAGCACTCCTAAATAACAAAATAGGGATGGGGCATGCGAGGGCTTTATTACCTCTGAGTTTAGATCAGCAAGTTATGCTATGCCAGAAAATTATTACTCAAAAACTGAGCGTAAGAGATATTGAAAAAATTGTTGCTAATTCGAGGCCAAGTAATACAAAAAATAATAATGATGCAGATATTGCCCGCCTAGAGAATGATTTATCAGAAAAATTAGGCATGAAGGTAAGTATTCAGCACAAAGTAAAGGGAAACGGAACAATAAAAATTAATTATCTAAGCTTAGAGCAATTAGATTCTATTTTAAAAAAAATAGAATAAAATCAGACTAAAACTTGACGCAGAGAAAAAATAACGCCAAAATTGCGAACTTTGATACAAATCAGATTTAAGGACGTAAAGGGTTGATTGATAAGCAGCAGCAAGTAAATAAAAAAAAAGGATTATTCCCTCCTTACGTTAAGAATATGCTTATAGAATTAAGCGCTATTTCTTCTATTTCTGCACTAATTGTTTCAGGATTTTTTGGGTTACATGCAGGCATCTCAGTTATGTCTGGAGCTTTTGTAGTAATTATTGGATTAATGGTTTCAACTCCAATTGCTAATAGATCTCGAGGAGAAAATAAAGCATCGACTATTGTGATGGATGCTTTAAAAGCTGAAGGCATAAAGATTTTAATTATAATTTTATCGCTTTTGGCGGTATTTAATTTTTATGAAGATAAAGTTCCGCTAGCGATTGTTTTTGGTTTGGCAATTGCTGCAATTTTTTCAGGAATTGGATTAACAAAACTAGATACTAAAAATTAAAGGAAAAATAAACCTTGGCAAACAGTTCTGAATTAACACCATCAGGTTATATAGGACACCATTTATCTAATAATGAATTACATTTAGATATTTTAGGTGGAGGCCCATTTATGACTCTTCATTTAGATTCATTTGTTATGGCAGTTGTTCTTGGAATTTTTTCAATGGGTTTAATCTGGCTTGTAGCTAGAAAGGCATCAGCAGGCATCCCAACTAAAACACAGGCGTTTGTTGAATTAATTTTTGGTTTCATCGATGATCAAGTAGGCAATATATTTCACGGTAATCGACATTCTTTTATTGCCCCAGCTGCATTGACTGTTTTTATTTGGGTTCTCATGATGAATGCAATGGATTTTTTACCTATTGATGTGATGGCAAAATTCTATGGGATGTTAGGCTTGCATGAGTGGAAGGCTGTGCCTACTTCTGATGTGAATACAACATTTGGTCTTGCTCTGGGCGTTTGGTTTTTAATGATTTATTTTGGTATCAAGGTAAAGGGGATCGGTGGATGGCTCCACGAGATTTTTTGCGCTCCTTTTGGAGCGTCGGTTTGGGTTTGGCCAGCTAATTTCCTATTTAATTTAATTGAATACGTTTCTAAACCTTTATCTCATTCTTTACGATTATTTGGTAATATGTATGCCGGCGAAGTTATATTTTTATTGTTAGGTTTATGGGCAGCAACAGGAGTATCTGGAATTATATTTGGATCAATTCTAGGCGCAGGGTGGGCAATATTTCATATTTTAATTGTAGTATTGCAAGCTTATATTTTCATGATGTTAACAGTTGTGTATTTATCTATGGCTCATGAAGGGCATTAATTTTTTTTAAACTAAAAGGAAGTAAATTATGGAAACAGTACAATATTTAGCTCAAATACAGGCATATACAGGAATTGGTATCGGCTTGATTATCGGATTAGGTGCATTAGGTGCCTGTGTAGGTATTGGTATTATGTGCGCAAGCTTTTTAGAGGGTGCGGCAAGGCAGCCTGAGATGATTCCTCAATTACAAGTTAAAGTATTTTTGTTATTAGGTTTGATTGATGCATCATTTATTATTGGTGTTGGTTTAGCGATGATGTTTGCTTTTGCAAATCCACTTTTAAGCGTTGTGGGTTAATTTAAATATTGTTTTTGATCCTAATGTTGGGATATAAGACGGGGTAAAAATGAATATTAATTTTACAATGATTGCTCAAGCCATAGCTTTTGCAATATTAATTTGGTTTACGGTTAAATTTATTTGGCCGCCTTTGCTAAACGCAATTGAGAAAAGACAGAAAGAAATTGCTGATGGATTAGCCGCTGCTCATGAAGGAAAAGAATCTCTTGAAATTGCGGAAAATAAGAACCAGGAATCATTAAAAATTTCAAAGCAAAAGTCAGCTGAAATTATAGGCCAGGCTGAAAAAAGAGCTAATGAAATAGTTGATGCAGCAAAGACAGAAGCAAAAGTTGAGGCTGACCGAATTGTTGCTGGAGGCAAAGCAGAAATTGACCAAGAAATTAATAGGGCTAAAGAGTCATTAAGGTCGGAAGTTTCACAGCTCGCCATTTCTGCAGCAGAGAAAATTCTTCAAAAAGAAATTAAAAAAGAAGATCATTCTGCAATGCTGACTAAGTTAGCAAAGGAACTATAGTTAAATGGCTGAAATTTCAACAATAGCTCGCCCATATAGTACGGGGATCTTTAATCTTGCTAAAGAAACTAAGAAACTTGATAAGTGGTCAGATATGTTGCACTTGATGACATCTATTATCAATCATGAAGATGTTTTATCATTTGTTAGTAATCCAAAGATTGTGGATGTTGAAAAAGAGAAACTACTGATTGATTTGATGG
>Ga0114997_10002755_pt1 | contig 14049 bp, 12 predicted proteins | sample ArcticOcean_MG_C_2_FD_87045 | JGI IMG/M metagenome (GOLD analysis project Ga0114997, IMG submission 87045) | Marine microbial communities from western Arctic Ocean - ArcticOcean_MG_CB4_136 | ecosystem: Environmental > Aquatic > Marine > Oceanic | place: Arctic Ocean: Canada Basin | collected... | reverse complement strand
TTTATTTATATTGGGTTTATTAAAATCTTATTTCCATCAGCAAAAGTTATTCATATTAAAAGAAATGCTAAAGATACTTGTTTTTCTTGCTATAAACAGTTGTTTGAGAATATAAATTTTGCAGATAATGAGAAAGATTTAGCTAAATTTTATAAAATTTATGATGAGTTAATGATTTTTTGGAAAAACGAACTTAAAGACTTTATATATACAATTAATTACGAAGATTTAGTTGATAAACCTAAAGCAAATATTCAAAAGGTTTTAAATTTTTGTGAATTAAATTTTGATGAAAATTGTTTAAATTTTGAAGATAATAAAACACCCATACAAACAATGAGTGTCATGCAGGCTAGAAAACCTATTTATAGAAGTTCTATTGGTTCCTATAAAAAATATGAAAAAGATTTAAGTTTTCTATTTAATAATTTGACATAAAAAAAGGCCCCATGGTTAAGTGGGGCCTTTTAAAATTTAATTTATTTGTACTAGAACGCCAATACTAAACTAAGTTCAGTATTTTCAGCTTCAACACCTGTGTTACCACCAACATTGTCAGCATCGTTAAAAGCAAGTCTTACTGAAGCAGAACCCATTGAATAGGCAGCCTGAAAACCCGTAGATTCTTCAGTAATAGTACCTTGTTCATTGTCGTTTTTGCTAAACGAAACAGACAGTTGATCATTTACATTGAATGCAATACCCATTGCTTCAATTTCTTGAGCACTTAGGGAAGCAGCCGTTTGAACTTGAGACATTTGGTAACCAACACTAATTGCTCCAATAGAGTAATTAATTGCTGCTGTGTCTTCTGAATCATTAGTATCATCAGAGTAACTAGTATTTGATTGACCGCCAGCTAAAGTTAAGCCATCAAAACCAGGTACAGCATAAGTTACTGCATAGTTAACACTTCTACCTGATCCAAGAGCTCCTGAACCAGAACCTGCTTGAGCGTAGGCTTCTGTAGTAGTATCTCTATCTACTTCAATTGAAATACCAACACCTTGTACTGTGTTTGAGTAACCGATAACGTTAGTGTCACCAGCAGCATCAATACCATGTCCTAATGTACCAACACCATGGTCAGCTTCTTCATAAGCAGTTGGAACTTCATTTTCTAAAGTACCAATACCGAATCCACCTGAACCTTGGTCGATAGCAATTATACCTAAACTACCCATGTCTAATGTCAGGATTACTGAGTCAGAAGCCATATCTTGTCCGGCAAAGTTAGTATTTATAGAGTAAGTCATACCATTGTCTAACTCACCAGTTCCAGTAATGTTTATGTCATGAGACAAACCAATACCATCACCTTTTGAAGCACCAGTTCCTGCACCAGTACCTTGGATGTAAGTTGCTTCTGCAGATCCTGACATAGAAATGTCAGCATTAACAGAAAACATAGCAAGTGATCCAGCTAAAGCTGTAACACCTATTTTTTTCATGTTATTCATAGTTTTCCTTTGTTTATTTATAATAATTATTATTAATGATCGATTTCTACTCTGTTGAGACACTTTTTAATTATTTTTTTCAATAATAACCCTTTTTTGTTGAATTTGTTGTATAAATATCACGTATTTTAGACTTTCTCTAATAATTCATATTTGCTTTACTTAATTTTATTAAGTAACGGCCCAATTTAATGATAAGTAAACGATATCTATGAAAAACATTTCAAATTCTTTTTTTAATTTAAAAGCTTATTTATTAATTGTAATTTTACTCATTACAACCTCATGTGGTAAAGATTTTTTTAAACCTGCTGATGTTAAAGATGTTCCTGTTAACGTAAAAGATCGTGTTGCAAAAAATATGAAAGAAGGAAGAGGAATAAAACTTTTTGGTAAAAATGATACGGGCGGTGTTTTTCAATTTGCTTCTTCCAATCCTCTTTGGAGGGCAAGTTTAGAGGTTTTAGATTTTATTCCTATTTTAAATGCAAGTTATAGTGGTGGTTTATTAATTACTGATTGGTATGACGAAGAGGGTAAAAATGAGTCAATTAAAATAACAGTTAAATTTCTTTCAAATGAAATAAGAGCAGATGCTCTTGATATAAGTGTTTATAAGAAAAATTGTAAGGCTTATGAAAGCTGTCAAACAACAAGTGTTACTGGTAAAATTAGTGAGGAGCTAAAGATTGCTATACTCCAGAAGGCTACTAAATTAAAAAAAGAAGATCTAGCCAAAAAAAATTAATTATTGAAATTTAGTTAATCAGATAATTTTAATTAATTTATGGAACGATATAATTTTAAACAAAGTGAATCCAAATGGCAGAAATTTTGGGACGATAAAAAATTATTTTTAAGTAAAGTAGATAAAGATAAAAAAAAATTTTACTGTTTAGAGATGTTTCCCTACCCTTCTGGAAAAATTCACATGGGCCATGTCCGAAATTATACAATTGGTGATGTTCTAGCTCGTCACAAAATGCTACAGGGCTATAATGTTCTTCACCCCATGGGTTGGGATTCATTTGGAATGCCAGCAGAAAATGCTGCGAGACAAAACAACCTTGATCCTAAAGCTTGGACGGAAAAAAATATTTCAATTATGAAAACCCAATTAAAAAAATTAGGTTTATCTATTGATTGGGATAGAGAAATTTCTACCTGTTCATCAGACTACTATATCCATCAACAAAAATTTTTTTTAGACTTATATGATAAAGGTCTAGTTTATAGAAAAGAAAACTACGTAAATTGGGATCCTGTTGATCAAACTGTTTTGGCAAATGAACAGGTTATAGATGGCAAGGGTTGGAGGTCTGGTGCAGTTGTTCAGAGAAAAAAGCTTAACCAGTGGTTCTTTAATATTTCTAAATTTTCAGACGAATTGCTTTTAGGTTTAGACGAATTAAAATATTGGCCCAACAAAGTGAAGACAATGCAAAAAAATTGGATTGGCAAGTCTTTTGGTTGCGAAATTGATTTTCAAGTTGAAGGAAATGCAGAGGTTAAGAGTATTAAATGTTTTACAACAAGACCAGATACTTTATTCGGTTTTTCCTTTTTAGCAGTTTCTGCAGACCACCCTATTTCTAAATTTTACAAGGATGATAAAAACTTTATTGCTTTTAAAGAAAAATGCTCAAGTACAGGAACTACTGAAGAATCAATCGCTCAAGCAGACAAGCTGGGCTTTAAAACTAATTTAGTTGCTACAAACCCTCTGGATAAAAATATAAAAGTTCCAGTTTATTTTGCAAATTTTGTGCTTATGGATTATGGATTTGGTGCAGTATTTGGTTGTCCAGCGCACGATCAAAGAGATTTGGACTTTGCACTCAAGTATGACCTTAGGGTAACTACAGTTGTAAAGCCTCTTGATGAAAAAGGTAACTTTGAAGTTAAGAATAAGGCCTATACTGGTGCTGGAAAAATTTTTAATTCTCAATTTTTAAATGATTTAATTGCACCTGGTGATTCAATTTTGGAAACAATTAAAATTCTTGAAGATAAAAAAATCGGTAAAAAAAAAATTAATTTTAGGTTAAAGGATTGGGGTGTATCTAGACAGAGATACTGGGGCTGTCCTATACCTATGGCTTATAACAAAAATAATGAGGTGTTAAAGGTTCCTGAAAAATACTTACCTATAAAACTTCCTGAAAATATAAATTTGAATACTAAAGGTAACCCTCTAGATCAACAAAAAGAATGGAAAAAGATTGATATCAATGGTGAAGAGTGCCAATTAGAAACTGATACACTAGACACCTTTGTGGATTCCTCTTGGTATTTCTTAAGGTTTTGTTCTCCTAAAAATAAAGTCAACGGATTTGACTATGAAGAAATTAAATATTGGATGCCTGTAGATCAATATATAGGTGGCGTCGAACATGCAATATTGCATCTTCTTTATTCTAGGTTTTTCATGCGAGCCTTAAAATTTCAAAATGATGAAATTAATATTTCTGAACCTTTTCAGGGTTTGTTCACACAGGGAATGGTTTGTCACGAGACATATAAAGATGCTAATAATAATTGGCTTAGTCCTGAAGAGGTAGTTTCTGAAGATGGTAAAAATTACTTTAATAAAAATCAACTTTCAGAAAAAATTATTGTTGGTCCAACAGAGTCCATGTCTAAGTCAAAAAAGAATACAATTGATCCAGAGGAGATGATTAAAAATTATGGCGCTGATGCGGTAAGGTTATTTATTTTATCAGACAGCCCACCAGAAAAAGATGTTCAATGGTCAGAGCAGGGAATGGTTGCTTCCTATAAGTTTATTCAAAAATTCTGGAACTTACATCAAAAAATTAAACTAAAATCAGATGAAAAAAAACAATACGGGGTTAAAGATGAAATTGATATTTTTACCAATCATATGATCAATAAAATTAATGTGGGATTAAATAAATTTAGTTACAATGTTATTATTGCCAATTTGCATGAAATTTATGGTTTTTTTAACAAATTAGAAGGTGGACATAACTTAATTCAAAATTATATCAAAATATTAAAAGTAATGATTCCAATCGTTCCTCACCTTGCATATGAATGTTTAAATGATTTTGTCCAACCGCAAAATTTATCTTGGCCAGAAGTTGAAAACAAATACCTTCAAGTTGAAAAAAAGTTTATAGTTGTTCAAATTAATGGTAAAAAAAGAGGTATTTTAGAAATTGCAACAGATATTGATGAAAAAAAACTAGTAGAAAAAATCAAAAATCTAGATGAATATAAAAAATTTACCGAAAACAAGACTTTAATAAAATCCATCTTTGTTAAAGATAGACTAATTAATTTGATACTAAAATGATGATAGGGAAAAAATTTTTATTAATAATATTTTTAACTTTAGTTAGTTGTGGCTATGAATCTATTTATGCTAAAAAAGATGATAACAACTTTTATATAAAAGAAATTATCTCAAAAGGAGATAGGGATATTAATAGAATTATAATTACACAGTTTCCAACAAATAAAGATGGCATAAAAAAAATTCCATATATTATTAAGCTAGCCAGTAAAAGATCCAAAGATATTATAGCTAAGGACAGCTTGGGAAATCCATCGATTTATAACATAAATATCAATGTTAAAATTGTTGTGAAAAACAATAAAACTGTAATCAAGAAGAAAGATTTTAATAAAAGTTTTTCATACAATTCTATGGAGAACAAATTTGATCAATTAAAATATGCAAAAAATGTTGAGCAAAGTTTAATTAATAAAATTTCTGAAGAAATACTAATCTTTTTATATTACTAGTTAACAATGATAAAAAAATCTTTTGATTTAAATAATTTAAAATTAAAGGATAATAATTTTTTCCTATTTTATGGAAAAAATGAAGGTTTTAAAGATCAAATAATAGAGGAGAAATTTAAAAAAAATTATACTGATAATATATATCAATATGACGAAAACGAAATAATTAATAATGAAGAAAATTTTTTTAATAATATTTTATCAAAATCTTTTTTTGAAAATGAAAAATTAATTATTATAAATAGAGTCACCGACAAAATAAAAAACATAATTGAAGAAATAATAGAAAAACAAATTAATGATTTAGTAATTGTTTTAAAAGCCAATACTCTTGAAAAAAAATCAAAAATTAGATCTTTATTTGAAAAAAATAAAAATACTATTTGTGTGGCTTTTTATGAGGACAATAATCAAACTTTATCGACAATTATAGATGGCTTTTTCAGAGAGAGAAAAATTCCAATTTCACAACAAGCGATAAATCTAATTGTTAATAGATGCAGAGGCGATAGACAAAATTTAAAAAATGAGTTGAGCAAAATAGAAAATTTTATAAAAGATAAAAATACAATTAATATTCAAGACTTACTAAAGCTGACAAATTTAGCAGAAAATTATAATGTTTCTGAATTAGTAGATCACTGCCTTGCTAAAAATAAAAATAGAACTATTCACATATTAAATGAAAACAATTATTCATTAGAAGACTGCATTCTAATCATTAGAACTTTTCTATTAAAAACGAAAAGATTAGTTAAATTATGTAGTGAACTAGAGCAAACGAAAAATATTGATACAACCATGTCTAACTTTAAACCTCCAATCTTTTGGAAAGAAAAAGAAATCGTAAGACAACAATTGAAAAATTGGTCTTATAAAGACGCAAAAGATCTAATATTTCAAACTAATGAGGTTGAGCTTCTAATAAAAAAATACTCAAATAGTTCAATTAATATTTTGTCAGACTTTATTATTCAAAAATCATCACCGCTTAATAATTAGTTTTTATAATTTCAATTATCTTATTTAGTTGATCTAAGCTTTTATATTCAACAGCTATTGTACCTGTATTATTTTTTTTATTTTTTATCAAAACACTTAATCCTACTTTTTCAGTTATGGAAGTTTCAAGAGCATACAAGTTTGAATCTTTTGGTGATTTAAATTTTATTTTTTTTCTTTTAAAAAATTTAACTAGATTTTCAGCTTGCCTAACTGAAAGCTTTTCTTCAATTATTTTTTTTGCAACAAGCTCTGCATTATCTAAACCAACTAAAATCTTAGCATGTCCTGGCGTTAATTTTTTTTCTTCAACCAGTTTTAATACTTGTTTTGGTAAAACTAATAACCTTAAAAAGTTTGCTATATGGCTTCGACTTTTACCAATAAATTGAGCAACTTTTTCTTGATCATACGAAAATTCACTAATTAAACGTTGATAGCCTCGTGCTTCTTCAATCGCATTAAGATCATTTCTTTGAACATTTTCAACTATTGCAAACTCTAAAGACTTTAGATCATCGGCCTCTGTTATAACAACAGGTACCTCGTGCAAACCTGCTTTTTGTGCTGCTAGCCACCTTCTCTCTCCAGCAATTATTTCATATTTTAATTTATTGTTGTTAGATTGCCGAACTATTATTGGTTGTATAATTCCACGTTGCTTTATAGAATTTGTTAATTCTATTAAATTATCTTCATCAAATATTTTTCTAGGTTGAAATTTATTACTTACCAAATCACTAATTGATAATTTATTGATGTTTGTTTCAGTTTTTGTTTCACCTATTAAAGAAGATAATCCTCTACCTAATCCTTTTTTAATTTTATTTGAATCCATTATGCTGCACTTCCTAATGGTTTTTCTTGATTAATAAATTCATCTGTAAAATTATAATATGATTTACTACCAGGGCATGATTTATCATAATTTAAAACTGGCATTCCATGTGATGGCGCTTCTGATAGCCTAACATTTCTTGGTATCACAGTGAGGTAAACTTTTTCATTAAAATAATCCCTTGCTTCTTTTTCAACCTGGGATGACAGTTTATTTCTTTTGTCATACATGGTTAAAAGGATACCCCTAATTTTTAAGTCTGGATTAAGGTTTACCTTTATTCTCTCAACGGTCTTCATTAACTGCGTGAGACCCTCTAGTGCAAAAAATTCTGTCTGCAATGGCACCAAAAGTGAGTTTGAAGATACAAGAGCCATGACTGTTATCAAGCTTAGGGATGGAGGGCAGTCTATAAGAATATAATCATAAGATCCCCTAGAATCGTTTATATAAGCCATCAATTTGACCTTCAAAATAAAGGCTCTTTGACTATCATCTGCAGTTTCAACTTCTAATCCTGACAAATCTACATTCGAGGTCACAATATCCAAGTTTTTGAACTCAGTTTTCTTTATAACATCTGAAATTGACTTTGTTCCATTCAATACTCCATAAATCGTTTCACTAGAATTTTCTAAATTAGAAAGGCCAAGCCCTGTTGTTGCATTTCCTTGGGGGTCAAGGTCAATTACTAAAATCTTTTTTTCATGTTGAGCTAAACCAGCAGCAAGATTTATTACTGTAGTAGTTTTTCCAACTCCACCCTTCTGGTTAATAACGGAAATAATTTGCATTTCAAATCTTAACTTTTTTTTTAATATTTTTTATATTTAATAAAAAAGAATTTTCACTTGTAATACTTTTTTTTTTTTCAAAATCAAAATCCCAATATTTTAAAGTCTCATCTAAAATTTTTTCTCCATTTTTTCCCATAAACAGAATTAAATTTTTATAATTTTTAAAATTTTTATATACTAACTCTAAAACTATAGGCAGTGGTTTGAAGGCTCTAGCCATTATTGTGCCGGACTCTAAATTTTGATCTTCAAAAATGTTTTTTTGTATAACCTCTGTATTTAAATTTAAATCTCTTGATACTTTTTTTAAAAATAAGCTCTTATGGTGGCTTTTTTCGTACAAATTAACCTTTATTGACTTTTTTAAGTTTTTTATCATAATGGATATAACTATTCCTGGTAAGCCCCCACCTGATCCAATATCAGTTACATTATCTTGATTTAAGTCAACAAAATCAATGATTTGCGCCGAATCAACTATATGACGATTTCTAATCACCTCATTTTTTGCAGTTTCTTTGCCTATTATATTAATTTCTTCATTTTTTTTTAATAGCATAGAAGTAAAAGTTTCAAAATCAAAAAGTGTTTCACGTGGAACATTTTGACTTTCTAATAGTGAGTATTTTTTTAAAATCTGTTCCATTAAGCTATTAGCTTAATAGACTTTCTTTTGACATGCGACAACAAAATATAAACAGCGGCAGGTGTAATTCCGTCTATTCGCAATGCTTGCCCCATAGTTCTAGGTTTTATTTGATTAAATTTCATTTTTACTTCATTGGAGAGACCTGAAAGTTGATCGTAATTAACACTATCTGGAATAATGAGATTTTCGTCTCTTTTAAAAGCCAAAATATCTGCCTTTTGTTTTTTTAGATATCCCCTATAATGTGCATTAATTTCTATCTGCTGATCAATTTCATCAGTAAAAAATGGAATATCAGACCAAATCTGTCTTATTTTTTTCATATCAACTCCTTTCTGGGTTAATATTTCGATAGATTTTCTTAAAATTCCGTCTTTAGCTATTTTTATGTTAAATTTTGATATTTTACTTGGAGAGATAGAAGATTTTGACATTTTATTAGATATTATGTTAATTTTTATGGCTTTATCTTCATATGCTACTTTTCTTGCTTTATTAATTAGTCCTATATCTATGCCTTTTTGTGTAAGTCTTTGGTCTGCATTGTCTGCTCTTAAGCTTAGTCTATATTCTGCTCTAGATGTAAACATTCTATAAGGCTCAGCTACACCTTTAGTCACCAAATCATCAATCATTACTCCAATATAGGCATCAGACCTATCTAGGATAAAGGGCTCTTGTTTTTTAAAAGATAGCGCTGCATTTATACCAGCAATCAGACCTTGAGCAGCGGCCTCTTCATATCCAGTAGTGCCATTAACTTGCCCAGCAAGATAAAGATTTTGTATTTTTTTTGTTTCAAGAGTTAAAAGTAGCTCTCTAGGGTCTATATAGTCGTATTCTATCGCATATCCTGGCTGAATCATTGTGACATTCTCTAAACCACTGATATTATTACATATTTCTTGCTGTACTTCCCTTGGCAGAGAGGTTGATATACCATTTGGGTAAATTGTATAACTATCAAGCCCTTCAGGCTCTAAAAATATCTGGTGTCGGTCCTTATCAGCAAATTTTACTATCTTATCTTCAATCGATGGACAATATCTTGGTCCAACACCTTTTATACTCCCTGAGTACATGGCACTTCTTTTTAAGTTTTTTTGGATTATTTGATGAACTTTTTTATTTGTGTAGGTCATGTGACATGAAACTTGTTTGTTTAAAATTTCTTTAGTTAGGAAAGAAAAAAAATAGGGGTCTTCATCAGCAAACTGTTCCTCCAGATTTTTATAATTAATGGTTCTTGAGTCTAACCTTGGGGGTGTTCCCGTCTTGAGTCTTCCTATCTTAAAATTAAATTTAGCAAGCTGTTCGCTCAAACCAGTTGAAGGTTTTTCATCAAGTCTACCTGCTGGGGTTTTCTCATCGCCAATATGTATCAACCCATTTAAAAATGTTCCTGTGGTCAATATAAGTTTACCACATGTAACTCTTTTACCTGACTTTGTCTCAAATCCACTTATGCTATTATTGGCAAAAATAAACTTTATAACAGGATCAGAAAAAACTGTTAAATTACAGTAGTTTAAAAGTTTTTCTTGCATAAATTTGCGATATAATGATCTGTCTGATTGAGTTCTTGGGCCCTGAACTGCCGGTCCTCTGCTTCTATTTAATAGTCTAAACTGAATACCAGACTTATCTGCAACGTCTCCCATTACTCCGTCTAACGCATCTATTTCTCTAACAAGATGTCCTTTTCCAAGACCACCTATAGCAGGGTTACAAGACATCTCACCGATAGTTTCAATTTTGTGAGTGAATAGGGCAGTATGTACTCCAAGACGTGCAGAGGCTGCTGATGCTTCGCAACCAGCATGACCACCACCAATAATAACTACGTCGAATGATAAATCGTTTTTCATAACTTAAATTTATAGGTGATATAAATATTTACAAGAAGGCTATTTTTAAATTAAATAATAACTAAAATGTTAAAGCTAGATTTTTAAACTAAAAATCACAAAATTATTCAATAGTATCAACAAAAATGTTAAAAAAAGATAGAAAAATCCAGCAAACATGGCTTTATTTTCCAATACAAAAATCTTTGAAAATACTGCCTAATACCTCCTCAACATCAACTTTACCGACTATCTTTCCAAGATGTCGAGTCGCTAATCGAAGATCTTCGGCGGCAGTATCAAAATCTTCAGCTTCTTTTTTTTCTTGAAAATTTTTTAAATTAACCAGACATTGTTCAAGATGGTCTCTGTGTCTTTGTCGGGTAATTAAAATATCTGCACTTGTAATAAATTTATTTTTTAGTTTATCTTTAATTTTAAAAATTAAATCGTCCAAGTTTAGATTATTCTTTACTGAAATTAAAACATGTTCAAAATTTATTATTTCTGAACTCAGATTTTTTTTTAATAAGTCAGACTTATTTACCACTAAAATTGAATTTTCATCAATCAAATCTTTCAAAATACCTTTAAAATCAATACTTTTAGCGTCTACAATTATTAATTTTAGGTCTGCGTCTTCTGCCTTTTCGAGGGCTAATTTAATTCCTTTTTTTTCTATTTCATTTTTAGATTCTCTTATTCCTGCTGTATCAGAAACTATTACGGGATAACCATCAATGTTTAGGTGTGTTTCAATTACATCTCTTGTAGTTCCAGCTATTTCTGAAACAATTGCCACTTCTCTTTTTGAAAGATAGTTTAGAAGGCTAGATTTTCCAGCATTAACAGGCCCGATGATTGCTATCTTAAAACCCTCCCTGATCCTTTCGCCTACTCTCTGATCCTCTAAAATTTTTTTAATATCTAAAAAAACTTTATTAGAAATATTTTTAATATTTTCTAAAATATCTTCTGGAAGATCTTCATCTGGAAAATCTATTTTTGCCTCAACATGTGATAAAATTTTTAAAAGTTTTTCTCTGAGCTCATTAAATTTTTCAGCTGATTTACCACTCATAATTTTTATTGCTTGCTTCCTCTGAATTTCTGTTTCAGATGAAATCAAATCAGCGATACTTTCTGCTTTAAGTAAATTTATTTTTCCATTTTGGAATGCTAGTTTAGTGAACTCTCCTGGTTCAGCTAAACGACAATTTTTGATTTCTGAAATAGAGGCTTGTAACACCTCTACTACTGCCTTGCTCCCATGTATGTGGAATTCAGCCATATCTTCGCCTGTGTAGCTCTCAGGGCCAGGAAACCATAGAACTATACCCTCGTCTATAAGCTCAGAAGTGTTGATTTTATTGATTTTTCTAAGCGTTGCAACTCTAGGGGCTATGGGTGCTTTATTGGTTAATAGTTCAATGACTTTTTTTGTATCTTGGCCAGAGACTCTTACAATTGCCACTCCTGAAACACCAGGTCCTGAAGATAAAGCATAAATTGTCATATTGGTAATTTAATATTATGATATTTAATTAAAAATTAACAGTTAATATCAAGCAAACCTAATAGAAACTAAATATATAAAAATGATTATTTGGCTTGCGTCATATCCCAAAAGTGGGAACACATTAGTTAGGTCAATATTGTCTTCTTTAATGTTTACTGACGATGGAATTGTTGATTTTGGAAAACTTCACCATGTAAGCAACTTTATTGCAGGACCTTTTTTTGAGAAATTTACAACTAATTTTAGCAGTATTAACGAAATGAGTAGGTACTGGATTAAAGCGCAAGAGAAACTTAATGCGAACAAAAAATTAAAATTTTTTAAAACCCATAACTCATTTTGTACATTTAATGGTAATGATTTTACTAACGAAAGTAATACCATTGGGACTATTTATATTGTGAGGGACCCTAGGGATGTAATTATTTCAGCCTCCAAATATTACAAAACAAGTATTGAACAAACAAAGATCAATATGTTTAATAAAGAAATGACATTAGATAATACTTACAAAGACAAACCAATTAGTACATTTTTAGGATCTTGGTCAGATCATTATAACTCTTGGGTTAAAAACAATAAAAATATTTTATTAATAAAATATGAAGAACTAATTAACGAAAAAGAAAAGGAAATAAGAAAAATTATTAATTTCATTAATAGGTTTGCAAAAATAGAGGTAGATGAAAAAAAAATTAAAAACTGTATTGATTCATCCTCCTTTGAAAATATGAAAAAAATGGAAAATGAGGGTCTTTTTAAAGAAGCGTCTAAGGATTTAAAGGGTAAATCTATTCCATTTTTTGGCCATGGCAAAGAGGGCAGGTGGAGAAATACTTTAGAAAAAAAAGTTGTCGAAGAGATAGAATTTAAGTTTGAAAAAGAAATGTGGGAGCTTGGTTATCTTGCACCCGATAAAAGCTTATGATTATTTGGCTTGCATCATATCCTAAGTCTGGGAACACTTGGGTGCGCTCCCTAATAAGCTCATATTATTTTTCAAAAGACAGTTTTAAATTTTCTGATTTAAAAAAAATTCCTAATTTTTCTGTGGGAGATTTTATTAAAGATAAGTATTTATTAAAAAGCAACACTGATGTTACCAGGCAATGGCTACAAGTTCAGGAATTAATAAATAAACAATATAAAAAAACTCTTTTTTTCAAAACACATAATGCCTGTGTTTCTGTAAATAATAATAATTTTACAAATTCTGATTATTCTGCTGGGTGTATTTATATTGTGAGAGATCCAAGAAATGTGATTACGTCATATAAAAATTTTGAAGGACAATCTTATGAAGAAGTTTTTAATCACATGAATAACCAAGATGGATTTTTGTTTGGTAATAAAAATTTTGAAACTACTTTTGGGTTTAAGGGTTTTGAATATATTAGTTCTTGGTCTAACAACTATAATTCTTGGGTAAAAAATAAACAAAATGTGCCCATATGTATAGTTAAGTATGAAGACTTGATAAAAAACACCCTGGGCCAGTTGAAAAAAATTATTACATTTATTGGTAGAGTACAAAATATTAATAATTTCGAATTTAATTTAGAAAAGGGCTTAAGAGCTGTGGCCGACTCAGACTTCAAAAAATTATCGCAAATGGAAATGAAAGAGGAATTTCAAGAAAGATCTAAAAATCAATTAGACTCAAAATTTTTTAATCTAGGGCAAAAAAATAATTGGGAGACAATTTTACCTAGAAATATTAAAGAACAAATTGAGGAAAACTTTGGTAGCGAAATGAAGGAGTTAAATTATTTATGAAAATAAATTAGACTGGCTTGTTCATAGAGCTAAAGAAATCCGCATTACTTTTTGTTTCTTTAAGTTTTGAATTAATAAATTCAATTGCATCCATTGTTCCCATGGGGCTGATAATTCTTCTTAATACATTCATTTTTGAAAGGTCATCTTTATCAAAAAGAAGTTCTTCTCTTCTTGTTCCAGATTTAGTTATATCTATTGCTGGATAAATTCTTTTTTCTGCAATCTTTCTATCAAGCACTGTTTCACTGTTTCCAGTCCCTTTGAATTCTTCAAAAATAACTTCATCCATTCTTGATCCTGTATCAATCAAAGCAGTTGAAATAATTGTTAAAGATCCACCTTCTTCAATGTTTCTTGCTGCACCAAAAAATCTTTTTGGTCTTTGTA
>Ga0114997_10002752_pt1 | contig 14054 bp, 8 predicted proteins | sample ArcticOcean_MG_C_2_FD_87045 | JGI IMG/M metagenome (GOLD analysis project Ga0114997, IMG submission 87045) | Marine microbial communities from western Arctic Ocean - ArcticOcean_MG_CB4_136 | ecosystem: Environmental > Aquatic > Marine > Oceanic | place: Arctic Ocean: Canada Basin | collected... | reverse complement strand
GTAGTAGTAGTAGTAGTAACACTAACGATAAAAAAGCGTACGTGTTTCCACCGGCGTTGTCGAAACCGGACAAGAACTTTGGATGGGCCTCGGAGGGCGACTTGGGCGCCAAACTCGTCTCGCAAAAAGGCGAGAGCGTCGCCAGAGCGGCGTTTACCGCGCACAGGCGAACGTTCATTACCGATAGCGACTTGACTGCGATCAAACGGTCCGGCTTAACGCACGTTCGAGTTCCGATAACCTGGGCCATGTTTGCCGAGGACGAAGAGTTTGAAAGAGGAGAAGAGCTCGTCGTCGTGGATCCAATGTATCGAGATCGGATGTTCATTCAAGCCTCGAGAGAAGATTTACGGGAAATTGTGAAAAAAGTGAAGACGAATGATTTGCGAGTCGTGTTGGCGCTGAGAGGTATGCCGGGTGGCGCGAGTAACGACGAAGGCGACGGCGCGTGGCCACACGAAGCGTCGTTTTTTAGAGAGTTTTCGAAAGTTTTAAGCGCCGAAGAGACAGAAGAAGAAGAAGAAGAAGAAGAGAGGAGGAAGAGCAGGAACGAAAACACCAACAGAAAGTTGTTGTTCGGTGGTGCGTCCTCGGGCTCGTCGTCGTCAAAAATGGGTAGCACTGACGGCGGGAACAAGAAACTCGTCAAGGCAAAAACAGTCGCGAAAACTGGCGAGACGGCGACGGCGAATTTCTTACACTGGCTCGCCAATCTCGATGACGATTTGAAATCAACCGTCGTCGGCGTATCTTTAATCGACGCACCAACCGCAAAGGACCCGAAGCAAAGAGCAGCGGCGCTGACGTGGCTAGAACGAACGTCGCAAATGTACCGTGACATTATCGTCGACCCAATCGTAGAAGCGCGGGGCGCGGTCAACAAAAGCGGCAAGAACAACAACAACAAAAAGCAAGAGAAAGGCGAAGAAGCCTCCTTGCCGTTCTTACACGTGACCATGTCGCCGACGATGGGCATCGACGTCGATGAGATGGCAAAATGGATGCGAAAAACTTTCACGACGGACGAACGATCCACGTGGGCGGCTTTGGACGTGCAACACGCGTTCCCGAGAGGCGTCGGCGCGTGCGTCGGCGGCCCGTCGCGAGGGTGCGCATTTAGTTGCAGCGATTCCGTGGAGCAGGTCGCTCGATCTATCGGCGACGCGAGTGACAGTTTCGCGAGAGAGTTGAGATCTGCAGCGAGCGAGCACGGCGTCCCGCACGTCGCCGTGAGTGAGTGGTCGTTGAGCGCGGACGAGGAAGGTCAATGTCCAAACGCCGGTCAGTTTTTGGACGCGGCGTTTTCGCAGCAAGTGCGAGCGCACAGAGCGTCGAACGTTCGCGGATACTTTTGGCGATGGAAGAGCGCGTTTGACAACATCGAAAACGAAAACGAGTCCATGTCCAACCAAATGAGTCGAAAGAAACAACCGAGTTCGAACTCTTTGAGAGAATATCTATCCAATCGAGGAGGTAAGTCTGGAATCGTCGGCGATACCGCGAACGACGGCAAAAATGGCGGCAAAGTGTCCACCGCGGGTTGGATGGACGAAGGCGGCGTCGCGCGCGACGATAAGTTCGACCGATTCAAACCAAAAGATAAATCGATTCCCTACGATTACAAAACGCCGGAAGAGTTCGACGACGAGATGCAAATGAACACCATCGCGGACGATTGGTCGAGTCGAATGACCAACGCCATCGCCGAAGCGAAAGGCACCGGGAACTCGAACATAATGGATTTACTCGCCGAGGAAGACGAAGGATTAGGCACGAGCGAACAAGACATCGAGACGGCGTTGTTGAACCCGGATGTGGACGTGTCCGTGAAAACTCTCAAAGGATTCGAGTCGGAGTCCGAAAAACGGAAGGAGCTCATTGACTCTATGAAAGCGTTTGGCGAATCCGCCTCTCGATTCGATAGTTTGACGAGTAAAAAAGGCGGGTCGTCCGTGGTAGATGACAACGATGAGATTTTCAATGAAAACGGCGACGCGTTAAAGCGATCCATGAATCCGTTTGCAAAACCATCCAAGCTCATCGAAATACAGTTTTCCTCGAATAGCTATTCCGGCGATGAGGATTTGATCAACCCAGACTTTCGCGCGAAGAAAGACTTGGGTTTGAACGAACTCATCGACGGCGACGACGGGTTACAAAAATTGGACGAAGAACTTCAAGAATCCATCGTCGACGGGTTAGCGCAAGATGCCAACTACCAACTTCGCAACGCCGCTGCAAAACTCGTCAATTCCGACTCGGATACTTTAGCGACCGACGACGACGAGTTTAACCGTTTGTTGACTGAATCCGAAACGCCGGTCATGTCCATGCCGAAATCTCAAGAAGAACGCGAGGCTGAGTTGTTGTCCAAGAAGTGGGATTCGTTTCCCGAGAAAGACGGCAAAAAGCCCGCGTTGACGATTTTAGAGGACGGTTTTGATCCGTTATCGATGAGTAACGATAAGAAACTGGACCAAGTCATCGGGGACGAGGCGAAAGATCGAGACGTTGAGGAGGTGACGAAAAAAGTCGAAGACCGCGCCGCCGCCTCGGTCGAAGGCGCGGAATTGGAAAAGACCATCGAGAAGAATTTGGCCAACATGAGCAAAGAAGATTTGTTGAAACTCGCGGAGCAGGCAAAGCTTGGAAAGATTACTCTCGCAACAAACTTAGCGCGACGATGAAAGAAATACTATTAGCAGACGTTTGACTACCGCAGAATGTAAAACAAGATTGTATCTACCTAGTATATAAAAATATAATATCTAATATCTCGCCCCATTCAACACTTCCACGTTCGCGTTTACCCTTTCCATAACGCTCGGTGGCATGTTCACAAACATTTCCACTCCGTTCTCGCCGGCTGGCATTCCCGGTTCAGTCGGTCTCGACGTGTTGATTTGCACGATATCGTTCAACTCCGGCGGCAAGGCCAACTCCGGCGTCCCGGATCCGAAATCTAACTCGTACAACTTCTTATAGATCTCCACTAAATTGTTACACCAGCACATCTCACCGCTCATAAACGCTAAGCAGTCCCAATCGTACGCGTTTACGCCGGCTCGAAACGCGCTTTCCGTCAACATCAAATATTTCGATCGATCTTTCAACATTTTACGCAAACCCGGTTTGATCAAATCGCGGGCTTTCGCGATATCGTCGCCGCAATCGCCGATTTTCAAAGCACCCGTTTTCACACCAACGCACGCGTTCCCGAAATACATCGGCGGTAAGCCTTTGGACCCACCTCTGGCGGATACCACCGTCACGTGTTGAAAATCGCTCCCAGTTGGCAAACCTGAGAGTTTAGATAACTGTAACCACGCGTGCGCGCTCAACGCTTCGTTCTCGTTGCTCGCGTTCGACGCGGATTTAATCTTGTCGATGTTCTCTTTCGATATTTTAATCATGGATCGATTCCCGGCTGGAAACCTCAAGAAATCTGGTGCTAACGCTCTCCCGGCTTTGACCGCGTTCACCAACGTATCCACCGACCCGGCGCCGACGAATTGTTCTTCCTCCAACATCCGTTCAATCTCCTCTTTCTTTTCAAACGCACTCGTCGGTAACAAACTCCTATCGAATATGGGATCTCCGAGTGGATTCCCGGCTAGATTCCCTTTCGCAATCTCCGCCCACGTGATTAAAAACTCCACGAATCCTTGACCGTCGCTCACGGCGTGCGACATGCACACGCCCAACACCGATCCGCCGTTCTTCGGCAAATTCGTAATCTTCACCGTAAACGCCGGCGCGTCGCCGAGCATCAAATCAATCCAAGGCGCGAAATCTAAAAACCTCCGACTTTCGCTCGCGAAATCCTGCGGTAAATCGTCGATCGTCCTCGCGCCCCCATCTTCGAAAGGTTCGTTCACCACTCGAAACGGCACTCCGGAGTTGGTCAATCTTACGCCTTTATTCCTAAACCCCGGCGTTTGTAAATCCAACCGTCCGGCTAACATCGGATACTTCTCCAACGCCTTCCCCAGCGCTCGCTTCATCATCCCGCAATCGAGCGGATTTCGGTAATAACTCACCACTTGCATGACAAACGGTACCTCGCCGACGTCGTACCCGCTCAAAGAGACCAACTTTGCTCCTTTCAAAGGCACGTTTACGTCTTCGTTTGGCACGCGACACATCTCGTTCACAGTCACTGATTCTTTCCTTCGTTTCCCGTCGACGAAATATCGCGCCGGGAGGAGTAACCCTCGGGCGACAGCTCGAGCTTGGGGGATTTCGATCAGCTTCGTGAACGCGCCCGCGTTTGAAATTTGGACGACTGATGACTTCGATGAACGTCGTTTACGTCGTCGTCGTCCTCCTCGTTCTCCTCCTCCTCGTCGTCTGCATCGTTCGGACGATGCTATCCGCGGAGACAATATCGTCGTTGCAAAACGGGAGGAGGACGACGACGACGTAAACGACGACGAGAGCACTCTTCTCGCGTAATTTTCTTCAGCAAAACTGCGAGTGCGACCAAAACCACTCGAACGACCAGAAGGCATCGTCGAGGCCCTGCTACAAAGAGCGTTCATCGTATTTCCCCGCCGCGAGACGTACACTGTGACGAGACTTGTTTTTCCAATTCCTTTTCCAATGCATCACGATTCGACGCGGAGTTGTTCGAGAACCACAGACAGACAGTTTTGGAGGAAAAAGAAGAGAGAAGAACTTTTTGTTCCTATAAGTCTCTCTTTCTCGTCGCTTTTGAGGATGAGGACTTTAAAGACGGAACTCGCGTACTTACGAGATACGTACGCGTTTACATCATCATCATCCGATGACGTTTCGACAGTTTTGGATGTCTTAAAGAAGACAAAGAAGAAGACAAACGATGACGACGACGACGACGAAAGTTGTTATTCCTACTGTTACGAAATTGTTCTGGATAAAACGATCGCGTACCCAGCCGGTGGCGGCCAACCCTCGGACGTGGGGACGATGATTTTAATCGATACTAATACGCGTTGGATGTTTGATTTCGATGAGGTAAGAATGGACAAAGAGACCAAGCAGGTGTTGCACCGCGGAACGTTTAGAAGAAGGAAAGAAGATGAAGATGATGACGTTTTTGACGTGGATGAAATGAAAGGGAAAACGTGCTCGATTGAAATAGACGAAAACGTTCGCATGGCGCACGCGAAAATGCACACCGCGGGGCACTTGTTAGACGTCGCGGTGGCGCGCGTTCCCGGATTGGAGAAACTCGTCGCGACGAAAGGGAGTCACGGCGCCGCCGACGCGTACGTGGAGTATAAAGGCAACGCGAGGACGTTTTCCGGCATCGAAGACGACGACGAGAAGCTGATACGACTGATGAATGAACATCTGGAGAAGTTAATCGAACAGAACGACGTCGTCAAAGCGGAATACTTAGCGTACGAGGACGCGAAACGAGCGTGCGGAGGTTCTTTGCCGAGTTACGTCTCGCCGGATGCGGAAGAGGCGCCGCGCGTCGTCACAGTGGCCGGGTATGGATGTCCGTGCGGAGGGACGCACGTGAAAAGCTCGAAAGAGTTGAAGCGAGTCACCGCGGTTGGTTTCAGAGTGAAAAAAGGCCAGACCAGGATTCGTTACAAAGTAGATATTTGACGTACCAGGTAGTACTTGAGTAGATATAATTTTAGTAGTTTAGTATAGAGAGAGAGTACTCGTACGAGCGCGTAGTTCATTGCGAAATCTCTCATGATCGTTAAGGTCCTTTTTTTTTAAAAAAAAGAAAAAAAAAAAAAAAAAAAACTTCGTCCACACACGCACACGATACGCGCGCTCTTGTAACTCTGCTCATCACTTTACTAAAAAGAATACTAAGAGTCACACGAATAACAACAAAAAAAACAACAACTGGAAAGAGCCGCTTAGTAGAGCCGCTTCCGTTTGTCTTCTTCTTCTTCTTCTTCTCTCTCTCTCTCTTCTTACCTCTTACTAATAATACATTAAGAAGAAGAATAAACGAATCACATTTTAGTGATGGAAGCGCCGTCGGAGGACAATTTGGACGTGGAGGACAACGCGGACGCCACGGGCGGCTACACGTTCGTGTTGGAGAAAGCTACCTTGGAGACGGCGAAAATCGGCAAAGGGTACGCGCTTTTAAACTGCGACGACCACGCGAATTTCATCAAACGTCACGGGAAACAACCCGGAGATTATCGACCGGATATATGCCACCAAGCGCTTCTGGCGATACTCGATTCGCCTCTGAACAAAGCCGGGAAAGTGAAAGCGGTGTACGTGAACACGCAGAAAAACGTGCTGATAAAAATCAGTCCGCACACGAGAATACCGCGAACGTTTAAACGATTTTGCGGTTTGTTCGTGCAATTGTTGCAAAAGCTCTCCGTGCGCGCGTCGAATGGTCCAGATAAGCTGTTAAAAGTCGTCAAGCAACCGGTGACGAAATACTTCGCCGCCGGCGCTCGAAGAGTGGGATTTAGTTTTAGCGCGCCCGAGGTGAAACGGATGCGAGAGTTCGTCGCGAACGATTTGAAAGAAGATAAAGAATCGGTCGTGTTTTGCGTCGGCGCCATGGCGCACGGGAAAGTAGACGTCAGTTGGACGGATGATTTCATATCGGTTTCGCAGTATCCGTTGAGCGCGGCGTGTTGCATCGGGAGGATTTGCAACGCGTTGGAGTTGAAGCACGATATCGTTTAATTTTTAAGAGAAGAATTGAGATCATCTTCTGAGTAGCAGTACACGCACAAACACACAGAGAGAGAGAGAGAGAGAGTTAGAGAGAGAGAGTTCATCTGTATGGATTTGTGCAATACTAATATATAGCGTAGTCAGCAGCAAGCAAAAGTTTATTAATAAAAAAGAGAGGCAAACCAGAAATGGAATAAGTAACAAAAAGGGCAAAAAAGGGTGACTTTTGGGCAAAAACCACCTGCACGAATCCTCATTTTTTTTCGAAGGTACGCGTTTGGAAAGACACGCATGAACAACGATAGATAGATCCCTCCTCTCGTTTTTTTTTAAAGTTTGAATAATAATTTCATTTTCGAGGCGTATTACGGATCGTTTGAATCGATCGAGGTGATTTCGCATCTTCCTCGCGCGCGACGCGTTTCGCATTGTCAAATTTGTCCTTTGACGGCTTTACGGCTTTTTTTTATTCCTTTGAAATCAATCGCGCGAAAATCTAACCGCTTTTCTTCTCTCTCTTCTCTCCAGGCTTTAAGTTTCGTGTATAAATCACAAACGTCACGCAAGATGGCGCGTTCGAAGAAAGATACTTCAGCCGAGGTAGGATTTATGTGTTCGCGTGTGGGCGTTTGAGTGCGATTTCCGCGCGTTTTTTTTTTCGATTGCGGTGGTGGTTGTTATCCGTCTCGAACTCGGGGGCGTCGTTTGGTTCCGCACTTTTTCCAAATTAAAAATCCAAATTGACCTCTCTTTTTTCTCTCTTTCTTTCGTCCTCGTCCAATCCGTAACTCACACCAAACACAACTCTAAAACGTCATCTCTCTGTAACACGCGCGACAACAGGATGAGCGCAAAGCGAATTTGCGTAAAGATATCGATTTTGTCGAGCACACGTGGCCGGCAGAAAAGCTCTACTCGCACTTTGGGTGCACCCTGGAGAAAGGTTTATCGAGCGAACAGGTTTTAATCAACCGCGGTAAATATGGCGAGAACCGATTGACTCCGCCGGCGTTGACGCCGTGGTACATTCAGTTTTTGATGCAGTTCGCCAACTTTTTCGCCGCTTTGTTGTTAGCCGGTGGGACCTTGTGTTTCATCGGCTATGGCATCGATACGGAGAAGGATCAAACCAACTTGTTTTTGGGCATCGTCTTGTACGCCGTCGTAACTATTACGGCGACTTTCTCGTACTTGCAAGAGGCCAAGTCGGAGAAGATCATGGAAGGGTTCAAGAACATGATTCCAAAGAAGTGCAAGTGCATTCGCGACGGTAAGAACACCGTCGTTGATGCGTGGGAGTTGGTTCCGGGAGACGTCGTCGATTTGCTCGACGGCGACCAGGTGCCGGCGGATATTCGCGTCATGTCGGCAAACGAATTGAAGGTGGACAATTCTTCTTTGACTGGTGAATCCGAACCACAAGATCGCTCGACGGATTTGGCCAAGGACTCGCAAGGTAACTTGGTCATGCAACCGTTGGAGGCGAGCAACTTGTGCTTTTATACCACGATTATCAACTCCGGTTCCGGGAGAGGCGTCGTTATTGGATCCGGTGACCGCACGGTCATGGGTCAAATCGCTGGTTTGGCCACGGAAACGTCCAACGAAGCGTCGCCGATTAACGTTGAAATCTCCAAGTTCATTCAGTTGATTTCCGCCGTCGCCATTACCTTGGGCGTCGTGTTTTTCATCATCGGTTTAACCAACGGGACGGACATTATCCAAAATGTTGTGTTTATGATTGGTATCATCGTTGCGAACGTGCCGGAAGGTTTGTTGGCGACCGTTACCGTGTCTCTCGCGTTGACCGCGAAACGTATGCACACGAAGAACGTTTTGGTGAAGAACTTGGAAGCGGTTGAAACTTTGGGTTCGACCACTATCATCGCCTCGGATAAGACTGGTACTTTGACGCAAAACAGAATGACTGTTATGCACGTATGGGTCGATAACGAAACGTATTTGTGTCCAGCCGGGAAGAACATTCCGGATTTGGCGGTTTTGTCGCAAACTCCTGCGGATGAACCGTACTACGACGCAAGCTCCCCGGGCTTCAAACGATTGTTGCAAGTCGCGACGTTGTGTAACAACGCCGAGTTTTTGACTAAAAACGACGACGGCTCGTACATGGACTTGAAGGCGGAAATGAACAACCCGAACTTCAACATCTTGAAGCAAGCTGCAACTGGTGACGCTTCCGAGCAAGGCTTGTTGAAGCTCGTGCAACCGTTGAATGATGCGTTGGAAACCAGAGCCGCGTGCCCAAAGATTTTCGAAATCAAGTTCAACTCCACGAACAAGTGGCAATTGTCCATTCACTCTCAAGGTGCCGGCAGACCGCCGTTACTCGTCTTGAAGGGTGCTCCGGAGAGAGTGCTCGGCATGTGCAAATCGTACTTTGCCAAGGGCGAAGTGAAGGAAATCAACGCGTCGTACAACAAGACGTACACGGAAGCGTACGAAGGTTTGGGCGGCCGCGGTGAACGCGTGTTGGGATTTGCCTACAAAGAGTTGACCGGCATGAAGGACGATTTTAAGTTTTCCAACAAGCCTGCTCCGAACTTTACCATGAACGATTTGACTTTTGTTGGTTTAATCTCATTGATTGATCCTCCGAGAGAAGGCGTCCCTGAAGCCGTCCTCAAGTGCAACCGCGCTCGCGTGAAGGTGTACATGGTTACCGGCGATCACCCGATCACCGCAGCGGCTATTGCGAAGCAAGTCAACATCATTTCGCAAGAGAACATCGACAGTGGCGATGCCATCGTCGTAAAGGGCGATACTATTCGTGCGTGGACGGAAATCGCCGACCCCGTTGAACAACAAAAGAAGTGGGACGCAGCGCTCGATCACAAACAAATCGTCTGGGCGAGAGTGTCTCCGGCGCACAAGTTGTTGATCGTTGAGAACTGTCAGCGCAGAGGTGAAATCGTTGCCGTCACTGGTGATGGTGTGAATGATGCGCCGGCGTTGAAGAAGGGTGATATTGGCGTTGCCATGGGTATCGCCGGTAAAGACGTTTCCAAGGAAGCGGCTGATATGATTTTGATGGACGATAACTTTGCGTCCATCGTCAACGGCGTCGAAGAAGGGCGATTGATCTTTGATAACTTGAAGAAGTCCATCGCGTACACTTTGTCGTCGAACATTCCGGAAATTGCGCCGTTTTTGATTTACATCACGGCAAAATTGCCGTTGCCGTTGTCAACGGTTTTGATTCTCTGTATCGATCTTGGTACGGATATGGTCCCTGCCATCTCTCTCGCTTACGAGACCAAGGAGGCAGATATCATGGACCGCCCGCCGAGAAATGCGCAAACTGATCGTTTGGTCAACTTCCGTTTGATTTCGTTCGCGTACTTGCAAATCGGTATGATCCAAGCCTTAGCCGGCTTCTTCGTCTACATCATCGTCCTCAACGATTACGGCTATGCGCCGAACATCTTGATGGGCAACGGTTTGGAATGGTTCAAGCACTCCGTCATGTGTACCGTCAACGGCGATGGGAGTCCGAAAGAGTGCGGTTTCGGTTGCGAAGGTGAGGATTGGGAGAGAGGTTACTGCGAAGGCGGTTGCCAAGTTCCAAACGTCACCAGTACTGTCGATCCGTTCATCGAGTTCACCTCTGCTGGTTTCAGAGGTGACGGTGAATACACTTGCAACAGAGCGTGCTCGAACTACCCCAGTATTCCTTCGGATAAACTTACTGACATGGAAAAGGGGAAGTTTGTTTATCTTTGCGAAATTAACAGCGCGTGGGGCTTTGCCGACCGTGGTTTCGCGGATAAGGACGCTGTCGCTCCAGCGGGTGCCATGTATTTCTGGAACGGCCAGCGACAACCCTTACCGAACAAGAACTACCAAAGTTCTGCTTTGGAATACGCGCAATGCGCGTACTTCATCTCCATCATCATCGTCCAATGGGCTGATTTGTTGATTTGCAAGACGAGAAAGCTTTCTCTCTTCCAGCAAGGCTTACAAAACGATTTCATGAACTTTGGTTTGTTGTTTGAAACCGTCCTCGGGGCGACTTTGGTATACACTCCAGCCTTGAACACCGTCTTTGGTACTCGACCGTTGCACATCTTGCACTGGTTTCCGGCCGTTCCGTGGTCTATGTTCATCTTCACCTACGATGAGATGAGAAAGGCGATCATGAGACAAAATCCGGACGGCTGGTTGAATTCGTACACGTACTGGTAAAAGCGACTCCGCGGAGATGAAGGAATCGTTTTATCACAAACGGTGATAAACGAGAACACACGGGAGAAAAACAATGAAAGTAATCACAATATAATTTTAGGTTGAGGGAAGTCTGTCCTCGCGTTCATTAGCACAGTTTATAGAGCAACGGACGTTTATTTTTTTCAGGCGGTTTTAAGTAGATTAAAAGATTTTGGTTTTAATACGCAAAATTCACACATCGCCCGTTTGTCAAATCAGTCAATCATCAAAAAGTTTCTTCGTTTTCCTTATCGCTGTCGACGGCGTTGTCTTCTTCTTCTTTTTCTTCTTCTTCTTGTCCTCCTCCCTCCGTATTGTTCACGTCTGCGCCCCCTTTCGTATTCGGCTCGCATTCGTGAAAATACTTCCTCTTCAACGCGCCGTGATCCCACAACGCTCCGCACCCTTCATCGTGCGCCTCGAATCGATGCACTTCCCCGTTTTCCTTCGTCGCTCTCGAATACGCCGGCCCGTGTCGCATTCTGTGTTCTTTCCAGTGTTCCACGTAGCAATTCTCCGAACAAAAGAATGCTCTTTCAAAAGCGTCAACGACAACTTTCATTTTGCGTTCTTTGTACATCTCCAAACACTGCGCGCACTCCAATCGCATCATCGCATCTTTCAATTTCTCGCACCCGCACCCGGAACACGATAAAGTCACCGCATACCTTGGCACTCCCCGGTCTAATTTATGGCACGCGTCCATATACGCTCGATCGCTGTCGATACCTTCGTCAAAGTCCTGGAATTTCTGATCGCCTGTTTTTTTAAAATGCGCTCGGTTCGCGTCTCTCATTTTCTGCTCGTTCTCTTTCACCGCGTCGTGCCAAAATTTATCCCAGGAGTTAAACGTCGTTTTCGTCGAGTTTGTCTTCTTCGTCGTCTCCAAATCCTCCTTCGAGGTCTTTCGTTGATGCTGCGCAGAGGCAGACATTATTATTAATATCTATAATTTAATAAAAAGAAAACAAACAGGCGTTTTTTTTTAATAACGAGCGAGCGTTTTTTTGAAAAGAATTAAAAGAAATGAACAAACAGACCCCAAAAGAAGAAAACATTTTCCTCTCAAACAAAGGACACGACGCACCGAGAATACTATGCTCAACGCGTGCTGCGGAGGCATCCGACCAGGACACGATACTAAAGAAGGAGGAGTTTTAGGCTTGCACGATATGAGCACGATCGAGCTTCCTGTTGGACACGTGAAAATCGATCCCGAAGGTTTGTTTCCATTTTTCTTTTACGATTCAAACATAAGTCTCTCTCTCTCTCTCTTGCGCGATGATGATTTGGTTTTATTGGGTTTGTGTTGATTGAATGCAAACAAAACGCGTTTTGTTGCTGACGTGAGAGTATTACTTCTCACCATCTTTTGACAGACCCGTGGCCGTTGGAAACGTACAACCCACCCGCGCACGTGTACAAAATGCGCGACGAGAAAACTGGATATTTACAAACGTTCCCGTTCGAGGAGAACAACCCGATGCCGGAGGCGTTCGAGAGGACGTCGGAGTATCTCGTGAAGTTGCTCGACCCGGTGATTAAACCGAAGAATTCAGAAGGAGGAGGAAAAGGAGGAGCGTCCACGAGCCAACCATCATCTTCTTCGAATAATAACGACGAGGGAGATCAAAAATCGAAGAAGAAGAAAGAAAAAGTAAAGAAGCAGTCTCAACCGCCGCAAGAGGAAGTGGACCCGTTCGCGAAGGCGAACTTGACGGTTGGTAAAGTGTTAGAGGCGAAAGCGGACGACTCGTGGTCGGAGAAGTTGTATATGTGCAAAGTTTTAATCGGCGAAGACGAGGAGAAGGACGTGAAGCAAGTCGTGACTGGGTTGAGGAAATACGTGAAGAGAGAAGATTTGGAAGGGAAGTTAGTTCTGACTATTATTAATTTGAAGGTAGCCAAGTTAGCCGGGGAGACGAGCGAGGCGATGATTTTAGCGACGGAGAGCGGCGAAGGCGAGAGCGTGGACGTGAAGTTGGTCGAGGTTCCGGGCGGAGCGAAGATTGGCGAGAAGGCGTTTATTGAAAACGAAGAGGATAAGAAGCCGGAAACGTACCCGAAGGAGTGCAAGAGTAAGTTATGGGAGCAAGTGAAGCAAACGCTCGTGATTAAAGGAGGGAAGGCGACGTATCAAGGGAAGAATGTGGTGGTCGCGAGCGGATTCGTGACTGGCCAAGACGGCGTCGCGGACGGGGCGTTTATCAAGTAACAATATAGCCGCTTATTTTATATATTTGATGTTATACCTCGTCGATGTTAAATCAGTATCGATCAATTGTTTACCAATTTGTTGACCAACTCTACGGAGTTTTCGCGACCGGGCGTTCCTCCGAACGTCAACGAAGAGACCCACGAGAAGGGGTCGTTCGCGTCGCTCTTTTGCGATGTCAATTCGATGGAGTATCCTGCAAATACAATCGGCCACGGTGCTTTATCGTTGTATTCGACTTCGTGCACTATCTCTTTTTTTGCGTTCAACAAGAGTAACTTTTCGCCTTTGTTGTTCAGTTTGAACGGTAACTCGGCGTCTTCGACGACGTTGCTCGCGCCTTCATTTTCGCCGTAAGCGATTTCAAACTTGGTCAAATTCTTCGCAACTACGATTCTCTCTTTCGGTTTTATCGTCGTATTCGAAGGAAACTGGAACATAGACGCCGAGGACCCCGCCAGATTCTTTTCGTCCGAGAAGAACCATCCGCTCACGTCAACCTCGTCCGTTCCGCTTGGATTCAGAAACTCAACCCACTCGCCGCTGGCTTTTTTTTCGGTATCATCCGTCGTCACCTCTGGCGAAGACGACTTCGACGACTTAGTTTTAATCGGATTGTACATGATTTCGCTGATTAGAATCGCTCCGAAATCCTCCTCGGACGGCTTTACCTTCGCTTCTTTTCCCTCGACCCCGAAAAACCTCGTTGTCTTTGTCGTCGTTTTTGCCCCGACGAAATAAAAAAACAAAACGAGGGGAAGGCAAAAAAAAAATGAACGGTGGCGGCTTTCTCGTTTGGGCCTTTTCCTCCTTTTCGTCTTCATCATTGTTGTTGTTGTTGTTGTTGTCATGGCGTCGTCTTTCCGTCGATGCGTGTGTGTTCGAGAAGTAGTCTTTTTTTACTCTTATATTAATAATATCAAACTCTCGTTCTTTTTTTGTGTGGTGGTCTCTCGTGTAT
>Ga0114997_10002751_pt1 | contig 14061 bp, 15 predicted proteins | sample ArcticOcean_MG_C_2_FD_87045 | JGI IMG/M metagenome (GOLD analysis project Ga0114997, IMG submission 87045) | Marine microbial communities from western Arctic Ocean - ArcticOcean_MG_CB4_136 | ecosystem: Environmental > Aquatic > Marine > Oceanic | place: Arctic Ocean: Canada Basin | collected... | reverse complement strand
TTTTAAAAAAACCAGAACTTTTGCATCATACGGATTGATTATACTTCTTATTTGTGTTTTTCCTGCTAATATTCATCTTGCAGAAAGTGAGTTATCTCAATCCATTTTAGGTGCTACAAGAAATCAAACTATCATTAGACTTCCATTTCAGGTGCTTTTTATTTTACTAGCTTATTGGCACTCAAAAAAGAATTAAATTTAAAAATGAATAACTTTTTTAAGTGGCATGAAAAGATGATTTGGAAGATTTCAAAAGAATTTAATCTTAGTAAATATCAGGTCCTTATTTTAACTTGGCTCGAGGGTGTTTTAATTGGAGTTATACTATGTAAGTTTATATTTTAATATTTATTTGTCCCTCAAAAACTAATTTTGCAGGTCCAGTTATACTGATATTATTATATTCCTTATTATTAGATTTAAATTGAACTTTTAAGTCACCACCTCTACATTTCATAGTAATAAGATTGCTATTTGACTTTCCTAAATAATTCATACATATAGCTGACGCTGTAGATCCTGTTCCGCATGCAAGAGTTTCATTTTCAACGCCTCTCTCATAAGTTCTAATTTTAAAAGTTTCATTAGATATTTTTTCAATGAAATTAACATTTACACCTTCTTTTTCATAATGATCATTATACCTAATAGAGCTTCCTTCTAGATTAACATCTAATTTATCAGTATTTTCTTTTTCAATAACCAGGTGTGGTGATCCAGTGTCTAGCCAAGTTCCATATTTGTTTTGTAAGATCTGAGAATTAATCTTCATCTCCATTTTAATCAGATCCTCATTAATTACCTCAGCTTCGTGAAGGCCGTCAAATGCTTCAAATACAGTCTTTTTACCAATGATATTATTTTTGAAAGCAAATGATATTGCGCATCTTGAACCATTTCCACAAAGAGAGCCTAGATTACCATCAGATGTATAATGAAAAATTTCAAAGTCAGTTGATTTAGACTCTTTTATTAAGATAAGTCCATCCCCACCAACACCAAAATTCCTGTTACAAAGCTTCTTTATTAACGATGAATTAATCTCAATATTATTATTTCTATCGTCAATTACAATAAAGTCATTGCCAGCGCCGTTATACTTACTAAAGTTTATTTTCATAAAGGCGCAAAGGTAAAGAAATATGTAGATTAAAAACTAGTTACCGTTTTGAATTGGATCAGAATCTGCCATCATTTTGTTTAACACAAAATAGACTGGACAAAATTTAGTAAAAGGACTTATAATTTGAAGAAACCCTACACCAATCACTATCCATAAGAAACTGTAATTTCCTGTTAAATAACTTAATCCAACTCCTGATAAATATAATAGACCAACTATTGCATCATGAGCTCTTACTTTTGAAATATTTTTTTCCATTTTTTTATTTTTTTTAAAATGAATATTTTTTTTAATTGGGATACACTATATCTCTAATTTCACCCCAATTTACTAGTTTAATTCCTTCCTCAATTAGTAACTCTTTAATCTCATCTGAATTAAATACTTCAAAATCTAGCTGTCTCCATCTAGCCCCATATTCTGGGTGGTCTATTGTAACTCCTTTAAGCTCCTCATTATCATAGCCTAAGTGAAGTAGAAACACATTTAATCCAGGATTTAATGATTTTATCTTATCTGAATATAAACTATACCAATCATCATATTTATAAATATCATTTACCAATAATGTATTTGCAACATTTTCTCCTACAGCAGATTCAATAAAATCTCTATCTGCTCCTGGATATAACATATATATATCATTTACAGGAACAATATAATCAGGCATTGGAAAATCATCATCAAATAAATTAAGACTTCTAGTTGTTGTTACCATTGAAACTAGTTTATTTTTATGACCGACTTCAATGTAAACTTTCCATAAATTTTTATTAACAGCTAATGACCCCATGTGTGTGTCAATATGAGTTGGATTTAACCCTACTAATTTTGAATAATCAATTTGTGCTTGAATTTCTTTTCTTACCTCCTCTGGATCAGCTTTTAAATTTACTTCATTTGTATTGTCATAGAATTCATTTTCTTCATTTAACAAAGAACTAATTTCATTAGATGACATTACTCCATTCCATTTATAGTTTTTCCACTCTGCAGTAAGAGTTAGGTGAAGACCTAAGTCATAATTTGGATAATCTTTATGGAATTGTGCAACTTCTTTGACCCATGGAGATGGAACCATAATACTTCCAGAGGTTATTGCATTATTTTTAAACCCCTCAAATGATGCAATATTTACCGAATGAGAGACTCCAATATCATCACCATGAATGATTAGAAGTTTGGCATCCTTATCATACCCTAATTTTTCAGCTATATTATTGATTTGTGAATTACTATTTGTAGAAAATATTATTGAAATAATTAAAATAAAATGTTTCATGTAGAATTAGTTTTAATATAATATAAGTATATTTTAAGTTAAATTATACTAGATGAGAATATTAATAACCCTTGTTAGCTTACTACTTTTTAGTTCATGTCAATCTGATTATGAAGAAAATAATATCGCAATTGTAATTCATGGAGGTGCAGGTACAATTCTTAAAGAAAATATGACTCCTGAATTAGAATCAGCATATCTACAAAAGTTAGAAGAGGCAATTAAAACAGGTTATCAAATTTTACAAGAAGGAGGAACAAGTCAAAATGCTGTTGAAGAAACTATAAAAATAATGGAAAATTCACCCTTATTTAACGCTGGTTTAGGAGCAGTTTTAACTAATGATGAAACAGTGAGTTTAGATGCTTCATTTATGGAAGGTTCTAATCTTAATGCTGGTGCAATAGCTGGTTCTCAGTATATAAAAAATCCAATTTCTGCAGCTATTTCAGTTATGAATGATTCCCCACATGTTCTTCTTTCCTCTGAAGGCGCAGATGAATTTGCAATTAAAATGGGATTAGACACCATGCCTAACTCATATTTTATAACTGAAAGAAGACTAAATTCAGTTAGAAAGGCAAAAGAAAATGATAAACTAGCAGTTATTGATCCCTTTATTAATGACTATAAATATGGAACAGTTGGTTGTGTAGCAATTGATAAAAATGGAAATATTTCATCAGGAACTTCAACTGGAGGAACAACTAATAAAAAATGGGGAAGAATAGGGGATGCTCCCATTATAGGAGCAGGAACTTATGCAAATAATGAATGCTGTGGAATTTCTGCAACAGGATGGGGAGAGCATTTTATTAGAAATGTAGTTGCATATGATATTGCAGCTCAAATAATGTACAACGATGAAAGTATAACTGAAGCGTCAAAAAAATCTTTAGAAAAAGTTATGAAAACAGGAGGTGACGGGGGAGTAATAGGTCTAGATAAAAACGGAAATGTATCTATGGAATTTAATACTGCTGGAATGTACAGGGCTTTTATAGGTAGTGATGGAGAATTAATAGTGAAAATTTATTCTAATTAATCAATCGGTCGATAAACCTTTCTATCACTAAGATTTCTTAAAACTTTACTTTTTGAGAATAAAAGTGGGAAAAACTTGTCATTAGCCCAGTCTTCATATAAATTTTTATAAAACTTGCTATTTGGATTTCCAGATTGCCCTGGAGAATTTGTTGCAAAACTTTTATCCCAATCTTTTGTGTTTATAACCACTCTAAAGCTTCCTCCTGATCTTTGGTTAAGATTACTAGATGTAGATCCAGGTGTAAAGCCATCTCCTCCTCTAGGATATGTTTTTAGTTCAACTAAACCTTTAATTGAATCGTTTACAACATTTTCTAATGGATGATATATTTTGACATGCTTGTATTCATCCTGACCATAAACCCAATTTTTTGAATCTTCTCCATATCTATCTTTTAAATTATCTATTGAAGCATTAAATGTTTTATTCAAAAATTTAGCTCTATTTGATTCATTCATATTAGAGATAGTTTCAATAATCCTAAATATTTGAATATCAAGATATTTTTTTACAGAATTCGGAACATAAGTATTAATAAACTCAAAATATATTTGTGACTGCCATTCAACATATATGCCTGCTTCAATAGAATTTTTATCTAGAACGTTATTCCATTTTTCTAGTTTTTCAAAATAATCTATATAATTTGATATATTTCCAGATGCAAGTTTTATTATTTCTTCTGAAGGCATTGAATAATAATCAACTTGGAGATCAATCATCTCCTCCATATTAAACTTCTCCTTACTCTCAACAACAGTTTTAATTCTGTTTCCCCTGTAAGGATCTGACCAGCTATAACCAACCGCATCCCATCTGTTATAGCTCTCAGGTGTAACATTTTGATTTGCAGTTGATAAATATCCATTTGCTGGATTAAATGAATTTGGTTTTTCGATTATTGGTAAATATCCTTCCCAGTCAAATTTTCCATTACCATTTACCGGTACTAATCCACTATGATTTTTTCTAATTGGAGCAATTCCAACAGCTTGCCATCCTATATCTCCATATTTATCAGCCCAAACCATATTTTCACCAGGTATATTGAAATAAGAACATGCATCTCTGAATTCCTCCCAATTTTTTGCTTGGTCCATTCTTAAAGATGCTAGATAAGGTGAGCCACCAATTTCAGACCATCCATTTTTTATAGCATATGCTTTATTTCTATTTTTATCAACTAATGTTACTGGTCCATGAACTGAATACAGTAATTCAACATCAATATCAGCTTTGTTCTTGACTTTTATAGTTTCATTGATTTTATTAAACTCTTTCCATTGTCCATTATGTCTATATTGATTGAGATTAGATGGGTTTAATTCATAGACATATAAATCTTCTGCATCAGTTCTAAAAACTGTTAATCCCCATGCACCTATACCATTATGTCCAATTGAAATACCTGGAATCTCTGGTTCACCTCCTCCAATAACATTCCATCCTGGAGCAACTAAATGTGCCATGTATCTTAAAGATGGATTTGACAGTGATCTATGAGGATCATTTGCAAGAATAGGAAAACCATTAAACGACTTTTTCCCTGACAATGCCCAGTTATTACTTCCTATTGAATATTCATCACTAATTATATTAGATTCATCAACATTTGCCATAAGATCTTTTGATCTGTATTTGTCTAACACATATTCACCTTTAAATTTTATAGGTTCCCTGTAAGCATTATATAGTCTAAGAATATCCTGTTTTAAATCATCATATGTAATTTTTTTATCAAGCTTTAATGAGGGTTCTTTTGGATGAAACCACATAAGTTCTTTAACCTTCTTTTCACCAATAAGAGATACTGCTCTTCCTATGTTCAGTTCTTGGTCAATATTACCCAGTAATCCTTGATGTCTAGAAATTACAACCTCATTTGTCCATATATCAGGCTTTATACCTAAAACTTTAAATTCAATGGGTAAAAGTTCAGGGTTACTATTAACCTCTTCTATATATTTATTAACTCCTGAAACAAATGATGATACAATTTTAAAACCATCTTTATGATAGTGATTAAGTTCATCCTTTATATCACCTCTAAATTTAAATAACCTAGTACCTATATCTCTATCTATCTCTTCTTCTCCAAAAACTTCTGAAACAGTCCCAGTAGCTTGTCTTCTCCAAATTTCAAATTGAAATAATCTGTCCTTAGCTGCTAGGTATCCTTGCATAAAAAACATGTCATCTTGATTATTAGCATAAATATGATTTATGCCATAATTATCTCTAAGGACTTCGACCTCATCACTTATTCCTTGAATTTGAAATGAATCAGTACAGGAATAGAGAATGGAAGTAATTAATACTAGGATTAGTTTTTTCATAATGATGTTGTTCTTCCTAAATTATTAAAAATATATCTCTTGAGCTAATCTAAAAGTATTTGAATGAGCTTCAATGATATTCTTTAATATCAAAGAATAACCACCTCCCATTGAAACTTGCACAGGAATTGAATTTTTATGACACATTTCTAGAATATACTTATCTCTTTTCTTACAACCTTCTATTGATAGTGATAATCTTCCAAGTTTATCATTTTCTAAAACATCAACACCTGATAGATAAAAAATGAAATCTGGTTGAAATTCATTAAGCACTCTAGGGATAGTTTCTTTTAATTTATTAAGATATTCATCATCCTTAGCATTATCATTAAACTCAATGTCTAAATCACTTATTTCCTTTCTAAAAGGATAGTTTTTCTTTCCATGAAAAGAAAGTGTAAATACATTAGGATTTGAACTGAATAGTGAAGCAGTTCCATTTCCTTGATGAACATCAAGGTCAATAATCATAATCTTTTTTGCTAATTTCTTATTTAATAGATAGTTAGCACCTATAGCTTGATCATTTAACATACAAAATGCTTCCCCTCTATTATAGAATGCATGATGAGTTCCACCTGCAATATTCATTGATATTCCATTTTTAATTGAATAATGAACACCTTGAATAGTCCCATCTGCAATTTCCATTTCTCTTTCTACTAACTCCTTGCTTAATGGAAAACCAATTTCTCGTATTTCTTTTTTAGATAAATTAAGGGATGTAAATCTTTTAAAATATTCAATTTCGTGAGTTAGTAAAACTATATTCTTGTCAATTTTATTTGGTTTAAAAAAATTATCACTTGTACAGGTATTTTCACGAATAAGCTGCTCTGGAATTAGCTCATACTTAATCATAGGAAACCTATGATTCTCTTCTAGAGAATATATGTAGTTTTCATTAAACGCAATCTTCAGCATTGAGTTAAATATAAAAAAAAAGACCTCACTAGGAGGCCTTTTTTATATTATGTAGATAAATTTAATCTTACCAACTGCTACTCATTTCTGGCATTAACATTAAATGTCTAATTCTTCTTCCTTCAGGCATTAAAGTTGCATCAACTTTATCTGAATCTTGTTCATAAGAATCATTTCCATACAGCTCATTGTACTTTTCAATCATAGCTTGAAGTGGCTCTCCATAATCAGCAGACTGACCTGCATATCCATCATGGTGAAATCTAACTTGAACCCAATTACCGTTACATCCAGATGCACATCCAAGAACATTCATTGCAGATCCATATCCACTTTCCACCATTGCCTTTTTTACTCTTTGACGAAATCTCCAAAAATCTTGTTCTCCAGAGTCTTTATAGTTATAATAAATAACTCTTCTTAAATTAGTGTTTCCTGATTCTTCGGGAACATGAGATAAATTTGCATTTCTTGACCATATTCTTGCAGCACCTTCTGTGTAGTGAGGTCTTGCATTTTTATTCCAATACGCTAATTCATCTGCATCAACTGGATTATCTAATTCATTAATTGATTCCATCCATCTAACTCTTATAAAGTCAGTTGCATTAGGTCCTGTTAATATTTGAAATGTATAGAATTTTTCAGAATCTTCACTGTTGTTATACATCTGAGTCTTTTTTGCAACTCCAGACATAAACTTGTCCATATGACCATCTTTAACTTCAAGAATTCTTGCTTGTCCAACTTGAGCACTTAATGATGATACAAATAGAATTAATAATAATGTAATTGTAATTTTTTTCATTTTGTTTGTTTTACGGTTAGGGTTACAATATTATTAAAAAATTATTACTCAGAAAAATTCTAAATAGGAATTAAAGATTTTAGAAAGTGAAGATGTTGATTATAAGCATTAAAAGAAGAATTATTAAAATTACAGAGCTGATATATTTTACAGGATTTTTCATTTTTTAATTTTTTTATTGATAAATAATTTCCAAATAACAATAAATAATACGGTAAAAATTAGAACTTTAATGTCAACTGAACTTCCATAGTTTAGAAAATCTCTCATTTTAATCTTTTATTAAGAAAGTGGTAGTCTTTCTTTTGTTTAATTCAACATTTTCATCGTTAACAGTAACCTCTAGTGTGGTTAGGGTACCAATTTTCTTTTCTAAATCTAAACTCAAAGAGAAAATTGCTTTATCCTTTAAAAATATTCTACCTGAGACAATCCCTCTTTTAATAAACTCAATATTAGTATTTAAATCAGCATCATAAATACCAACAAATCTTGTTAATGTTGGAAGATTTGTTTCTATGACAACCTCTTTTCTTGATAATTTAATCACACCTTCTATATCTAGATCAAAATAATTTACACCATTATTTCTATATATCTTGATATTATATTCACCAATAAGACCTTCATCTTTTAGGTAATCTCCAATTAACCTATCTCTATTAATTTTTACATATTCATCCTCATTAACAAAATTGAAATAGTCCATGAAATAACCTGAGAAAATTCTATCAGAAGTAATTATCTCTAACTTCTTTCCTAAAGACTCTCTTTTTGCAAGTTTGACAATATCTTTATATTCCCCTTTTATTATTAGGTAGGAGAGGTATTTATTTTTCATTATGCTTTGTTGAAGTATCCAATGAATACTGTCTCCTTTTATAATTGTGTAAGTATTCCCATAAAAGGATTTAACTTCCTCTAATGGGCCATTTATTTTGTAGTCTTGAAACTTAAGATTTGCATTTTTATTAGAAAAATCTAGATAATATTTTAAATCATTACTGTCATAATACTTCTGAGATACAACAGAGTTAAAATATGAACAAAATAAAATAAGTAATAATAGTTTTTTCATTTTTTGGTAAAATATTTAATTGCTGGAAACAAAAATAGTAGAAACCCAATAATTAAAGGAATAAATGGACTAATAAACTCATCAACTAGACCAGCAACCATCATTAATGCTAGTATGTTTAATGATATTGATGCTAAAATTAATACCGTGAGATAAAGATCTTTCAATATTTATCTAGATTATAATTGTTTTGTAACTCAGAGATTTGAAGCTTATATGACTTGTACCATGTATTACCCATTTTTTTAGCTTCAATATGTAATTCATTATTCTTCCATTTTTGAATTGAATCAAAATCTTTCCAATAAGAAATAAATATATATTTTTCATCGTTTGAGAATAATTCATTTCCAAGATGACCTTCATTTCTATTTACTTCACTTATAGTTAATTCATTCATCTTTTCATATCCTTTTAGATTATTTGATTTTTCATAAATGAATGATGCGATAATTGAACCTTTAGGTATTATAATTGACATTTTTATATAAAATTGTTTAAGTTGCTTTATCAAATTTAAGAAAATGAATGATTCTAGATTGAAAAACATTTTTGGAGATACTTATACAGAGGATTTCTTCTCTAGTGGTTCTAGATTTAGTCAAACTTTAAATGAGAAAGGTATCTTAATTTTTAAATCTTTTATTAGTTTAAATGGATTGAAACTACTTCAAAACGAGGCTAATGAACTTAAAAAATATTCATATAAAAGTTCATCTGAGTATAATGTATATATTTCAGAACATGACAATAATTTTTCTAAGAATAGTCCAAGAAATAGAATAATGAGTACATCAAAAAAATGTATTCCTAATGATTTAATTCCGAATGAATCAATTCTTCAAAAAATATATGATTCAACAATAGTTAAGTCCTTTTTTCTTGATCTTTTAGATAAAAATGAGTTACATCCATATGAAGATTCTCTTTCTAGTATTAATATTAATTATTACGATAAGGGAGATGCTCTAGGTTGGCATTTTGATAATTCTGACTATACAATAACATTATTGGTTAAAAACTGCACTAAAGGGGGGGTGTATGAATTCTTTAATGATATGAGATATACGAATGGTAAAGAAAATTATGATTTAGTAGAAAAAATACTAGATAAAAAAGTAAAAGGAATAAGAGTAGATAGTCTTGAAGGTGATTTAATGATTTTTAAAGGAAACAAATCAATACATCAAGTCACTGCAGTTGAAGAGGGGGAGAGAATATTAGTTACTTTTAATTACAATGAAGAAAGTGGAGTATCTCTTTCTGAGCAATCAAGGAAAACATTTTTTGGTAGGATAAAATAAAAAAGACCTCCGAAGAGGTCTATTTTTTATTCACTTGAAGGTTGACCTCTTTCTTGTTGAAATACATTAAAAATTACAATCTTTCCATCTGAAATAGTTGCATCTATTACTTGGTACACAGTGATATCATTTCCATCAACACTTAATGTAACTTGATGTCCAGCGGTAACATATTCATCAGTTTCTCCTTCAGAATTTTCTCCTCTATTTGATATAGACCAAAGAATTGTCCATTTAGGATTATTCATATCGAACCATTCAGTTAAAAACTCAATGTGTGCATCAGTACCTTCAACAACTTCACCTGCAGGACCAAATGAAGAGAAATCAACTGCGTTTAGAGCTCTAATAGATTCTAAATCTCTAGAGTTGTGAGCATCGATATATGTTGCCCATACACTACCTATATCCTCTGAAACAGCTAATATATCAGTTCTCTCCCCGTCAGTTGCAACTGAATACCCAATTACCTGTGAAGAAGATTCAGGGGTTTCGCAAGATGTTGAGATCATAAAAATTGACAATAATATTAATAATTTTTTCATTTAAATTTGATTTTTGATTAGTTATAAATTTAGCAATATTTCTTAATAAGACTACTTTATAAGTTTTTTAAACTTTAAAGTTGTGTATAATCCAATTAACGAAAACACTCCAAGAATCATATATATAAATTGATGACCCTGAATTCCTGGATATGTATCTAATAAATAACCATAAAGTGGAGTTGCAAATATATCTGGAGAGTATCCTATAATTGAAACAATACCAATTGCAGTTCCAGATAATGCCACAGGTATATCACCATCATTTAGAATAGAAAAATACAGTCCTCTAATTGCATAAGTTCCAGTAGCAACAATAATTAAGGATATAATGAATAATATATTAACAGATGAGCTAACTATTCCACTAGCAAATATTATAGATCCTATTAACATAATTATAAAACCAAAAAATATATTATTAATATTACCTGTCTTATCAGAAAACAAACCAACTGATATACAAACTATAGGTCTTAGATATTGCTGGTAAGCACCAATTTTTGCCGCATTAATTTGATCATACATCATCACTTCAGAAGCATAAAGTGAGTATATATCAGTAATTTTATATCCCATGTAAGCACAAAGGATAATTAGTGAAATTAGAAATATAGATTTTGACTTCAGAAGCTTTTTTATATTTTTGAAATCACCAATTTTTTCATCATCAGAAATTTCAACTTTTAAAAATGAGTAAACTATTAAACCGCATAAAAAAACAATTATAGATGAAACACCAATTACATATTTAAATGCATTTTGTTTATCTTCAATATTAGCGGTAGATATATCTGTTGTAATTAGAATTGAAAAAATAATCACTCCAATTACACCTATTGCAGCTGCTACAATTCCTCTTCCTCCATCAAGAAAACTAAATGTTTTACCTTGTCTTTTTTGACCCCCAATCATTCTAGTAGCTTTAATCATAGGAGCCCAAAATAGAAATACAGTAGTAAATCCCCAATATGCGAATAATAACTGCATTACCATGTATGATGGATAAGTCATCATAATTACTCCACCAAATGAAGTTAGTATTAAAGAAACTGAGAGTAATTTCCTTGGAGAATATTTATCAGCCAATATTCCGCCATATAAATACGATAAAAATGCAACAATACCATATGTTGAAAAAAGTGTACCTAATTCAAGATTTGTAAGATCAAATACATCTAAAAATGTTGGTCTAAAAACTCTAGCCAATACATAAGGCAGAATATAAATTGATTCTGCTGCAAGAATTAAAACTATGAGATATGTGTAATATTTATTTTTGATATATATGTTATTCTATTAAATCTATCAGCTCCTCTGAGTTAATAACTGTAGCAAACTCTTCATTTATACTAGCAAGAGCAGCTTGGTAAATTACTTCACAATCGATCATTTCACCGTTTATTCCTTTTGTATTATAACAGGCTGTAGAATCTGAAATTAAATAAGTTTCAAAACCTAAATTACCAGACATTCTTACAGTTGTGGAAATACAATGATTTGTTGTCATCCCAACTATAATAAGTATCTCTGTGTTAGATTTATCGAGAATTGATTTTAAATTAGTACCAATAAAAGCGCTATTTACATTTTTTTTTAATACAATTTCATCACCCTTAGGTGTAACATGATCATTAAATTCAAATCCAGTATTAGATTCATGTAATTTAGAATGAACACTATTAGAGCTATGCCTTACATGTATAATAGGGAATTTCTTTTTTCTCCATATTCCAAGTATTTTACCGCAAACAAACTCTGCTTCAGGATTATTTCTCTTAATTCCAGGATAATCTTTATCTAAAAAAGCTTTCTGAACATCAACCAGTAAAAGAGTAGGTTTTTTTGTTTTAAAATTCATATTTATTTGAATCTTTTTATAACTTAAGTTAAATATATAGAAATTGAATCAATTAAATAGACTTCATGCAATTTGGAATCCACATGTTTATCATGGGTGGGGTAAGACGAAAAGATACTTCGAAGGTTGGTACTATAAGATTGTATCAAAAGATCAAAATAATGCTTTTGCAATTATCCCAGGTATTGCTATGGACGAACATGGTAATAAACAGTCTTTTATTCAAGTTTTAGATGGTAAAAATCACGAAGCTGTTTACCATAAATTTGATTCTAATATGTTTTTGCCTACTCCAAAAGAACATAATCTTTCAATAGGTAATAATATTTTTACTTATGATAAAGTTTCTCTTGATTTACCTAACCTAAAAGGTCAACTGGTATTTACAAATCAATATCCTTGGTCTAATAGTTTCTTTTCTCCAGGAATTATGGGTCCTTATTCTTTTATTCCTTTTATGGAATGTTATCACGGTATTCTAAGTATGAATCATAGTATTTCAGGTGTCATTAATCATAATGGAATTGATATTTCTTTTGATGGAGGCAAAGGATATATGGAGAAAGATTGGGGACACTCTTTTCCTAAAGCATACATTTGGATGCAAAGCAATCATTTTTCTAAACCAAACATTTCTATCAAATCCTCTATCGCTATTATCCCATGGCTTAAAAGTTCTTTTATTGGACACATAGCAGGGATTTTAATTGACAATAAGCTTATTGAGTTTACAACTTATAACGGAACAAAAGTTAATTCTTGTGAGATTAGTAAAAAAAATGTAAAAATAGAAATGGAAAATAAGTCATATAAACTCAATATTAATGCACATAGAGAGAAGGCTACAACACTTGCAGCTCCTATAAGTGGTTTTATGAATGGTAGAATAGATGAGAGTATGAATGCTAGGATTAATGTAAAATTATTCAATAAGAAAAGTAAAAAAATTATTCTTGAAGATATAGGACATTCTGCAGGAATTGAAGTAGCGGGAGAACATAAACTCCTTGTTAAATAGATATTTAAATAGGCCCTCTTAATTGAGGATCTATATAATATAGAAAAGAACCAAAAAGAAGTGGAAGGCACTACCAGCAATTACAAATAGATGCCATATTGTATGAGCATATTTTTGTTCCATTGAATAAAAAATAGTTCCAAGAGTATAGCTAAGACCACTCAAGGCTAATAATATAATTGCATTAAACTCTAAATTTTCAAATAAAGTTTTAATATCTACTATTATTAACCATCCCATTAGTAAATATAATCCTAGGGATAGTTTTTCAAATTTACCAGTATAAAAAAGCTTAAATATTGTGCCAAAAAGAGCTATAATACAAACTGCTATAAAGATATAAAGACCTGATTTGTCAAGAAGTGTTATTAAACAAATAGGAGCATAAGAACCTGCTATTAAGTAAAATATGCTTACGTGATCAAATATCCTTAGTTTCTCTTTAAGAATTGGCTCTGATACATAGTGATATAATGTTGAAGATAAATAAACAGATGTAAGTCCGAATCCAAAAAAAAGAACACCTGAAAGATTTAGTATTGGTAAGTTATTATTTGTATATATTAAATAGGAGATACCAATAATTGATCCTAAAAGTCCAATAAAGTGGGTAAGGGCATTCCAAAATTCTTCTTCTCTAGATACTTCCATTTTAATTTGCAAACATAAAAATTAGATATGAAAAACTCTTTAGATGTATATAATTAACATAGAATTATAAAATCAGTAAC
>Ga0114997_10002748_pt1 | contig 14069 bp, 7 predicted proteins | sample ArcticOcean_MG_C_2_FD_87045 | JGI IMG/M metagenome (GOLD analysis project Ga0114997, IMG submission 87045) | Marine microbial communities from western Arctic Ocean - ArcticOcean_MG_CB4_136 | ecosystem: Environmental > Aquatic > Marine > Oceanic | place: Arctic Ocean: Canada Basin | collected... | reverse complement strand
TAAAGGCCCACGAGAAGTCCCGCAAGAAGAAGAAAAAGAAGGTCCACCGAGAATGCGTCCACTGTAAAAAATCGTTCGTCGACAAGCTGAAGAGCTGCGAACTGTGCCGGTGCCGGTGCTGTGCCGACTGCCACATTTACCACCTTGCTTGCAGCTGCTCCGGGATGGCCGACGTCTCCAATGCAACCCGTGACGCGGTGGCACGACGTCTGAACAAGAGGAACATGCGAGGCCTCGCCGAAAACATCGACTGAGCACAAGTAGACGAACCCTAATTTGTAATGATATGTATTAATGTGTATAAATGTGTATAAATGTGTGTATAAATGTGTGTATAAATGTGTGTATAAATGTGTGTATAAATTGTTTTTACCAAAACAAAATGATGGATGTTTTCTCGCGTGTAAATTCGAATTTACCCAAAAGTCGTTTCACCAGCGTACTCGATGTAGACGAATCCGTCTTGGCCGCGGTGTTTCTCGTCCAACGACACCATTTCTGTATTCATGGGTGCAATCACGGTCTTGTCTTGGGCGGTGCGAACGAACATGTACAGCGCCTCTTCTGGCTGCAGCTGCTGACCCATGCGTTTACGGATGATTTGCATGACGGCCGACATTTTAATGTCGGCGGGGACAAGGTATTTGTGTTTGTCGATGTCTGGGATGGATTTATTGCTAACTGCGGCTCTCTCAATAATGCAGGGGATGCGGTTCGGATACTTTTCGCGGATGCGCTTGCTTTCGGCCAAGCGCTGCTCAAGAGTGAATTTAGTAGCAAAGGGCATTGGGACAACTCACTGGTTTTTTTTTAATACAGGGAATCTAAAAAAAAAAAGTGGGATCGCCTGTGCCACCGATCGTCTTGTATGATCGTCTTGTATTACTGAAAAGTCTGTCACGTAATGGTACACCATTTTTTCAGCGCGACTTTTTCTACAAACGTGAGTTTGGGATCAATGCTGCTCTGGTTCTGCTGGTAGTAGTCTTGCAGCAGGCGCATTTTCTGTGGTTCGATCTGCACCGACAGCCCGCATTGTCGGTGGCGGCGGCGTACCTACTCGAGCAAACGGCTTTCCAACACGGAGATTTGACGCTCGTAACGCATGCGGCAGCGCGTCATTTCCATGTCAGCGCTACGTTTTGCGTCCTGTTCAGCCTTTTGAGCTGCGGCCAGCGCCGTGCGTGAGGACCGCGTCTCCGATTCCAAACGATCTTTAATGTCGCGCAAAGAGTTGAGCTCCGCCGTCATGCGGGCCATCTCCACTCCGGAATTTTTGCTTTGAGACAGCATCTGTCGACTGCGCCCCAACTCGTCCTCCAACGTTTTACGGCGCCGTTCCGCCGTCTCCGAGTTCGCCCGTACCGTTACCAACTGTGTCTCGAGCTCTCGCCGGGTCGTCTGGTACTCTTTCAGCGTCTCCTTGTGCTCTGTTGTGAGCGTTGTGTTGGAGGCGCGCATGTCCTGAATTTGTTGCAGCCACTCCTTTCGACTCGACTCTTGGCCTTCGCGCTGCTCCCGGAACATGGTGCTGTAGCGGTCAATTTCGGACCGCAGGCTGTCCCGCTCTTGCTCCGCCAACCGCTTGGTCTCTCGAAAGTGACTCTCTCTCTCCGAGGCCGACGTCTCCAGTTGGCGAATCTTGTTTTCGAGGGAAGTGGCGTGTTCGGCAGCGCTTTCGCGAGCGCCCTGTATTTCCACATCGTGCTTTTTCTTTGACTCTTGGTGACGCTCCCGCTCCCGTGACAGTACCTTCTTGATCACATCCACCGTTTCCATGGCCTCCCGTTGCACCAACGTACTCTCGTCGTCGTGGCGCTCCTGCATGCCTGATATTTCTGACCGGAGAGCCCTTTCGATGGCCCCCGCCTCCGAAGCGCGACCCGCGGCCGTTTCGAGCTCCCCCCGCAGCGACGCGGCTTCCTGTACAACTTCGTCCATGCTGCGCACTTGCTCCTCGAACGACAGTGCCCGGCGCTCGGCTTCGGCGAGGCTGTCCTGCAGCTCATCGAAGCGGGCCCGAGACTGAGCGAGCTGCTGAGACATGTCGATCATTTTTTGGCGTTGTTCCTCAGTCATCTCCGCGGACAAGGGCGAGGCGGCCGCGGCCGTTACGTCCTCGAGTTGCGTACGTAGTTCGGCGATCGTGTCGGTGAGTTGCGTGTGCTCCACCTGCACCTCCGTCTTCTTTTCGTCGTGCTGACGTTGCATGTCTTCGACGCGACGTTCTGCGGCGTTGGCCCGCTCCTTGAGGTTCGTCGTGGAGCGTCGGATTTTTTCCAGATCGGTTGTCAGCCGGTTAATTTCGGCCGAGGCTTCCGTCCTCGCCTTGGTGATTTCAAGCTCGGCAGCGTCCACCTTGAGCTGCAGCGCGTGGCGCTTTTTCTCGGCGCGAAAGCTGAACGCGTCCACAGAGCGACACAGCGACGGAAACGCTTCGGGCCACCAGACGGACAGTGACTCTTCGCCGCACGTTTCGACCATGCTGTCTTTGTGCGACGTGTACGCATCGATCACGTCTTTGATGGTACTCGCCTCTCTCGAGATCTGACTTTCGACTTCCGAAAGGCGCTCGCGCATCGCGTTCTGGGCGCGAGACTGGACGGCCACCAACGTCAGCCGCACCTGTGTTTCCATATCCGCGGTCAGAGACAGGCGCAACTGAGACGCCGCTGGACCGACGGCACGCTCGTCGTACTTTCGGAGAGCAATCTCCAGACCGTCACGGAGCTCCTTGCGGGCCGCGACGACGCTGAGTTCCTGAAGCTGGCCGCATCGTATCTGTTCGAACGTTCGTCGGGCTTCGTCGGCACTTGCGCGACACTCACCTTCGGACAGAAGGGTCCAACTGTCACGAATCGCCGGGATGGCACCGTCGTTGATAGCATCGACGTAGAGACACGCGAGACGCGCCAGAAGCGGTCCCGTGACAGACATACCGCCATGGTTCGCGGCCGGCGTGCTCGCAATCGTGTCGCGGATCTTGATCACTTTGGCAAGGAACTCGGGGCGAAGTTGGTCGTCCGAAAGGTTGGGCAGGTTTTGCAAATCGTTTTCGTCCGTGCACGGACGTACCATACACACACAGCTGCGCTTGTGCGTCGGAAACAGTTTGTTAATGGCGTTGCGCACCTTGTTTTTGGACGAGTCGGTATCCCCGCGTACGCGAAGCGACTGGTTCAAGTAGGTCGTGCTGTCCACCTCCTCGCCGTTCTCTCCGACGAGCTGGAGCGAAAAGTCGCGCGCCACGTAGACAAAGTTTGGAAAACACTCGGCCAACGCCGACGCGTCGGTCGTCTCTCCCGCCGTCACGCGCACGTGCTCGGTCAGACTCGCCACGAGACTTAGGTTGTTTAAAGTGGCTTCCGTAATGGCACCTGTCGAATTGTACAGGAACGTGCTCGAAAGCAAGAGTGCCAAAGAAAACACGCGCAGGTCGTGGGTCTCCGTGGCACTCATACTGCCAAGCCCTTCGGTGTCAACGATAAGTACGTTCGTGCCGTCCGGGCTCCGCAGCGTTCGCTGCATGATCCAGAGACCCTTGGTGCACGATGCCGTCGTACCGGACACCATGAATGTGCTCGAGCCACCGACCAGCTTGTTCAACAGGAAGCTCTTGCCCGTACGGTAGTTGCCTACTACGGAACACACGGTGACCGGTCCATGCAAGGACTCGAGGAAAGCATGTGCTTCAGGTTCGACCTCGTACTTTGACGTCAACTCGTTGTATCGGATCCAAGGAAGCGGTCCCTCGTGCGCAGATGCTTTCGACTTTTTGGGGACGCTGGTGGTAGCGCCGTCGCGGTTGCCACTGGTGCTGTCAAAAAAGCTGACGTCGGCCTTTCTTTTTTGACTCATGGTTTGTTTTTTTGAGGGGGGGTTAAAAAAAAAGTCGAAACGAGTGAGGCGGTTGAACACACAAAAACTACGTTGTGTGGAGTCCAATTTGATTTATTTTTTCCACGACAACCAAATGCAATTTGAATTACTGGCCACCCAAGAAGACGAATTACAAGCCATTCGGCAAGGACTGTCATCCTCCAACTACAAACTTCGACGACTGTACCAAGAAATACACTCCTCGTACTGGCTCTGGCCCTGTGTGTACTGCGAACAACTCACTAGTAAACTAGCGTGCCGTGCACACAGTCGACAACACACTGCGTTCGTGTGCACCGGGTGCTACCTCTTGCACAAAACATCGTTGCTGCGCCTTGCACGAGTTTACAACAATGTTTGACCTCACCGCGCTGCGCCACGAAATGAAGAACCTAACCTTTGCAAGGGTGACCAACATGGCGTACAACGAAAAACACGTGCTGCACGGCGAACGCAAAGACAAGGTCTACTCGCACTTTTGCGGTTTTTCGCGGTGCTTGGCACAATCGGAGCGGTCGATCTGGTTCAAAAAAGACGGCCACTTACCACATGTGTACGTCGGGCCCGCATTGCACACGTCTCCTCTGGGGAAATTCTCAGAGTACCCGCGCACGGGAGACGTGATTGTGGGAGTCACCGCTAAAGCACCGAAGGGAGAAGTATTTCTGTGGTGGACCCAAAGCGCTCGCCCCCTTCTCGAGTTTGTCCAATTGTTGAAAGAAGCCCCGTCGCGCGTGCTGCGGCAGAGCAGTCGGACCTACTCCAAGTTACGGAGCGACGACCTCTACTTGTTTTGTCGCTTCGTGCTCGGCGACGTTAAAACACTCGCCGAACAGCTCGGAGAACACAAGACGCGACACCCCGTACACAAAGACGAAACCGGGTACCAACGGCAAAAGGGATTTCGATTGCGATGTCACCCCGTGCCATTTGCCTTCTACGCGGCACTGATGTGTCGTAACCGCGACATGTTTGAGTCGTTTCTCTCGGAAATCGGCGACACCGAGCATGCCGACGTATACACGGTTGAACGCCTTGTAAACATGATAAAATGAAAAAAAAAAATACTTTTTGAGATATTTTTCTTGACGTAAACCTAAAATCCCCGTGTTCCCCTCTCTTCCCGGTTACTTTTCACAAACAAACAAAAAATGTCTTCTTCTGCCCCAGCCGATTTTGGCGTCTCCAGTGCAACAACGTCCACGGCACAAAATAAAACAACTTCTTCCACTTCAAAACATGCAACACCCAGTACAGAAAATTTCGTGTTGCATCCTCTTTTTGCAATTCCAAAATACACCGTGAGCCCCGTCGCACCTGTGGCGTTCGACCACAGCATATACAACGCTGTTTTTTCGTTTAATTCATTTCTTCTTCCACCTTCTCAAACCCGACGCGCGAGTACGACCGAAACGTGATGTTTCCGTGATCGCACATGAGCGTCCCTCCTTCAATGCCCGTGACATTTGTGGCCTTCAGGCGCTGGATGCCGTCGTTCGACATGCCGTTGGGTGCCGTGCCGAATTCCACGTATTCGCCCGTGTATAGCGTTGGATTGTGCGAGTACTGGGCTTGAATGTCACGAATGTGCACAAAGACGTCTGGTCCCGGTGGGTTGATAGAGCGCAGGAACCCGTAGGCCTTCTCGTCGTTGAACCACTTACACTGACCCATGGTGCGCGGCTGTGTGGTAGCACTTTCTTCGGCGACCGGTGATACTGCTTCGGCGACCGGTGATACTGCTTGAGGGACGGCGAATGTGTCTTCGACGGTCGCTTGTGATACTTCGGTACTCATGATGGGTTAAGTTTGTTGGTCGTTTGTTTTTTCGTGGTACTCTAAAATTTCATTTCCCGACCGAACGCGCCCAATTCAAATTTGATTCCCCCCCCCCTCAAAAAAAACATGCTCCGAGTTTATACCGACGGTAGTGTGTCCAACAACGGCGGAGACAATCCGCGCGGTGGGGTCGGTGCGTGGTTCGGGGAAGAAGATCCACGCAATGTCGGAGAACCCTTTTTCGAAAACAATCCGACCAACCAGCGCTGTGAACTTATGGCCGTCACGCGAGCGGCCGAAATCGTGGGCAAGGAACAACCCACGGTCATCGTAACGGACAGCAAATACACCATTGGGTGTTTTACCAAGTGGTCCGAAAGGTGGATAGAGAACGGTTGGAGAAACAGCCGGGGGGGAGCGGTAAAGAACGAGGATATTATTCGAAGAGGGCTGGCTGCCCTCAGCGCGTCGAGAGTAACGCTAGACTACACAAAAGGGCATGCCACGGGGGACGACCCGGACGCCGTGGGTAACCGCCACGCCGACCGACTGGCCAACGAGGGGCGCATTATGGGCAGTAGTCGTCAAACTAGCAACACAATCCGTGTAGTCGGCGCAGCATCGGTCGCTGTTCCCGTGAAGAAAAAGCAGCGCGTGGCTTTGCCGAAAACGGCGCCGCTCGACTTGGAGCGCAGTGCGTGGGCGCAGGGACAGTACGTCATCGGCGTTGATGAGGTCGGACGCGGGTGTCTTGCGGGAAACCTCACGGTGTGTGCGGTTGTGCTGCCAATCGGATGTGAAGGGATGGAGGGCGTGCGCGACTCGAAGCGGCTCACGGCCAAAGCGCGCGCACGTCTTTCCGAGGAGATCCGGAACACGGCCACAGTGATGCACGTCGCCCGCAAAACACCGGGGCAGGTAGACGACGAGGGAATTTTGGGTGCCACACTCAGCGCCATGCGCGAGGCCGTGCAGAGCTGCCACTTCCAACTGGCCTCGGCCGACGTGTGCGTGCTCGTCGACGGGAACACACGCATTCCCGATTTGGGGTTGCCGCAGCAGACCATCGACAAGGGCGACTCCAAAAGCCACACCATTGCGGCCGCGTCAATCGTCGCCAAAGTGGACCGCGACACCATCATGGCGACACTGCCCGACCCAAAAGGATACGGGTTCGCCCAGCACAAGGGGTACGGCACCCAACAGCACTACGAAGCGTTGCAGCGACACGGACCGAGCGACCTCCACCGGAAAACGTTTCGGCTTGGGGGCGGCTACCGCAAAAAATGATCCACGCAGTGGTGCGTGCCAGCTACACGAAGAATTGCGCACAAAGAAGCGTTCAGACGAGCAACAGTGGTATCAACCTATTTTTGAACAGTAGAAAAGAGCATCACTCTTTCACAGCCCACTGCCTCCGATGTGGGGGTCTTGTAATAAAAACTCAGTATTTACTTTTTACTTGATTTTTTTTTTGTCACAAAGGTTGCAGTAAACTTTGAAAAAATTAAAAGAAATTTAAAATAAAAAAGAAATTTGTAATGAAATTTCAATCAAAATCGTACACGCCCAAAAAAAAAATTTAAATTGGAGTGTATCCAACACAACCATGGCCGCTATTCCAATTCGAACGCCCACGCAGGTGCCCGTATCACTGCCTCTGACAGTCCTCGTTTCAAATCAAGAAACGGAGACGACCGTGGGTCTCGTCGTGGCCCGCGACGAGCGAGGCGTGCATTTTCAATGCGACGGGGAGATTTTCATCGGCGAAGAAGCCTTTGTGTCGCGAGTGCTGTCAAACTTGAACCGATACCCGACGCGCCTTGCCATTCACAACGTTATTTTGCAGTTGCGATGCTCCCATGCACGCATCGGTTGGAACTCGCTACAGTGGGTCACCGTGCGCGACACCCAAACGTGGCACATGGGTGAGGTTTGGATCCACACCCGTTTGATCGTTCAAGAGCAGCGGCGGCGGGTCGCGAACGACCCCAACACACAGGCGGTTGACGTGATCATGTCCGACGCGGGCGACGACACTGATCCTGTCACACTTGGGTGGTCGACGGACGACGGCGGCGAAGCACTGACCGCGGAGGTGCCGTTACCACCGCCACCCGGTACAGAGTGCTCGGTGTGCGCGTGCGACACAACAGGTCCGGGCATCCTGCTGAAAAACGTCAACACGTGCGAGGCGGACTGGGAGACGCAGTGGGTAGTGCCGCCCTGTGGCTACGCGGAACACACGCTGTGCACCGGGTGCCTCGTGCGCACCGCGACGAATTGGGCACACCACAGCATCGGACCCACCAACCACGACGCCGTGCTCTGCCCACACGAAGGGTGTCGAGGGCAATACCTCGTCGAGGACTTTGCACGGGTGTTGCCCACAGGCGACATGAAGAAGCTGTGCAAACGGAAGCAGCGCTTCGCACGGTCCGGTGCCGTCCGATGTCCCGGGTGCGACCAAATCACACGCTTTGACACCAACCGCCTGCACGACGCACAACCGGGCACGGTGGCACAGCGGTGCGATCACTGCGACCGGGTCACGTGTTACCACTGCCTCGCGGAGATTTCTCCCGGACAGTTGGCGCTGAGCGAAATCGCCGGGGTGCCGTCGTGCTCCTGTGGGGTTCACCCGACACGCCCGCGGCGCGGGCACATCAACCAATGGTTCCGGGCACCCGCAAGCGCGGCGGGTCCGCTGGCTCGCAACTCGGAACTCAAAGCATCGGAGTGCGCCCGCCAGCTTCGGGCGCTGTGCGACGGCGAGGACGTCACGGTGTCGTGTGCCCACTGCAGCACGCCCATGCATCGCGCGTGCGCCTGTATGGAACTCACGCACTGCGGCATGAAGCGATGCGCCGTGTGCGGCCTCTCGGGGCTGGAGCACGAGTCGGTGCTCCTCGACCACTGGGACGGCACGGGATTGCATGGGTGCCCGCGCTGGGCCACGGATCAGTTCTGGTCGCTCGCCGTCGGCCCGTGGGTCGGACCCAAGTGTGAGGAGGGTGTGTGCCACTCGGCGTCGCACGACTGCACCGATCCGTCGCACGCCCCGTACCGCACCGCCGTCCGTGAAGTGCGGCGCACGCGTATGATGCACACCGCGTTGTGCACCCTGCCGAACCGCAAGCGGGATCGGGTGATTCGTTCCCTTCGGGGCAATTCGGTCGAAGTTTTCCAGCGCCTGCACGTCGCGCTTACCCACGGCGGGCTTGTTTGAGCAATCTTGTTGCCCACAATGAAAATGCGACAGTTTGGTTGCGCGTGTCCACAAACATTTAAAAGTCCACGCCAATTGTGAACGCGGGCGTAGATCAAGCCCACAAGGACAAGCGCGAGCAGTCCTACCATTGGACTGCTTCTTCCTCCTCTTTTTTCTCACCATTCCTCACCCCATCTTCCCCGGTACCTCGGGTTTTCGCATTCGACAAGTACACGCTCGGCTTGACACTCGGCACACTCGGCATACTCGGCACACTCGGCACACTCGGCACACTTGGCACACTCGGCACATCCGGCACATTCGGCACATTCGGCACATTCGGCACACTCGTAGACGTGCGGTCCGACGAACCACCAAAGATATTTTTATTTTTTTTTTGTTGTGCCCTGTCAAAAACTTCGACCGACCCCGTTCTCCGACATTTCAACATGAAGGCCGCTCTGCAAAAACTCCGCGCCGGAGCCGAAATGGACGACGGTGAGCGCGACAAACTGCTAAAAGATTTGAAAAAGGCACGCAACGACCTCAAGAAGGGCAAGCACAAGCGCAGCGACTACGTGCTCGCGTCCTGCGAGGCCGCCAATCTTAAGCAGCTCCCCGAATCGGGCGGCATTCTGGACACGATTCTGTCCAAGGATTCGCACAAGGACGCCATCAAGTCAATGTTCTACAACCCGGCCGCGAACGGCGGCCGGGGTGGTCTGACGACCTGCGTCTCGTCCGACGTGTACAGGGCGGCGATGGACTTTCTCGAGAAGGGAGGTCTCGAGGCCTTCAAGGACCAGCGCACCAACTTCTACGCCACGCTGCTCGACTTCAACAAGGAGTGGAACTCGCAGCTCGAGATGCTCCAGCCGTTCATGGTGGGCGAACCGTACGAGGAGCACGAGCCCATGAAGGACAAGGACGGCAACGTCATCATGGTGAGGGGTAAAGACGGTGGCATGCACGCGCTCAACACGTGTGCGGCCGCCATGCACGAGGAGGAGTGCCACGTCAAGAGCTCGTCGATCCGCGGTCCCGCGGGCGGGGCGTGCCTCTGGATGCCCAACTTTTCGCACGTCCAACAGGAAATGAAAGAGTGGGCCGACAGCAAGGGCGTGGCTCCGCCCTCGTCCACCAAGGGCTGCGTGCGCGCCGCCGATTTTCCTCTGCCGCTGCGTGAGGCCACCTCGGTGGACGTCGAGGCCCAGCGCAAGGGGAAGCAGCTTGAACCAAGCAAAAAGCGCGGCATGAAAAACGGAAACTACGTCGGCCTCAACGACAAATCGATCGGTGACACCGACGTGAACAAAAAGAACGGTTGGTTCAGCGGCGGTTTCGACATCAACACCTCGCTCGGAACGCGCCGCATGGTGCCCTACACGACGAAGTGGAACGGTAAACAATTCGTCCCGGTGGACGTTCAGAAGCCCACGACCGTCGAGGACTACGAACGCGGTGCCAAGTTGGTGCAGGCGCTACTCAAACGCTCCGAAGGGGCCATGCCGTCCCGCGTGCGGGCCAAGATCAAGCGCATCATCGCGCGCAACAAGGACATCACGGACAACACTGCGCTCGCCATTGAGAAGGAGCAACCCAACATCGGCATCTTTGACCTGCGCGAACGGGTCAAGGCCGGGGCCCGCAAGAATTCCAAGTACGTCGACGATCACGACGTGGAAATGTACACGCTCTACCAGATGGCCAAGCACACCGAGCTCACCGAGAGCGAGGTCTGGGATCTGTGGAGCTACGCGCTCACCGGGCGCGAGGACATGGACATCATGATCTGCACGAACGACAAAACTTCGCAAGAAGCCACGTGGAAAAACTTGGCCTCGCACATGAACCTCAAAGAGGGGGAAGCTGCGAGCCTTGGCCGCACGCTCGAATCGTGGCGCAAGGATTGGCAGATGGATCCGGAGATGGGTGAAGGCGAACAACGCCGCCCACGTGATGGTATGACCAATATCACGAAGAGACGCCGGTTCCCCACCTACCAGAAGAAGGGTGACGGCTTAGGCTCGTCGCTCCAAGACTTTTTGTCCGGGGGAGGAGGAGGACCCATGGTGCCGGTCGAACTGCCCCCGAAAAACTCGGCGGCGGCCAAGCAGATGTTCGTCACGTTCAACCACGGACCGCTGGACGTTTTCTCGCTCGAGGGCGGCGACGACATCACGTTGCCCCGCTCCCACTTTCTCGCGCCGCGCACAGAAGGCACTCCGTTGCGCAAAGTGCAGGACTTTGACGCGGACGTGAGCAAGGCCTTTGCAGAGCATACGGAGACGAGCATGCCATTGTTAGAGTATCCACAAAATTGCAAAGCCCTGATCCCGCTGCCCGGGTTCGCCGCCGTGCTCCTCAAGGCCAACGCGAAACACTACGGCCCCATCCTGCACCGCATCATGAAGCGGAAGGCCGAGCGCTCGCACATCACCTCCGAAACCGCCGACGACCTCGCCAAACCGTGGGCCAAGTTCAGCGCCGAGGAGTTCAAAATGAGCCGGCTGCTGGAATCTTTGGTGTGGGGCGCGTGCGACGACAATACGTCAGAAGGCGACAATGCGCGATGGAAAGACGCATACACCCACAAATCGTTTTTCGATACCCAGCTCGCGAAATTGTCTTCGATTGAGATCAATAGTGATGATTATGCGAAAGTGGCCAGTGCGGTGGGCATGGACGCTGCCGTACAAGTGGCCGAAAAGGCGCGTGAGGTTGCGACCAACTTTGACAAACTTGCCCCCGGGTTGACATACAAAGTTACGAAGGTTGGCACCACCAAATGGGACGCTTCCAACTATGCATGGAACCCCAAAACTGAGGCATATTACACAGAAGCACCTAAACAAGGAGAGGAATTTGTCTGGTCTGGGCTGACAACAGATGACATGACGAGGAAAATCGAGAACAGCTTTAAAAATGGATCAACAGCCACAGCGGTCGGACAGATGTTTATGCTCTTCTACAAAGGAACCAGAAACTTGGTCAAAAATATGGTCACGAGTGCATCGGCTACTATGGACAATAGCTCAAAACCATTGGATTGGGTATTTGAGGGCGTCTTGCCGACTGTTACCACGGTTCACACGATTCTCAACACACTTGGCAAGTTGGACGACAATGCCGCACTGCTCTTCGTGCAGCCCACTCTGGCGCAGCGCGACGCGCTGTTGGAAAAGAAAGGAGAAGAAATGTTCAATGGTGGTAAAAAGACGTACATGAGAGAACGCTCGTTTAAAGACGATGGCGACCTCATCAAAGGACCTTTGAAAGGCGCCACGTACCTTTTCCCCACCTTCTTCGTGCACGAGTCGCTGCTCAAGGCGCTGTGCTCGGAACGCACGGCCAATAACAGCGGTAACGTGCTTCTGTCCTACTTTGTGGGACAACAAATTACGTTCGGACAGGCTCAACAATTCATGACGTGGTTCCAAAAAACGCTGACCACGCGCGCGCAGCGTGTGCTGGCGTGTGTAGGAGGCAAAGTCGCTGGTAGAAACTTCAATTTCGAATCCGACGGCGGGTTGCACAACGAGAAGAAGCTGATGCAGTTCAAAAAGATGCCCGTATTCAAGAAACCGTCAAACGAATGGTGTCAGGCACGCAGCGCCGACACACAAAAAACATGCCAGTTCCTTGCCGCCGCCAACGCGGGCGCGATCACGCAACCCGCGGGGTTCGCCACTCCCCCGAAGACGCTCAAGGACGCCCAGCACATGTTGTACAAGGATCAATACAATGCACAAGAACTCAACTTCATGAAAGATATGAAAAAGCTGTCCGTGCTGGCGGTCGCCCAAATGAAACGCGGCGAGGACCCGCTCAACCGGTTGATCATGAAAGCTCTGCCGTCGGCGACGCAGGTGCAAGAACTGACATGCTCGATGATCGGAACGCAAATCGCTTACAAGAAGGATGCAACTGTGTATCGCGGCATTGTTGTCGAAGACATGAAAGATACGACATACGTGGTCCAGTTTTATGGCGATCTCCCTGATTTAACAGGCGATGTCCGCGGTAACAAGGAAACAGGGGCATGGCGTCTCACAGCTGAAAGAGTAGAGCAGTTCAGGGTGGACAAGTACAGCCGGGCGACAACCTCAAGTGGGTTGGCCGCCAAGGCGGTGGAGGGGAAGGAGGAGCTCACCGAGGCCGAGAAGAAGGCCGCCGCCGCTGCCGCTGCCGAGGCCGAGCGCGAGCGCAAGGCCGCTGTCGATGCCGCTGCCGATGCCGCTGCCGATGCCGAGGCCGCTGCCGCTGCCAAGCCCAAGAAGACAGCCGCCCAGATAAAAGCCGAAGCAGCTGCGGAAAAGGCAAGAAGGCTGAGAGAACAAGTAAATGCTTTTGAAGAAGAATTTCTGATAGGAGGTGGCCCGTGTGACAGTGTAGAGAAATACCTGACCAAACAAACAGAAGAAGTAGAACAAGCAAATGCTACCGTCCAACTAATGTTAACTAAATGCAACGCGATCAAAATAGCGAAGAAAGAAGTTGAAGCCGGCAAAGCCGCGGCCGACGCCACGGTCGCTGAATTCACCAAGGCCACGAACGCGCTCATGGATGTCATCGGTAAAAAATAAGTAAATTCCAACCAAAAAAATAATTGCCTCCCCCGCCGGCGGGTTCGGCGACGCAGATGTTTTTTTTTCTTGCGCCCCACAACAAAAGACTCGCACACTGAACAACGATGATGCAAGGCGGAGCCCCCCAGAAGTTTAACGCGAACAACCCTCTGTCCCGTCAAATCGGATCGGCCCTTCGGCACGAGCAGGTGGTCACACGCAGAGACAACCGTCACAAGATGCAACTCCAGCGCGAGTTTGAGCGCCGCATTCAGAACGAGAAGATGAAGAGCGGCGAGTTTGAGGATTTCGACATCAAAGTCACGGCGGATATGATCCGCAGTCCGTTCGGCAACCAAGCCCGCAACTTTGCCTTCTTCAACGCCGAGGCCGACCGCGAAGGCATCCAACAAGGGCTCGACCCGGCGTGGTACGCCGTCGAGGACACCACCTTCCACAACATGCAGCTCGAGGACAAGACCATGAGCAGCCGCAACAAGATCAACGGTAAGTTCGTCCGCGTCATGGGGCCCAACGGGGAGCGTGTCTTCGTCGTCCGCGGGCACGACCTCGAAAAGTTCCTGCACACGGAGAAGGACCCCGAGTCGGCCGCGCACACGCTCGAGAGCATC
>Ga0114997_10002747_pt1 | contig 14083 bp, 9 predicted proteins | sample ArcticOcean_MG_C_2_FD_87045 | JGI IMG/M metagenome (GOLD analysis project Ga0114997, IMG submission 87045) | Marine microbial communities from western Arctic Ocean - ArcticOcean_MG_CB4_136 | ecosystem: Environmental > Aquatic > Marine > Oceanic | place: Arctic Ocean: Canada Basin | collected... | reverse complement strand
TGACGTTTATCATCACGTTGAGCATGACGAAAGAAGCTGTGGAGGATTATAAGAGGCACAAGCAAGATAACGAGCAAAATCGAACGCCGATTGAACGGTTTAACGGAGAGTGCATGGAGAATAAGGAGTGGCGAGATTTGGTGTGTGGTGACGTCGTGAGGGTGGTACGAGATGCGTTTTTTCCGTGCGATTTGATCATGATTGGATCGAGCAACGAGGAGAGAACGTGTTACGTGGAAACGAAGAATTTAGACGGCGAGACGAACTTGAAGTTGAAAAGGAGCGTGGATATGGGCGACGGGGTCAAGGTGATTTCAAACGCAAAGCTGGCGAATTTGTGTCGCAATTCTCAACGAGACGACGTGATGGCGAATGCAGAGGATCACTTGAGTGGCAATTTATGCACGGTCGAGTGCGAACACCCGAATAACTCTTTATACACGTTCAGCGGGAACTTGGAGTTGAAACCGCCTTTTGTGTCGGAAAAAAAGAAAATAGCCGTGACGCCGACGAACGTTTTGTTGAGAGGGTCGCAGTTAAGAAACACGGAATACGTTTACGGTATTGTCATTTACACCGGACACGATTCGAAAGTTATGATGAACGCGTCGGAAACGCCATCGAAACGGTCGCGCGTGGAGAAACAGATGGATTATGTCGTTTTAGGTATGCTCATTTTGTTGCTCTCCATGTCCACGATTTCCGCAATTTATTGTTCCTGGTGGGTGAAAAACGAAAGTCCGAAGCATTGGTACTTGGATACCGCGAATTCGGATGAACCCTTCGACGTGAATAAAACCGACATTGTCGGTGTGTTTGCGTTCTTTACCTCCTACGTGTTGTACGGATATTTGATTCCTATTTCTTTATACGTCTCGTTGGAATTCGTGAAAGTTTTCCAAGCGATGGTTTTGTTAAATCGGGACCGAAAGATGTATCACGAAGAAACGGACACGCCGATGAGCGCACGAACGAGTAACTTGAACGAGGAACTCGGGATGGTACACACCGTTTTATCCGATAAAACCGGGACGTTAACCTGTAACGCGATGGAGTTTTTCAAATTGTCCGTCAACGGCGTCTCGTACGGCGAAGGTATTACCGAAATCGAACACGCTTTGATCAAAAGGCAAGGTGGGAATCCACCCGCGCGATCGTCCAAAGCCATCGAGCCGTCGTTTAACTTCATCGATAGCCGGCTAACGGACGGTCAATGGCGAACGTCGCCCGATCGCGAACAGTTGCGTTCGTTCTTTCGAATTTTAGCCGTCTGTCAAACCGTCATCCCGGAAGGCGAACGAACTCCCGAGCAAGTCGTTTACCAAGCGGAATCGCCGGATGAACTCGCGTTTGTCGTCGCCGCGAAAAGGTTTGGATTTTTCTTCAACAACCGAACGAGCACGACTGTGGAAGTTCTCGAACAATCCGTGAATAAGAGCGAAAAAGACGCCTTGAGAACGTACGAGGTTTTGAACTTGTTGGAATTCAATTCGACGAGGAAACGCATGTCCGTCGTCGTTCGCTCGAAAGACGATAATAAAATCATTTTGATGACTAAAGGTGCGGATTCAGTCATTTACGAGCGGTTAGCGGTCGGTAACAAAGGTGGTAACGCAGCTAAAGAGTCCACGCAACAACACATCGACGATTACGCCGCCTGCGGTTTGAGAACCTTGTGTTTAGCGCAGAGAGAAATTTCTTCCAGTGAGTTCGAAGCGTGGAACAAGAAATTCATAAAAGCGTCCCAAGCGATGAAGAAACGCGACGAAGAGTTGGACGCCGTCGCGGAAATCATAGAAAAAGACTTGGAATTAGTTGGCGCGACGGCGATTGAGGATAAGCTCCAAATGGGCGTGCCGCGCTGTATTGAGCAATTAATGCGCGCCGGCATCGCTGTTTGGGTACTCACCGGCGATAAACAAGACACGGCTATCAACATCGGCTCCGCGTGTTCTTTAATCACCCCACAAATGAGTTTAAAAGTAATCAACGTCGAAGAATTGGTCAAGCTCGAATCCGAAGGCGAAATTTCCAAGGAAGAAATGAAAACCCAAGGATTAGAAGCTGTTTCGAAGCAAATTGACGACGGTTTGGAAATCGCGAAACAGTGCGCGGAAGTGGACGCGGAGATGGGTTTAGTCATCGACGGGCGATCGTTATCGTTCGCGTTATCTGCAGAGTTGAAGGATAACTTTTTGAAATTGGGGACGTCTTGCGCGGCAGTGATTTGCTGTCGCGTCTCGCCGTTACAAAAAGCGTTGGTGACAAAACTCGTGAAAGATTCCGGTAAAACCACGTTAGCCATTGGCGACGGCGCCAACGACGTCGGGATGATTCAAGCCGCGCACATCGGTGTCGGCATTTCCGGCCAGGAAGGCATGCAAGCCGTCATGGCGTCTGATTTCGCCTTTGCTCAGTTTCGATTTCTCGAACGTCTGTTGCTTTTACACGGTCGGTACTCTTATAAAAGAATCGCCCGAATGGTGTGCTACTTCTTCTATAAGAACTTGGCGTTTGGTCTGACCATATTCATTTACAACTTACACGCCGCCGCGAGTGGCCAAGTCATCTACAACGATTGGTTGATGTCCTCGTTTAACATCTTCTTCGTGTGTTATCCGGTTATCATTCTCGGCCTCTTCGACCAAGACGTTCGACCGGATTCGAGTTTGAAGTACCCAGAGTTGTACTCCGAAACGCAATGGAACAAAAATTTCAACAAGAAATCTCAAGCCGTGTGGGCGTTGAACGCCATCTGGGTCGCTATCGTCACCTATTGGTCCATCATGAAAGCCGTGCACTCGGGCGAAGCCGATCACGAGGACGGCCACGTTTTTGGTTTGTGGGAAGTTGGCACGACCATGTATACCTCCTTAGTGTTCACGTTGAACTTACAAATCGGTTTGTTCATAAATTACTGGACGTGGATCCATCATTTAACCATTTGGGGATCCTTCGCGTTGTGGTGGATCTTAAACGTCGTCTTGAGTCACACGGACGTGTATTACTCCACGTACTCGTACAAAATCTTCACCGAATCGACCGTGTTGACCCCGAAATATTGGCTCGGCTTTTGGGCGGTGACGTTTTTATGCTTGTTACCGTACATCATCGTGAGCTCGTTAAAACGCTTATTCAAACCAAGCCTTTACGAACTCGTCCAAAACGAAGAGAGTTTAGAACGCGGCGCGTGCAAGCAGTGCTTGGGCGTGACCACCGAAGTCGACGGAAGCGCCGGAGGTCAAAAATTCAAAAAACGAGCAACGTCCTCGAAATCGCACGACGATAGCATGACATCCAACGATAGCTATAGTGACGTCTCCGTCGTGGGCACGACCACGCCGAGACGCCAAGGTACTCTGAGAAAGAACATTTCAATCCCCGGGTCCGCCACCTCGCAGCGCACGACGCCGCTCGGGTCAATGGAAATCTTACCGGACGTGAGCGCGTTTCCGACTCCGGGGACGCCGACGAGATTACCCCCGAGACAACCGCCTAAACAATAATGATAATAAAACGAGACGAGAGAAAGAGAGAGAGAGAGAGAGAGTTTAGCGATCCTCCGGCAGGGGGTGAATTTTTAATGTTGATACTTTTTGTTTTCATGTAGAGACGAGAGAGAGACTTCATTGCGTCACTTTTTTTTCTCATTTGCGCGCTGATGATGATGTTTGTCGTTCTCCTTTTCCTGCTCTCACACACTGTCACCATCGCTGAAAGTCGCGCGATTCATTTGTCCTCCTTCTCCTCCTCGACGATTCAGACGACGACGACGACGGAACCACCACAAAAACGGCAACCAAAACCGAGCAGAGAACGACGACGACGACGAGGAATGCTTTTAACGAGATTTCATCATCGTCGTCAAGAAGAAGAAGAAGAAGAAGAAGAAAAGTACGTCTCGCGGTGCGAGGAGAGGTGGATTCAACAGCCGCTCTCGCACTTCTCTTGGAACGCCGAGGAGGAGGAGGAACGAGGAGGAGGAGAAGGAGGAGGAGAGTTTAAGACGAGATATTTCGTGTGCTCGGAATTTTATCGGAAGGAGTCGCCCATCTTTGTATACACTGGAAACGAGGCGAACGTGGAAAGTTACTTGGAAAATACGGGTTTGATGTGGGAAAACGCGGAACATTTTAACGCGTTGTTAGTGTTCGCGGAGCATCGATATTATGGGGAATCGTCACCAATAACTGATGACGAGGAGGATAAGAATAAATTGAAACATTTGAACTCGATGGAAGCGTTGGCGGATTACGCTTCGTTGGTCAGAGAGTTGAGAGAAGAGTACGAGGACGCCGTGGCGGTGATTGCGTTTGGTGGGTCTTATGGCGGCATGTTAGCGTCGTGGATGAGGATGAAGTACCCGCACGTAGTGGACGGGGCGATTGCAGCATCAGCGCCTATTTATGCGTTCGACGGGGAAAATCCGCCGGTAGATCCGAACGCGTTCGCCAGAGGGTCGACGTATACCGCCATGGTGAGCGGACACGGCGCGGAGTGTCCAAAGAGAATACAAGACGCGTTTACTTTGTTGATAGACTCTGGAGATGAAAACGATAAGATATATTTGGACGTTTTAAAACACACGTTTAGAGCGTGCGACGATATCGAGTCGCCGTACGAAGTCGCCGAGTGGGCGCAATCGGCGTTGGATTACATCGCGATGGGTGATTACCCAGTCGAGAGTGGGTATATGTTATCTGGGAAAGGAACGTTGCCCGCGTGGCCGATGAAAGTGGTGTGCAATGCGATGATGGTCGACGATCCGAACGCGTCAAACTCGACTTCGTTAGCGCTGTTAGAAAACCTGAGAGAGGCGGTCAGCATCTACTACAACGCCACGAAAACCGAGCAGTGCTTTACCATCGGCGACCCGTCACCAAACGACGACACCAAAGCCACCGAAGATCTCTGGGGATATCAGTACTGCTCGGAGATGTTCATGCCAATGGAAACGACCGGCGGAGAAAACGACATGTACTGGCTATCTTCTTGGAACGAAACCAACGAGTTTCGCTACTGTCGCGACGCGTACGACGTCCAACCGAGACCGTATTTCGCCCAAGAAACATACGGCGGTCGCAAAATGGTCGAGAACTTTGCCTCAAACATTGTCTTTTCAAACGGTATGTTAGACCCGTGGCACTTACTGGGCGTCTTGGAAACGTCCAATCCGCGCGTCGTTTTAGCTAAAATCGACGAAGGCGCGCATCACAACGATTTGATGTTTTCGAGCAAAGACGACCCAACGAGCGTGAAACGAGCGCGTTTGTTAGAAGTAAAAGAGATTCAAAGGTGGGTAGACGAAGCTCGCGCGATGAAACGCGAAAAGCGGGAGGCGGCGGTTTCGGTCGCCAAATACAGAAGAAATGCAACAAACAAATTTGTATAAATGTAATCTAATAAATATATAATCATCATCTGTGCATGTACCCAATCTGCTGTTCGTAAAAGCTAAACCCTTCCTTCGACACAAACATCTCCTCGTTCACACTCATCCACCGCTTAAATTTCTTAAACATTTCCGACGTCTGGTGCGGTTCCGCTAAGTGTTCTTTCTTCGAATATCGTTCGACTATGATGAATTTATTTTCGTTTTCGTCGCTTCGTCCGATTTCGTACGATAACGTCTCCGGCTCGTTCGCTTCCACGTGTCTCGCTAACTCCGCAAACTTCAAAAGAAACTTGTCCACGAATTCTTTCTTCAACTCCAGAGTGATGTGTAAACACCACGGACCGCCTCCTTTCGAGGACATTATTTAATCTTTGTTCTTCTTCTCTACACGTCCTCTCTCACTGCTTGCTAATAATAAAGTGCTTTCATAAAACTCCAAAACTCAAGGAGGAAAAAACAAAAAACAAAAAAACAAAAAAAACTATTGTTTAGGGTTTTTTAGCTCTTTAGATCTCTGCTAAGGTCGATGACGTGTCAAAAGTTCGTTTTGGCTTCCTCTAAGGAACTATCCAGCTCTTTTCTCGTCGGATATAATCACGTCTCAATTGTTAATCTTCTCATCGCAATAATAAACACACGAGTTTACGACGACATAAGCTTTCTTTTTACACAAAAGACGCAAAAGTATCGGAGAATATACACCACTATTTTCTCTTCTCTCGACAAAAAACGAGTTATTATTACACGCGCTATAAATTTATAAGATAAAATAAGACGATGAGTTTTTCCTTAAAAACGTCCTCCATCACCCCCGGGGTGATGATGATGAAATCGAAATCTTCCCTCGGACGAGGAAGAGTTTCCTCCTCCTCGAAGAAGTCTTTCGCTGTTAAAGCTTCAGGAGACACCGTGGTCTCCATCGACGAACTCACCGAAATCACGCGAAAAGCGATCAAAACCTACGGGTACGACGAGAAAGCGACCGAGTGCATTTTGGATATTTTGATGTACGCCCAACTGCGTGGGAACAACCAAGGCATCATCAAAGTGACGACGAACGGCATCGCCCGAGACCCGGAGGCGACGCCGATCAAAATCACCGAACCGGTGCCGTTATCTGCCGCCATTGACGGAGGAAATAACCACGGGATGATTGTCTTGGACAAAGCCGCGGAGATTGCGATCGAGAAGTGCAAGAAGCACGGGGTCGGGATCGTCGGGACGAACCACACGTTTACGAGCACGGGAGCGTTGGGATACTACGCGAAGAAGATTGGCGAGCAAGGCATGGTTGGGATTGTCTTGGCGCAATCGCCGGAGTTTGTGGCGCCGGCTGGGGCGAAGCAAGCGATTTTTGGGACCAACCCGATTGGCTGCTCGATCCCGAGAAAAGGCGGCGAGCCGATGACTTTGGACATGGCGACTTCGGCGTACGCCTTCTTTGGGTTGTTGGAAGCCAAGACGAGTGGTAAGCCGTTACCGCCGAACGTTGCACAAGACAAGGACGGGAACATGACCACGGATGCGAACGCCGCGTTGGATGGTGGGGCGATTATGACCTTTGATTGCGGGTACAAGTCTAGCAACTTGTCCTTGTGCATCGAGTTGTTAGCCGGTCCGTTGGTCGGCGCCGCGTACAACGATAAGAAGGCGGCGAAGAACTGGGGTAACTTGGTGTTCGCCATTGACCCGAAGATCTTGGGTAACGACGATTTCTTAGAGCAAAGCGCGTTCGTGATGGAGCGCGTGAAGAACGCGGAGAGGAAGGAAGGCGTGAGTTCGATCAACTTGCCGGGCGAAAGAGGCGACGCGTTGGCCGCCGAAAACAAGAAGAAAGGGACGATCGGCGTCGAGCCGAACTTGTGGAAGGGGTTGCAAGAATACGCGGCGAAGTACGACCCGAAAGCGGAAGTGTTCCCGATTGAGTGGGCGTAAATGTTTATTAACATGCAACGACGACGAGCTTTATTCTAATAATCATTCTCATAATATAATAATAAAAAACCACAACACATTCATCATCTCGTCGCCACGTTAACCGCGGTTCTTGTTATACGCCCAACTTTGCGAAGTGCTTCGATAAAACTGTTCCTCGTTATTCGCGACTGGAAAGTCAATCATTTGAATCATAAACCCGCGCATGTTGAAATAGAACCCGCCTGGAGCTAAATCCAGATCCTCGGTGGTGCATTGAAACGTGTATATAGACCCGTCGCGTTCGTCCACTCGCGGACACAAATACCGATGAAATTGACCGCCGACCAAGTACGTGGTGATTTTATGGATGAGCATGACGCCGACCCAAATGAAGACGTAAAACGCATACGGCGGCTGCTCGAGAAACCTTCGAACGCCCCCAAACCATCGCTGTTGTTTCTTTATATTTCCTTCTTTAATACTCCTTCTGTTGTTGTTGTTGTCGTTGTTCTTCTTCTTCTTCTTGATTTTCGGAAACATGCTCTTATGTCGCATGCCGTGAAAACGTTGTTGGACGTACACGGTCAAAAAGGACAACGCGATTTCAATCGCAATCAAATTGACCGCTTGAATCGCGTAACTTTTAAAAGAAACGATAGACTCGTTCCCAACTTTAGCCATTCGAAATATGTACAAGTAAATAGAGATGACGATGATAGCCGCTATCTCCGCAAACGCGGAAATGATGGAGTTCATCGCTAAAATATCGTGTTGCTTTTGCGTCGTCAACAACGCCTCGGCGGTTTGTTTGCCTAAAAACGCGCGGGCTAAGTACTTGTCGCGATCTTTTGTCGTCAGTGCAATCATGAGTTCGTGCAAGGAAAGAATCGTTTGTACGGTAGCCATCGATTTCACCGTCCCGTCTGCGGCTAAGAGGAACATCACGTACCTCGAAAAAAACGCCTGTTGCAACGCGAAGGAGAGGTAATACGGAATTTGCAAACACGGCCCAGGCGATGGATTCAAACGCGCGAAATGCCTTTCCGCTCCTCTCACGAGCTCCCAGAAAATCGGGTCTAAACCAAACCGAATGAACAGTTTCATCATCGGTGATACCGATTGGTCGCTCATGACGATTAAGAAAAATTCAACCACGTTCTTTCCTATAATCGCCATCAAATAAATATACACGAACCCGTAGGAAATGCCTTTGGTGGACCAAAAATCAAACGCCGACAATCCACTCCACATGAGAATGCCAAAGAGATAATAACACGCGTATTGCGTGTATTGATGATAAAATCCAAGAATAGCTATCGTTCCGAAGTACGTCAAATTATATAAACCGAACGAGTACACGCACGTCTTCGTTCGCCAATTTCGAAACCTCGAGACGTGCCACCCGACCATCTGGTGAAACACAACCTCGCCGAATTGCGAGAGCATGCACAAGCGAACGAACAAAACCGCGAAATCGTCCCATTTCCACGGCTTGTACGCGTTTCCAACTTCCCTGGCGTACGTGCACGTCAACCACGTCTTCACCAATTCCTCTCGCCCTTTCTCTTTTTGTAACTCTGAGGTGATGTTTCTCGTGCACCTCGTCCACGCGGCGAGGGAGAGGTAGATAAAGAATACAGTCACCATGACGAGCGCGACCGAGGCAAACGTGGCGATGTATTTCCAATCCGAAAAGGACTGGTATAAACGAGCGCTCGGTAACGCGGACGCATCTCTCGTTTTTCTTCTTCTCGTTCTTTTCCCGTCGCGAGTCGTCGTACTTCTCGTCGGGGAAAACGAAGGTTTCTGTTGTTGTTGTTGTTGTTGTTGTTGTCGTTGTCGTTCGAGACGCGCGTTGATTGGTGATTGGTTCTTGTCCTTCGCATCATCTCCGTCTCCTTCTGCCATTCGTATTACTCTTCTCTCGCTCTTTTCTCTCTCTCTCTCCTCCGCGTATCAAAGTGGTCAAACTTTGGTGTTCGGGAAAGTTTATTTTAAAAACAACACGCTTGCTCCTCCGCGTATTTTTGGGAAAAAGCCATCATCGAGGAAAATAAAAAAAATAAAAATAAAAAAAGCTTCTCTCATTTATGTATGATTTTTCAATATTTTTCATCTTCCACTTGCGCATTCTGAAATCGATGTTTTCATCAATCAATGGCTACGAAACTTAGCACAGAGCGAGAGTAGGTGATTTTTGTTTCGTGTATGAAATTTGAGTGCAATCGGAGATCGTTTAGTCAGAGTTTAGGGCATTTGCGACAATTTTATTTTTGTATGCAGATTAGTGATTTTAACCCATAACGGTTTTTGGCGGCACAAGAACAAAGAAAGAGAAAGGCGCGAGAGCGAACGCATTCATTGTTGCGCGCGCATCACATGTGCACGCGCGCGCGCATCTTCTCCCACTGTTATTATTATTATCGCCCGTTCATCAGTTTTACTACTGCGGGGAGCGCGAGAAAAACATTTACGAGGAGAAGTGTTTTTCCCCGGAACAAAATGACGACGATGTCTTCTTCTTCTACCAACGAAACGTTCGTGGACGACTCGGGGGTGCGATCGATGGATTTTCGCGATTGGCTTTCCGTGGAACGATTTTTGCTCCAAATCGTGAGAGAGGAAAAGAAGTTATCGGACGTAAACGTCGCCGACGCGGAACCGGATTTGCCTTGGAATTTTTCCGTGCAGAAGACGTTAAAAGAGGCGAAGGATGCGAAACATAGGAGCCATCGAACGCAGACAGAAAGGTAAAATTTTGCGGATGTTATTAGTGTTCGAAGATGTTTTGAACTGACCTTTCTTCTCTCTCTTTCCTATTGTCACAGCAAACGCGCGAAATATTGCGTTCGATTGAAGTATTTCGGCAACGCGTTCGCGTCGTTCGCGTGGGATAAAAACGTGGACGATATGAGTAAACATTCGAGCGAGAGATTTTACGGCGATAACTGGCGGCCTGGAAATGCGAGCGTAGTGGCAACGATACGGGAAAGTTTAGGCGAGCACTGCGCGGGGTTCGATAAGGAGAAGCATCCCGTCGTGTACCAAAGCGGACGGACGGATCGAAACGTTTCCGGCGCCGGGCAGATTGTGCAAATATTTAGAGACGCGAAGGATCATTTGGAGCGGAGGTACGTGGACGAAACAGAGGAGGAGAAGAAGTGCGAATTGATTCGAAGAGCGATTAATGAGTCCACGGAGGTTGGGAAGCGCGGGTATTTGAAAGCGGTGGAGTGTTTTAGAGTCAACGCGGAATGGCACGCGACGTTTTCGGCGACGTGGAGAAGGTACGTGTACATAATACCGAAAAAAGCGTTAGACGTCGACGAAGTGAAAGAAGAGCTGAGAAAAGTAGAAGGAGGTGAAACGGATGTAGAAGATTTAGACGTGTTCGCGCACTATTCCAAAGACGAGATTGATTGCGATTTGCTCGATAGAATGCTGCGGAAGTTTGAAAATAAAACTCTCGACTTTTACGCGTACGCGAGAGATACGGCGAAAGGTAAATCGACGGAGTGCAAAATGCTCTACGCGCGAGCGAAAACCATATCGATTCCAAAGTTTCAAATGAAAGCAGCGACGAATAAATACGGGAAAAGATACCGCGACCGACGGTATAAAGATGCGTCGCTACTTTTCGACGATACCGCTTTTCATCGCGCGAAAAGAACGGAAAAAGAAGAAGAAGAAGAACCCCTCGAATGCATCGCCATCGAGCTCGTCGCCGATCGCTTCCTTCGCAAAATGGTCCGATGCATAGTCTCTACCGCCTGCCGAGAAGCATCTTCGCTCTCGAGTTCAAAAAATCGCTCGTCACCGTTCAACGAAGACGCGCTTCTCGATCTCGCCCGAAACCGTGACCGAACGGCTTCGGCCCCTCCGGCGCCGCCGCACGGCTTGCTCTTCTGCGGCGTCGGGTACGGCAACAAATCGTACGAGTCTTTCGTCACAGATTTTGTCTAAAAGTCGAGACGATGAGATTAAAGTTGCGTGTTGTCCTCTGCGTGCCTCTTCTTGAGCGTATACAGCGCGATGCTTTCTAGAATAATCATATAGTATGTAATGTTTACGTGACGCTTAAATTATACGAGTCCTCCTGTCTTGTCTCTTTGTCTTCACTTCTTTTTTCACGGAACTATCGACACACTTTTTGCGCGCGCTAAGTGAGAACCTGCGACGACGAACCAAAAGATGTTCTCCTTCTCCGAGAACGACGAACTCACCTTCTCTCTCTCTCCGTCCCCCTCCTCGTTCTTTTCTTTTCGCGACGAGAGGAAAGAGGAGGAAGAGGAGAAGAAGAACTTCGCGTCGCCGACGACGACTTTAACTCCTGAGGAAGAAGAAGAAGAAGACGAAGAAGAAACAATGGAAGCGCGAATGAAACGGCTCGAATGCGCGATGCTCGAATCGCAAAAGGAAAACAAGTCGCTTCGATTACGCGTGGAACAGTTGGAAAAGGACAAAAAGGACGACGGCGAGAGGACGACGAAGGAGCAAAAGTCCTCTAGTAAAGACCTGCTCGAACTGTTTTCGACGCGACTGGCGAACGTGAAAGATACTTTGCGAGAGGAGACGAAACGAGCGATGGACGCAGCAGTTGGTGCGAACGCGAAAGTTGTGAAGTTGTTAGAGACGCTCGAGGCGTGCGAGACCGAGGATGGGGTTGTTTTGTACCACCGGGATGTTGGCGGTACGGGCGGCGGCGGAGGCGACGAGACGATTGACCACAAAAGTCGAGGCGAAGAAGAGGACGAAGATGAAAGGAAGAAGAAGAGGAATGAATACGTGAAGGAAGCGTTGGATCAGATTGCCGAGGAGGTTGGATACGAAGACGCGATGGTTTTGGCCGCGCGTGGGGGAGGGAGTGGAACAGGGTTTGCGTCGACAGTCTCCTCGAAGAGGAACGGGAAGTATTATCGGTGGGTAAAAATACTCTTCGCTATACTCTGGAAAGCCCTCCAACTTTGGGTATGCATGTGGATTTTAATCGTCGCGGCGGTTCTCGCGGACGATATAACGCTCAGGGAGAACGTGAGTGGAGACTTTTGGGCGAAGTTTCCGTGGGTGTCGAAAGGACTCGTAACCAACAACTTCGTCGGTCTCGCTTCGCTTTGACTTTTTCGCCACCGGCGGCGGCGCGGTTTGTTCGAACAGCGATGATGTATTTTTACTACTACTCTTTATAACGATTTTTGATACTACATACTACATCTGATGAAAGATATACACGATTACTATTACATCTACTTTTATTACATGCTAACTAGCTTCAGTACACTCTATCCTTCGAATATAGCTTTCAAGCGCGCGACTGGATCCACGGCTAACTTTTGCTTCTTCTCCATCTCTTCCTTCTTTCTTAACTTTTTCTCCTTCTTCGTCATCGCGGCGTCGAGCGAACGCTTACCAGAGGCGTCTCGGCCTTGACCATCCTTATAGTTAGGTTTGGATTGCGCTATTTTTTTTTGCAAATCTTTGTCAACGTCCACTAAAGGGACACCTAAGCCTAACGACGCGGTGGTCGTCGCCGGGGATGGTTTCGTCGTCATCGTCGGCAACTTCGTGAGTCCCTCACGATCGACTTTTGCTCCGAGATCTACGTCATCCTCTTTTTCGTTTGCTACTGCTTCAGTGGTAATAGAACTATCTCGTCGTTGCGCTACAACAGCAGATATGCGGGACGGTGAGGAAACGAGGAGCGGCGCCCAATTTTCGTCCCATCCGAAAATATCGTTGCCAGACTCGAACGCGCGCACGCGAGGTACGACGTCTTTGAAGCGACCACTCGTGTCCTTTTTTGCTTCCTTTTCATCCTCCTCTTCTTCATCATCATCTTCTTCTTCTTTTTCCCATTCAACTACCAACTCTTCTTTAAACGCGTTCGTTTTCGGTACCCCGTTCTCCTCCCCGAACGAACGAGACGAAGACGAAGGCAAACACCCTCCAAAACCGGCGAGCACGTTGTGCAACTCCGCGCACTCCGCGCACCATTGAAACACCAAAATCTGCACTCGCGCGAGAGAACTCAAAACCACCGTCGCAAACGGCACAAAAAATGACCTCGAAATCTCCGTCGTCGCGTGTATCCCGCACAGCTGAATCTTCTCCCGAACGCCCCTACCGCCGCCGCCGCCGATACCAAACGCCGTCGCTCTCAACGCGTTCACGCACACCGCCAACTGTTCTCTCGACGGCACCAAAATCATTTCTCTCTCTTTGATTTTATCCTTCTTCTCCTCTTCAAAATGTTCGTGTAAACTCTTCTCCAACTTTGCCAGCGAGAGAGCGGCGTTGACCGTTTTCAGTAAAAACAGGCACTCTTTGACAACCACGTGTACACTTTGAAACAATTTCGACCTTCGGTGTTGCGCGTGGGAATTTTTGCACAGTTTTTCGAGCAAGGCGATTTCGTCGCGTACTTTTCCATTGAATGACGTCATTTTGTTCGTTTTTAAGATCGAGAGCAGTCGAGTGCGTTCTTCCCGCGCGCGATGATGGAACGACGTGCATTCGCCATTTCCAATACTGATTCCAATCGGTTTTAAAGTTTGATTCACGTACGCAGAAAGTACCGCAGAAGAAGAAGAATAAGAGAAAGAAGACGAAGAGTGCACACGACCACGACTCTTCCTCTCCCTCGTCGCCGTCATCATCGTCGTAAACAAAAACTCTCTCTCTAACTCTCTGCTCTCGCTTAAACAATTCGCTTTTCTCTCTCTGGTCTTCTGTGTTTGGTTTTCCCCTTAAAAAGGTGAAAAAAAACGTCTTTAT
>Ga0114997_10002746_pt1 | contig 14087 bp, 21 predicted proteins | sample ArcticOcean_MG_C_2_FD_87045 | JGI IMG/M metagenome (GOLD analysis project Ga0114997, IMG submission 87045) | Marine microbial communities from western Arctic Ocean - ArcticOcean_MG_CB4_136 | ecosystem: Environmental > Aquatic > Marine > Oceanic | place: Arctic Ocean: Canada Basin | collected... | reverse complement strand
GTTTCTACTCCAGTTCCTATATTTATTAAGTCAGGTAGATTATTTTTTTCTAACGCTAGAGTTACAGCTCTCGCGCAATCTTCTACATGAATAAAATCTCTAGTAGACTTTGAACTTCCTACTGAGGAAAAATTAGGAGTTTTATTTTCACTTGCAAATCTTGCTTCCGTCAATACGGTTGGTATGATTTTTCCTGCATGAGGATCAAACTCATCTTCTGGGCCATATATGTCTGAGCATATTAGAGTTACAGAATCCATACCAAACTGCCTCTTGTAAGCAAATAACAAATCTGTTATCGTTCTCTTGGCAATGGCATAGTGAGACTTTGAAGGGTGAGGATACCCATTCCAGAAGTCATTCTCTACGTATGGTATTGGACATGCGTGTGGATAGCAGGCAATGTCAGCTACTGTCACTATTTTTTTGACATCGTACTGTCTAGCTTCTTCTATGATCTTTAAACTCATGTTTAGATTTTCGTACATGAGTCCACCGGGATATCTAGCGTTGGCTCCCAGTCCTCCACTTCTACAGGCTAGGTGGATTACATATTCTGGATGAGTATAATCAAATAGCCATCCAACATTGGCCTCTTCGCCGAGATCCAAACCATCACGAACGCCAGATGCGGTGAATACATTTTGGTAGCCAAGAGATTTTAATTTGTTTTCAACAAACCGTCCTAGAAAACCCTTACCACCAGTTATCAAAATTCTACTATTAAAATCAATAGACATTAAAAGTCTTCTAAAAAGAGAACCAAATCTTCTGGTGACATATTGTTAGCCTTTTTTTCTATATTATGATCTTCATCCATAATCACAACAGTTGGATATTTTTCTATATCAAACTCGGTAACAAAGTGTCTATTTTGAGGCTTGTTACAAACCACAAAGGCTGGACCTTTGTTATGGTATGATTTGACAGCGTCTATTACACTATCTGCTGTCCAAACATGGTCTCTCATATGTGTACAATGAGGACACCAGTCTGTAGTAAAGACAACTACTTGATACTTACCTTTTTTCTTCATTCTAAAAACTCCAAAAACATAGGCGTACTCATAAAGCTCCCTCGCTTAAAAGGCTGGCCCTTTTCATCTACTATTAGTATTGTAGGAATTGTATCGACTTTGTAAAGCATAGAAAAATGCCTACCCTTAGGGTCGTCTACATTTAAGTATTGTACAGAGCTGTACTCAGATAATCTTTTTTTTACATGCACGTCTGGAAGAACTTTAGCTTTCATCTGCTTACAAGGGCTGCACCACTCGGCAGAGAATATTAGTACATGTTTTTCTTTAGTTGTTTCCGTCATTGTAATCCATCTAAAAGAAGCCCAACCCCCTAAGGGGCTGGACTTAATATGTTAGTCGATACTATTATCTATTCAGTGGTTCGAAGGCTATCGCCAACAATCCATGACACGACAACAGCAACGATAGTGTTTGCGGTTGCAGGCTCAAGACCTAAAATGTCTTGTAAGCCAACTACTACTACCCCACCTACAGCCGCCCAAAAACGACGACTCTTAAATAAGTCTTTAACTTTTTGCATCACGTTCTCCATTGAATAACATTAAAAGAAACCTTTAATCATCTCTACTATACCACCCGAACCTCCAAAAGACATACCCCCTTTAGATATAATCTTATATGCCACAATCGCTGCGATAATTAAAAATACTAGCCATTTTCTCTTGCTTGCAACAGCATAGGCCTTAGCAGTGATTGCTTTAATTTTTTCAATTTTATAGTCTTGCCTGCTGTCTTTTTTTTCTTTCTTAACATCTTCCTTTACGCCATTTGCTTGGTTCTTAATTCTTCTTTTTTCATGTTTTGACATGTTGCTTTTCGCCATTTTATTTACCCCAACCTTCTAATATAAATTTTAATGAATTTCTACCTAATATATTTTTTATTGTATCAGGAGAATACTTGTCTGTGTCGATACCACTCTTTAAACAGGAGAGATGTCTAGTTAGTCTAGGAAGTTCTGATATGTCTGTTATTTCATCTGGTGGGTCAGTAAACCCATCAAAATCAGTTCCTATGGCTAATACTTCATCGCCAGCTATGTTTATTATATGATCTATTGTCCGTTCTATGTGTTTTAATCCGAGGCCAGAGTCTATTGGGCTTAACCAATAGTTCATAAAAATGATACCTATTAAGCAGTTATGGTCTGCCAGCCATTTTATTTCCCAATCTTGTAGATTCAATGGGTCTGGGTTTATAGAAAAAGCACCAATATGACTAGCGATAACCCTTGATAAATCATTACCAACAATTTTGTAAACATCCTGTCTAGCTCTGGGCGTGCAGTGAGTTATGTCTATAATCATGCCCATGTCTTTCATAGATTGAACAACTTTTTTTCCAATTGATGTCAATCCTTTGTTCATATCCCATCCAGCCATTAGATGTTTCCAGTTACTCTTTTTAATCCCATACTCAGGATATGGAAATACTGGAGGAGCCACATGATTGTCATAAAAATGAGCTAAAGTTAAATAGGCTACGCCTCTGTTATAAAAATGCTCAAGATTGGTAAGGATTTCGTTCTCTATTAATGGGGTTATGGCTGTTGATTCTCCCACTCTCTTTTTGGCTAGTTCTCCATTGAGGCTATGTGCGCCTTCAATAGAATGTATCATGGCTATATCGCCATCTATTATGCATCTCTCTAGTTCATACTTACTCTTAACAAATTTAAAGCCATTATTTCTAACTTGTAGCTTCTCATATTTTTCTACTTCTGCCTCCATTGAATCCATCATCGCGTTGGTGGCATCAAAATATGTAGGATCAAATACTCTCTTACGTACTTTAGGATATAAGAATTTTAATACTTTAATAAGCCACTGATCGTCCACCCATTCAATTTCTGGTATATAGGATGTTGAAAGAATTACATCTAAACCCCCTTCTTCCATTTTAGGAAGAGTGTTCCTCTCTGCTAATGGCCAAAAGGTTCTTTTAAATAACTTTGTTAAAGGTCTGGAATCTTTTCCATCTAAAGACCTATCAAATAAGAAGTTCTTTAGTGTTCCGTGATTGTGCCAGTCAAAAACAATTGAATTTTCATGCGTGTCTTTCCAGTTCATTTAATTAACCCCGCTACCCATGACAAAAATTGGCGAATCAAATTCTTGATGGAATTGAGGAAAGGGCATAACGGACACCTTCAAGTCCGTTGGGTTTTCTTTCATGGAAATACTTTCTAGTTGTACAACATTAGATGTTGTGATCTCTGAAGAAAAATTGTCGGTCTTAGCTTCGACAGTAAAATAAACCCTTGTTTGATTTTCTAAAAGATTTCCTTTACCATCCCAAGCGGGTATAAAAAATTCATGCTCTCTTGTCCAGCGATCAAAGACTCTTTGTTCTTTTAGTGAACCGTTGATATAAATTTTTAGTTCCTGACTGGTCACGTTTACACTTGGGTTTAGAATCGGTTCCCACTCAGCTTTAATTTTTGGATATTTCATTTTCTCACCTTTTTAAAAATTTGTTTCTATGCTCTAACGCTATTATATCTCTATTGTTTAGTTCTGAATCATACAGAGTGTGAGTAGTAATTTTCCATTTAAATGACACATGTCTTATCTTGCCACTTATCGCGTCGTGGTATAAACATACCCACCCCTGCTTAGTTTTTGAAATAGAAGTATGAACAATTTGTGGCCGTGTAAGGTAATTGTTTGTAACAACTACATAGTCTCTTACTACGAATCCAGAACCCTGCTTGCTCAGTCCTGTTTTTTGTTTCGTATGAAAGTCTAGTACTGGAACAAGGATATGATCTCTCCATTCCCACCAAACATACTGAACCATTCTTAACTTAGTTGCTCCTGTTTCTGCATTTATTTTATAAACGTGATTGATCTCAAGGTGGTCACAAAAATCATATAATACTGTTTTGTCATTCGGAACTGATGCAGTTAGGACAAGAGCAACCGCCGCCATCGCAAGAACATTTATCTTTTTCGCAAATACATTTATCACAATCACAACCTTCGGGTAATTCTACCGTAATAGGGTCTGAGCCGGGAACGTCTATAACAATTCCGTCTAAGCCACCATTTTTGATAATGGCAAGAGTGAGTCCTATTAGCAATGCAACGATTGCCATAATTGATGTTTTACTTTTAAGTTTAGCTTTCATTCTATTTCTCCGTAAAAAAAGAGGGACGAGGAAATCCTCGTCCCTCAGGTAGCATTCAGTTGTTAAATTAACTGTCCAACTTTTTGTCGATCCGTTCTAAAATATCAGCTATTCTTCTTTGATCTGTTACGATCTTTGTCATAATATGCTGCATATCTTTTTGAATTTCCGCCCAGCTTCTTGGAACATAGACTAAAGGAGTGCCGTCTGAATCACATTTGTCATGGACATCATGTAACCCTTTAAGCCACCCTCTTTCTTCCTGTGTCAACACGGAGCCTTTTGAAGACTGTTTTGCTATCAACATTTCAATAACCTTTATTAATCCCATCGTGATGGCTATTACAGCAACTAACGCTGGCATCTCTGTACTCATAATGAGACCTTTCGCTTAGAAAGATAAAAAAAGGGGGGCTGGGATTGCCAGTCCCCACTTTCTATTTGGAATCAAACTAACCAGTGATTTCGCTATAGTCAAGCATGTTAGTTGAGTAACTAACGAAGTTGAATAAGAGAACCATTTCACCGGGAGCCGATCTAGAAGGACGTGCAGCATTATCAACGTTATTGTTGTCATTATCAATAGCATTGTGCTTCGATGCAGAGCCACGACCAGTAATACCAGCCTTTGCACTACCATCGCTCTGTAACAGACCACCACCGAACAGATCGAATATCGCAGTTGCCCACGTACCCTTCTGTCGTACACTTTCTGTGAAGTGAAGGTTTCCAGCTTTTCTTGCGGTTGTATCACTACCGGGAATTGATAAAATTCCACCAGTAGCAGCAATACCACTAATCAAAGTTGGGGAACCACCTCTGATTAAAAAGCCCGTGTCTGTAGCAGATCGAGTAACAGCTCTTCCATTTGGATTATAAGCCAGTGTTCCGTCTGACCTAACCGTCGTAATACCTACCTCGTTGGCCGTTCCAGTGTTGGCTTTGACCATTGAGCCGTAGTCATCTGCACCTGCAATGATATCAAGGATACTTTTGCTGGTGTAGCGTGAACTTGCAATAGTCCCACCATTCATGATGACTCCACCATCGACGTCTTCGTTGCCGCTAGTAGCGGCCTGTGTATGTGTGCTAACTGCCATTATATTCTCTCTTTCTAAGATATGGCACGCACTAGTCCTTATTTTCCTTAATAAAAATCCCGTCCGGTATATTATACACCATTTGATAGTATATTCTTAGCCATAGAGGAGGATGTAAACCTAAAACCCTCAATGCCCATTTCCCTAAAAATATCGAAATATTTAGGGGTTATTCTATTACTACAGGATATTACAGAAATAGAAGTGTTTTTCTGTATTGAGTGACAAATAATAGCGTTGTCACTGGGGTCGTCGATAATAGACCCAGTAGAATTTATTACTGTTGTGATGTTATACTTCTCTAGCATCTCACAAGCCTTGATGACAACCCTTGGAGAAAAAAGTTTATATTCAAGTATTGGTCTTAATGTAACATTGTTTTCATTACATACTGTTGAGCATACTTTTAAATCTTCTTCTAATTTTTTCCAGTTCTCTTCTTTTAGATAGCTTCCGTTCAAAACTAAATCTATCAGAGTGGCTCCATGACGAATAGCTAGAATTATTTCATGAAGTCTTACTTGAGTGATGCTTATACCGTAAGGGAAATCTATAACTGCTGCAAACCTTTGGTCTTTTAAAAAATCAACAACCCTACCCATAAATCCAGAAGGCAAAGCTACACAGTTCACATTTTGTTCTGCTGATATAAAAATTGTATTTAGTATATCATCAAATGTAGAGTCTTGTCCGTAACAGGCTATCTCGGAAAACATTCTTTGAGCTTTTCTAAGGCTATATTAACATACCTTCTTGCGGTTTCTCTGCTGTAATTATTTCTATCTGCAATTTCTTGCATCGTCATGCGTTCATAAAACCTTTGATATAGAACCGTTCTGTACTTTACTAGTAAATGATCTATAGCTTCTTTTATTATAATGGAATCATTTTGAGTGATAGATTTATATTCTTCAAAATCCATAGACAAGTCATTATCCATAGAGAAAGCTACTTTTCTTTTAGCCCTATTGATTTGTTGTATTTGTTTTTTGCACTCCCAGTCAATTCTATTATAAAGAAAAGATGTAAATTTTCGGCCTCCGTCTGGCCTCCACGCCTTCATCGCTTCCCACAAGGCTATAAGTTTACATCTATCTATTTCGTCTGCTGGTATTGTATTTCTATACCTTGAGCAAACCTTGTTCATTATACGAACATTGTCTAGGTTTTTATTCGCCTCTTGGAATTCAAGATTTGTAATACTATTCATCTTCCACGCTTCCTTCCTCCCGTTTTTTAATTTTCGTTTTGAAAAATCAAACCGCCGGATACTTCCTTGTCCTTTTCGTATCTTATCAGCTTTGTAAGATACCTTTCGTCATCTTCTTTATTGGTGCTTGCATATTTTACTTCTCCGCTTGGTCTAACAAATATAGTCCAATATTTGTCCATACAAATAGTTTCTTTTATTAGTTCAACCGTCTCTTGAGTATATTCATCTACTTCAAGATTGTCTAAACCATATTTTATTTTAGAATCGCATAGGTCATCTTCTATAGCTTTTCTTACACTTCTAAAATCAAATAATTTTCCTATACCCAAAAAGAATCTATACCTGCTAGTAACTACTAACAATTCAACCCCTTGTGTTTTTTCTAGAGTTCTCTGAACATTCTTGGTTATGTCAAAATTGGTATGACCCATCCAACATTCAAACTGGTTTAGCACGCTCATTTTATCATGTAGCTGCGCCATTCCAGCAGGGGTACTTACCAGTTTTGGTATCCTACTCATGAACTCAAGGGCTTCTATTGCAAGATTTACATCTTCGTCTTCTTTTTCATCATTAATTTCGTAAAAATCATCGACGAGTTCCTCTTCTACTAAATCGTCATCCCATTTTTCCCACGCTATTTTTTTGGCTCTCATACGACACTTCTTTTCGTTAGGAGTTAAGGACTATCTAAATAATTATACACTTATTTTTGCATATTTGCTGCGTTAATGGGGCTGACAACGGGTTCGTCATCTGAGACATCACTATTCCCACCTACCTCATTCATCACATTAAATAGTCTCATTTGCTGCAAACGAAGGACAGTGTCTACTACTTCATCGTAAGCAATTTTTTTTCCTTCCGTGTCACAATTTGATTCAATAAATTCCATAGTGTCACCCAAAAGTTCACCATTTGATACTTTTTCTAATAAATCTGCGAAAGCAAGATGTGAACCTTCTTGTTCCCCAGACCAAAAACAATCAATCCAAATCGCATTATCTTCATCTACATGATAAGTTATTTTAGCTATTTGTTTTTTTGTCTCCTCAACTTTTGGGCTATCTTCCACAATCCCCTCAATTATCTTCTTTCTAAAAAAATTAAACATTATTATTCTCCACTGTTTATCTTATTGAATCTAAAAGGCATCTCTGTATGTCACCAGCTTACATTTTGGAAGCCATACTCCAAACCTTCAAGACTTATTACTTCGTCATTTAAATATTTATTGTTCAAATATTCTTCAGTGTATGGATACATCAATCCGGCCACCAAAGGAGGGTCTTGAACACAGTTGGTAGCTATGCTAAATAAAACATTTTGTTTACAAGCCACCATGTTTTGTTCAGGGACATCATCTCTGCATCTTCCGGCTATTACACCTTCCCACTGACGCAGATAATCAAACGGATACTTGTTAGTAAGTTCCGCTAATTGTTTTGTCCTAAAGACATGGCCATCCAGAGATATAGGATAGCCATAGTTGAGAGTACTGTCCCATTCTTTCCAATTCCATTTTACAAATAGCGCATTTTCGCCATAGTTTTCTAACCGATATCTTTCATCGGGTTTCATATAGTATTGGAGAGTGGTGTTAAGCCCCAGCCTCAAAGAGAAACAAAAGACATCATCTTGGATAGCACTTTCTACGTCTTCCCAAGTGACGGGTAGCCTTTTGTAAAAAACGCAATCGTCTACGATGCCACACATGAAGTGGCTACCGCACCCGTTGATTGCATTTTTAAAATCAGAAACAAAGTCCTGTTCTGCCTGCCAAGCTAAGTTAGGCAATATTTTTTCGGCTTGTAATTTTCTGTAACCTTCTTCGTATAGAAAATTAGAACCTTTGTAAATTATCAATATTTGGTTAAAGAAGTTATCAGCGTTTAATTTGATACTCTCTAAAAGAAGTCTTAGTTGACATGCTCTATCTTTTGAAACAACAAGAGCATTAATCATTCTCTATACGGCCTCCAGTATTTTATCTACGGTATTGTCCCAAGAATATTCCTTTGACGTATCAATACCCGCTTGATTTATATTTAGTTCATCCTCTTGCTTTAATTTGTGGATTTCTCTCATGTGTTCCGCAATTTGGTCTATTTCTTTGTCTCCAATGTGCGCCCATTGACCTTGACCATGAAACCAAATTCCGTCTTTAGCATCCTCTAACTCAGAGACTTCTACCAGTCTGGCATTTTCTTTGTTGCAAAATTCGGTATGTCCTGAGTAGTCAGTTGCGATAACATGTTTTCCGCAGGCTAACATTTCTAACAGTTCTAGATTCCAGCCTTCTGCCCTAGATGGGAATACGCCACAATCAACCTGAGACATGATGTTATAAACTTCTTGTTGGCTATCCTGTCTAGGAATTATTCTAACTTTTTCTCCTAACCCAGAACCCCTGTACTTTCTTTCCCATTCAAAATTTTGTTCATCGGTATGGAATGGGTTGTCGCACATCATCCAAAGTTCAACATTGTCATCTTTTGTAAAAGCCCTATTGAACGCTTCAATAAGAATGTCATGGCCTTTTCTAATTTCCCATTTACCAATATTAATAAATGTCGTAGTGGGTCTACTGGAAATTGACTCTCTGAATATACTTCTATCTACACCAAGAGGTATAACATATACATTTTCTTCTTTTATACTATCTCCTAGTTGTTCTAAAACTATATCTTTCGCCCATTGAGAACATACAAACAATTTGTCAGGATGTTTGAGATGGTGTATCTCTTGGGGGGTGAACTTATTCAGCTCAAAGATAGGAAACCCAATTTTTTCTCCAGACCCAACCCATTCTGACATATCATGTTGATGCCAGATTCTAAGACATGGAGCATCAAAGTCAGGCATCCTAGACGATTCAAAGCATCCCTTAAGAAAGTCATGAAGTTTTGGATCTGCCTGTAATTGTCCGAGGACAAACAATGAAACATCATGACCATTTGACAATAATGACTTGATAACATTAAGACCAGTAACACCATATCCAAGCTGATTAATTGGTGATATTACATTGAATTTTTTTGTTGATTCTAAAAACGCCACTTTGCATCTCCGTTATAATAGTTTTCTTGATTCTTCTATTTTGTTTTTCCAATAGGAAAGTTTTGATTTATCTAGATTGTATTTCTTATCTTCCGTGATGAATTCTACCAGTCTAGCCTCTGATAAGTCAAACATAGTTTCCAAAACAAGAGCAGGAAGGTCTTTCATATACTCTGCGGTAGGAGCCTGAGAGACTACAGGTATGGATTTTGTGTAGATAGCTTCCAAGTTTCTATAACAGTCCCAACCATTACCCTCTGGAGAAACTATGAAATAGTGCTTTGAAAGGTCATCTAGATAGTCTCTATAGCTTCTTTCGGGATTATTAACAATACTAGTCCAGTGCATGTTTTGTTGTCCAAAATGAATCTTCATATCAGACCTTTCCGATGTATGGTCTTGCCAATTAAAATATGCTAGATTTATTTTGTTAGAAAAGGACACCTCTTCTGTCGCGAGTATGTCGTCTGCCGCATCTTTTCCTACACCTAAAGGTATATGTTCTATCCTGTGGTCTTTTATTCTTGAGTTGACAGTATACCACTTGACTACATTGTCTGGTATTTTATCAAACGTGGAATAGGTGTAAGAATGACACCTTACAGAATACTCATCCTCTATGTTGCATTTGTCTGGCTCACAACGAGGAGGAATTATCAGTGGCTCATAACCTAAATTGCTTATCTCGTTATAAATAAACGGCATAAACTTAATTAAGTCTAGGGATACTGGATACTCTTCTTGCTTGGCGACACCGTAATCACTAAACCCGCTTATAACAATATACTTATTGTCAGTCTTTTCGCACTTCTTAAAAAACTTATGTATATGTTCTATATTGCAGTAGACAATGCCAGACTCAGGAATTGAATCTTCATCATCGTGATCAATTTCATAGTTTGAATCACCGATGTCCATCCAAGACTTAACAGTTATGATGTCTTCACGATTTAATTTTTCGCTAAAAACACCATCCCAGAACTCTATTAATTGGTCGTGTGACATGTTACCTCTAAGAGATTATTTAATGTATCAATATATAATACATTAATCCTTAATAGATAACAACCTTTTTAACACATTATTGAATTCGCTAAGATCAAGCGTATTGGGTGCATCACTAAGAGCATTGTCTGGGTCGGGATGAACTTCAAAGAATAGTCCATCAGCACCAACGGCTAAAGCAGCCCTTGCCAGAGGTTCAACGAATTCCCTATTGCCTCCGCTTGTCTCTCCTAGACCTCCGGGTTTTTGCACACTGTGCGTTGCATCAAAAATGACAGGGAGGCCAGTCGTTTTCATTTTGATTATAGAAGTCATGTCATTGACTAGTCTTCCGTAACCAAAGAAAGTTCCCCTTTCGGTTAGACAAATCTCAGAACAACCAAAGTGCTTCAGTTTGACAATCACATTGTTCATGTCTTCTGGAGCCATAAATTGTCCCTTTTTAACATTGACTGGCTTCCCTGTCCCAGCGGCGGCCTTCAGCAAGTCCGTCTGTCTAGACAGAAATGCCGGTATTTGTATAACATCAACTGAGCCAGCAATCACTTCCGCTTGCCAAGACTCATGAATGTCAGTGGTAGTTTTTAGTCCCATCTTTTGTATGTTACTAAATATGTCAACTCCCTCTTCTATAGTAACTCCCCTATAGGAGTTTATGCTTGATCTATTTGCTTTATCGAAAGAAGCCTTAAAGATAAAGTCTATACCATTCTCTTTTAACATACTTGCTGTTTTGCATAGCTCTCTGGCTATACCATATACAGACTCTTCGTCTTCTATTACACACGGCCCTGCTATAATGATCATATTGACACCTTAAATAGTTTCACCCAAATGCAAAATGCTATACTGCTAATGAAAGAGTTTATTTTTCTATAAGAAGATGCGGCCAAAAATGCTTCGGATAGATTAGGCGTGTCAGAAGGAAGTGCCGGAGCATCTTTTAATATCTCTGCTCCCCAAGATTTGAATTCATCATTGTATAAGAAATTCTTAGGAATTGACCAGCCTGTTTTGTGTTTATCTAAAACGAAGTTTGGGATTATGTCCCTGTAGCTCTCTCTTAGTATGACTTTTGTTTTATTGTTTCTTATTTTGTAGCATGACGGTATGCTGAAAGCAAAGTCTCTAATCTTACCTGCTGTTAGTGGAAATCTAGCCTTTATCGAGAAGTTCATTCCAAGCCTGTCGTTTCTTATAAGGAAGTTTTCTGCAACACGACACAAGTACTCTTTATACATAACAGTATTAAGGTGATCGTTGGATAAGCAATCTACTGGAAACCACCCATCCTTAAAGTGTGTCAATTTTCTGACTAAGTCCTTTTGAAGATTTGCTTTTTCTTCTGGGGATTTACGATGTATTGACAAGTGCCTTTTGTAGCCGGTAAATAGCTCATCGCCACCATCGCCAGATAAAGTTACTACAACCCCGTTTTCTGATACAGTTTTATTTAATGCGTAATAAGCGGGAATGCTTTTGTTTGCAAAAGGTTCTTCTAAAGCCCATACGGTATCTTCAAAGTATTTAATATAATCCTGCTCGGTAACTAATAGTTCTGTATGGTCAGTTCCATAATGCTTGCTAAGTCGCTGGGCTACATCGGCATCGCTATTTGCGCCGGTATCTTCATGTCCTCCCATTGAGACTCTAGTGGTAAAGGTTTTTGGCTTATTTTGATATTGAACAAGCTCATGTAAGATTATAGATGAATCTAAGCCACCACTAAGATACAAACCAATTGGCCTTTTTCCCATTAAACACGATCTTACAGATTCAGAAATAGTTTTCCTGCATGTGTTGTGGAGGTACTGATAAAATTCTGCATCTTCCAGTTCTGTATCTATAGGTTCAATCTTTTTGTGTACGTGTTCATCTAACTCTTTACTCAGGTTGTGGAGCCTGTATTTAATTATCTGGCCGGGATATAACTTGGATATGTTGCGATATAAAGTTTCTGTGCCAGATGGAGATCCTATTTCGAGTCGCTCTTGAACGTAGACTTCTGGTAGTCGCAGGCTGACACCATAGGCGGCAAGAGACTTAATGCTTGATGAAAATACTAATTTATCATCTTTGATGTAAGTGTAAAGAGGTTTTGCTCCTGCGGCATCTCTAGCTAGAACAAGAGTGCCTTCATGCTTATCGTACCATGCGATTGCATACATTCCTTCCAGTCTATGTATAAAATTTATACCATGACTACGAATACCTTTTGCTAGAACTTCCGTGTCGGAATCTGTCTCGAATGTCTCACCATCAGACTTAAGTTCTAACCTCAATTGTTCATAGTTATAGATTTCACCATTATAACAAAGAACAAATCTATCATTTAATATCCAAGGCTGTTTAGACGAACTAGAGTGTTCGGTGATAGCCAATAGATTGTGACCGAGAGTTATATTATTATCAGAATAACTACCATTACCATCTGGGCCTCTGCTATTAGAAGCCTCGATCATCCTGTTTATTTTTTTGCTGTCTGAGTGATTAAACCCATGTATTCCGCACATACATTCTCTTACTTTGTAACAATTTTTAAATCTTCTTCGGAAAGCTCACCATCGAAAAAGCTTTGAGCGTCTATACCGTTTTCTCTTAGAAACTTTCTTATCAATTCGTGATCGTATTTTTCCAAAAGCATATTCTTGAAGCATAAAGGGCAAGTACCAAAAGGCTCTTCTTCGTTATGCCCCTCTACGTAATGAAGTATTCTTACTTGAATGCCCATAATTGCATGTTGGTTAGACGCTCTTTGTGCATTAAGTAAGAAAAGATCTTCTTGAGACTCTCTAGTATCAATGTGGGTTTCTCTTATTTCATAAACTAAAAAAGTTATGGGGATTAAGAAGAGAAAGTAAAATATCTTTTTATAAAGTTTCATTTGTTTACCTTTTATTAAAAGATTGAGCTTCTCCTGTGGAGAAATTAAAGGTGTGAACTGACCCAATGCTTGTATCAATAAACAAGATGCCAATCCGTACATACCTACGGTCTGGCGAAACAACTATCCCAGTTGTCATTGAGTTTCCTTGAGGGAGAATAGAGATCATTGGACGATAGCCAACAGTCCCATTCTTTTGCCCCAAAAACATACCTCCTAAAGCTGCCCTTCTTCTATCTCTTCCTAACTCTTTAACCGCAGGCGTGTACGTAAGACTGTTTAGTTTCTCTCTAAGAGATAAAGGTCTTTCGGCTTTACTTGTTCCGGCGATCATTAAGATGATCAATAGTATTATTAGTCTTTTCATTTGTAATCTTTTCTTTATGCTTGAAAGCTACTTCCGCAACCGCAAGACTTAACTGCGTTGGGGTTAGTAAAAGTAAATCCGCGTTTGGAGATATCTGAGAAAAAATCCAGTACGGTACCGTCTAAGTACAATGCGCTTTTCTTGTCTACAACGACGTCTACGCCATATTGGTTGTACAGCGTGTCCTTTTCTTCGTCGAATTCTGTGTCAATCGTGAGCTTGTACTCAAACCCAGAGCAGCCACCGCCTTTAACGGCAACCCTTAGATAGCTACCTTCTTCCTTGGACT
>Ga0114997_10002745_pt1 | contig 14090 bp, 16 predicted proteins | sample ArcticOcean_MG_C_2_FD_87045 | JGI IMG/M metagenome (GOLD analysis project Ga0114997, IMG submission 87045) | Marine microbial communities from western Arctic Ocean - ArcticOcean_MG_CB4_136 | ecosystem: Environmental > Aquatic > Marine > Oceanic | place: Arctic Ocean: Canada Basin | collected... | reverse complement strand
CAGCCACCAAATATAAGGCTTATTTTTTCAAATTTAGATCGCATGTAAACTCTTTATAAATAATTAAATTAACTGATTATCAGAATATACCTTATATTCACCGCTTAGAAAATTGGAAACTACCCAAATGATAAAAAAATATATTATTACCATAAATTTTTGCACCAAATGTGGGTGGCTTATGCGAGCGGCATGGATGGCACAAGAGATCATCAATACTTATACAAATGACATCCAATCAGTTAATTTAGTTCCTGGGGAAGACGGTAAATTTGAAATTTTTTGTGATAAACAAACTATATTTCTAAGGCATGAAGAAGGAAAGTTTATTGAGATAAAAGAAATAAAGAAGAGAATCAGGGATGTTATAGATCCAGAAAGATCGTTAGGCCATATTGATCGAAAGACTAAGCAATGAAGAATGATTTAATTATCGATGAAATATTTAGTGATGATGGAGCCTTACATGAGGTTATTCCTGATTATCGAAAAAGATCTGAACAACTAGATATGTCAAAAGCTGTTAACGCAACTATTCAACAAAAAAATTCTTTGATTGTAGAGGCTGGAACGGGTGTGGGAAAAACTTTTTCGTATTTAGTGCCGGCATTAATAAATGGTGGGAAAGTTGTTATTTCAACAGCCACTAAGAATCTACAAGACCAACTATTCTTAAAAGATATCCCAACCATAAGGGACGTATTAAAAATTCCTGTAAAAATTAATATCCTTAAAGGAAGGTCTAACTATATTTGTCAGTTAAGAATGGAAAACTCACTAATTGAAGGGCAGTTTTTTAATAGAGAAGATGCATCATTCATAAAAAAAATTAAAACTTTCTCAGACCATTCTAATACGGGCGAAGTATCTGAAATAAATGATATTCCTGAAAATTCTACAATTTGGCCCTCAGTTACCTCAACAAAAGAAAATTGTTTAGGCCAAAATTGTGAATTTGCTAAATCATGCTTCTTAATTAAAGCAAGAAAAGAGGCTCTTGCAGCAGAAGTTCTGATTGTTAATCATCATTTATTCTTTGCTGATTTTATTCTAAAGGATGAAGACGTCTCGGAGATACTTCCTGCTGCAGATACAGTTATATTTGATGAGGCTCATCAAATCCCGGATGTTGGCTCAATTTTTTTTGGTGATAATTTTTCAACTATACAAATCCTTAATTTAATTCAAGACATTCAATTATCTTTCAAAAATATAGCTAAAAACTTAGAAGAATTAGACGTTATCTGTAAAGATATTTTGATATTTATAGTTGAGCTAAGAAATTACCTTGATTCTCGCAATGATCGAATCTCATATAATAAAATACCAAATAAACAAGAATTCACCCAGAAATTAGAAGAGGTAATCGATGAGATCGGTAAATTAAACAAATTTATAGATTTACATAAAGACCAAAGTCCAGAAATGATAAAGTTGTCTGAAAGAATTAAATCTCTAGTTAATATTACGCAGATTTGGAGAGTAAATGATAGTAATGACTACGTTTATTGGCTAGATGTCTTTGCCAAGTCAATTCAATTTAATATTACCCCTATTAGTATCTCGGATCAGTTTAAAAAGCTTCAAGATAAAACTAAGGCTTCATGGATTTTTACATCAGCCACATTAGCAGTTAATGACAGCTTTGAACACTTTCAAACTATGATGGGGCTTGAGGAAGCTTCAACATTACTGCTTAAAAGCCCATTTAATTACAATGAAAATGCTTGTCTTTATGTTCCGACGGATATGCCAGAGCCAAACACAGAGATGTTTAATCTAGCTTTAATTAAAAAAGTTTTTCCTTTAATTCTTGCAGCAAAAGGCAGAACATTCATTCTCTCAACAAGCATTAAGTCAATGAATGAAATAACATCTTTTCTCAAAGATGAATTCGGAAAAATATATATTGAATTTCCAATACTAACTCAGGGAATGGCCCCAAAAAATATGTTGCTAGATCAATTCAAATCTCATGGTAATGCAGTCTTAGTAGGATCATTAAGTTTTTGGGAGGGAATTGATGTTCGTGGGTCAGCATTATCGTTAGTTATTATTGATAAACTCCCCTTTCAGTCTCCTGGGGACCCTGTCTTTGAATCAAAAATTAATATGTTGAAGGCTAAAGGAGGTAATCCATTTATGAGCTTACAGTTACCTCAGGCAATTATTACTCTTAAACAGGGTGCAGGGCGATTAATTAGGGATGAGTTTGATAAAGGGGTATTAATGATTTGTGACTTGAGAATTATAAATAAGCCTTACGGGAAGAGAATTTGGAGAAGTCTACCGGCCTTTAAAAGGACTCGGGATGAAAATGAGGCGATTGATTTTTTAAAAAGATTATAATATATTAAATGCAAATACTTTCTATAGATACATCAGGACAAATAATATCAATTGCGATTCTAAGAAAGGATGTAATTGAGCTATCAGAATATCCATCAGGTAAAATAAATTCCGAAAAGATTCTCCCTGAGATTCGAGCAATGATGTCTCGCCTGTCCATAAATTTCTGTGATCTAAATGGGATAGCATTTGGGGCGGGACCAGGCTCCTTCACAGGCATTCGAATAGCATCTGGAATTGCATATGGTATTGCTTATAGTCTTAATATTCCAATTGTAGGGATTAATACACTCGAAGCATTGGCGACATTATCTAATAATAATTACTGTATTTCTTGTATAGATGCAAGAATGAATCAGGTTTATATTGGGGCTTATCAGTTAAATAATGGATGCATTACTACAATTACTGAGCCGGGCTTATATGACCCAGAAACATTGCCTGATATAAATGTTCCTGAGGCAACAATTATTGGGTCAGGAGTGCTAGCCTACAAAAATCAATTAGCAAAAAAATATAAAACTGTGAACCATAATTTTATTGAGAAAGAATACCCACTGGCGGGTGTTATTGGGAAATTAGCACTACCTAGAATGAAGGAAAATTTCGATTTAGATCAAGCTAAACCAATTTATATTAGAAATAAGGTTGCTCAAACAATCCTTGAGCGCAATTTATAAATTTTTCTAAAGTAAATTATTTTAATGATGGATTATTCAAAAATTAAATGTTGTGATGTAAAGCTATCTGATTTAAATCAGATAGTAGCAATTGAAAATAGCTCACATTTCTCACCATGGTCAAAAAAAAGTTTCGAAGGCTCTATTAGAGCAAAAAATGTATTTAAAATTTTTTTAGAAAAAGAAAAAATTATTGGTTATTACATTGCATTAATTGCTCAAGATCAATGTGAGCTTATTAATATAACTGTTATAAAAAGAAACCAAAATCTAGGAATGGGAAATTTTTTTCTTAAACATTTAATTTATTTTTGTAAGGTTCGTAAAGTTGCTAATATGTTTCTTGAGGTAAGGGTTTCAAATATTGCGGCAATAAGGCTTTATGAGAAGAATGGTTTTAATGAGCTAGGAATTAGAGATAATTACTATAAAACCTTACATGGAAAAGAAGATGGTTTATTAATGGGGTATACGTTTGACTGATAAATTAGAAAATTCTTTGGTTCTAAAAGAGCTAGGATTTGATTCTGTTTGGCTTTTAAAGGAAAAAACTCAAGAAGTAGAAAAAATCTACCATGCTTATACTTTGAATTTAACTGACTGTAATATTTTATTCGTTGCCAGTTCAAATATTACCTCGGAGGTCGAAGAGGGTAGCTTATTCAAGAATATTGCATTGTATCTTCACAACCAATCTATAAATGAAACATTAAAACTCTCATTAAGTCTAGACCGTATTAAAATTAAAGAGACTATTAAATCATCTAAATTCGATCATCTTTTTCTACTTTGTACCCAATTAGATTTTTTAGATAAAGAATATCAATTAGCAAATAAAAATAAAGTATTCTTATCGGTACCGCTTAGTAAAATAATTCAAAATTCAGAGTTAAAACAAAAGTTGTGGCATGATATTCAGGTGTTATTAAATAAAGTAAACGAACAATAGGTAATAAAAATGAAAGCGTCTAATTTTTACATTTCAACTCTTAAAGAAGCCCCTGCGGAAGCTGAGCTAATTAGCCATCAATTAATGATTAGAGCGGGCCTCGTTAAAAGATTAGGCGCTGGCCTTTATAGTTGGATGCCGATGGGACTGAGGGTGCTAAAAAAGATAGAGGCAATTATTCGAGAAGAAATGAATAAGGCAGGTGCAATCGAATTATTAATGCCGGCAATTCAACCATCTGATTTATGGAAAGAAACTGGGCGTTGGGATGTTTTTGGTCCGCAGATGTTAAAAATAAATGATAGGCATGATCGATCTTTTTGTTTTGGACCCACTCATGAGGAAGTTATTACTGATATTGTTCGAAATGAAATTAATAGCTATAAGCAACTACCAATTAATTTTTATCAAATACAAACAAAATTTCGCGATGAGATTCGACCAAGATTTGGGGTCATGAGAGCTAGAGAGTTTCTTATGAAAGATTCGTATTCTTTTCATTCAAATGCTGACTCTCTAAAAGACACTTATGAAAAAATGTATAAAACCTATACAGCAATTTTTGACAGAATTGGATTGAAATTTAGAGCAGTACAAGCAGATAATGGGGCAATTGGTGGCGATGGATCACATGAATTCCATGTTCTGGCAGAGTCGGGTGAGGATGAAATTGTATATGATGAGGCAAGTGACTTTGCAGCCAATATTGAGGTAGCAAAAAATCTTCCAGACAAAGATAAGTTAAAGACATGCAGAGGAATTGAAGTTGGACATATCTTCCAGCTTGGGACAAAATATTCTGAAGCAATGAAAGCAGAATTTATTGATGAGCAAGGCCAATCTAAACCAATGATGATGGGTTGTTATGGTATTGGAGTTTCAAGAATAGTTGCTGCAGCAATTGAACAACAAAATGATGAAAAAGGAATTATTTTTCCTTCATCAATCTCCCCTTTTGAAATTATACTGACTCCTATTGGCTACGATAAGAGCGACCTAGTAAATAAATCAACAAATGATATATACAGTCATTTGATTGAGAATGGCATTGACGTGTTACTTGATGACCGAGGATTTCGACCAGGAGTGATGTTTAGCGAATCAGAACTATTAGGGATACCTCACAGGATAACTATCAGTGAAAAAACACTAGCAGAAGATAAGCTAGAATATAAGCATAGAGCTAGCCCCGAATCGGAGTACATTGCATTAAATTCAATCATTAAAAAATTACAAGAATACTAGCTCAAAACTTTGAAAGCGTAATAGGTCCCAAACTCACCTTCTGAATCTATGTATAGAAAATAATACCCATTTAGTGTGTAGCCCAATCCATTAAAATGATTCTTTGACCTTATTTTTAAATTACCAGGTATTTTACTTGCTCCTTTGTAATTTCCTTTTATGTCGTAGACCAAGAACCGTTTGTGGTCGACATCCAATAAAATAAACTCTTCTTCAGTCCTACCAGTGAAAGCGATAAAGCTATCTGCAACATCATGGTGCTCTACTTTTGGTGTTTTAAAATCTAATTTAATGTCATTTATAAGCTGGTAATTTTCAGCGCTAATAGAAAAAACAGAGTTTGTTCTTTCTTGCTTTGCATAATAAATATTACGATTGGAATCATATGAGGGCATTGTTGAGGCGCTTCCAAATGCAGGAGAAGAATTTGCAATAGTATCTGATTTTCCAGTTAGCAGACCTTGCTCATCTAATGCCAGAGAAAAAATTCCCGTCATTGGAGCAAATCCTGCAGCGCTAGATATATTATAGGTAATAGTTTCTAGCTTTGATGTCTTTTCATTGAAGTAGATAGAGCGGTTATCAAATCCTGCACGCGTTGATTCAATATATTTACCATTTTCATCAAATGTATGAATTAATGATTTTGAAATAGGGGCTTCATAAGCAGATCCCATTGGTGCCAATCCACCGTCAGCAATGTAATATTTTTTTTCTACAGGAATATATGCAACAGTTTGCGGCATGGATGTTGGCGGCTTTACTAGTGTAATTTTAAATGCAATTTCTGCATTTTCAATAATCTTAGCACTCAATGAGTAATTGACTAATAAGATCGGTATAAGGCTATAAATAATTTTTTTAAATGTCATAAGATTAACTTTTTATTAAATGAGTGTGTTTGGTAGACAATTTTATTCTATTTTTTGTTCAATAAACATTGCATCGCCGTAACTAAAGAAACGATATCTGTTTAATATAGCATGGCGGTAGATTTCTTTTGTGAATTCATAGCCTGCAAATGCGGAAACTAACATAAGAAGTGTGCTCTTCGGTAAATGAAAGTTAGTAAATAATGCATCTACGACATTAAATTTATATCCTGGCTTAATAAATATTTTGGTTTCTTGTTTTCCTACGCAGATCCTATTTTCAGTAAATGCACTTTCTAGAGCCCTTAATACAGTAGTTCCGATTGCAATAACTCTTCCGCCTTTCTTTTTTGTCATTTCAATCAAGTCTCTTGTGTTCTCATCAATGGAATAAAGCTCCTTATGCATTACGTGATGGTCTAAATTATCAGTCTTAATTGGCTGAAAAGTACCAGACCCTACATGGAGAGTAATAAATGAAAAATTAATATTTTTAATCTTTAGGTACTCAATATCTTCTTTTGAAAAATGCAATCCCGCAGTTGGAGCAGCAACAGCTCCAGATTCTCTAGCATATATAGTTTGATAGCGTTCTTCGTCACTAGGCTTATCTTCTCGATTAATATATGGGGGAAGAGGTATGTGCCCAAGATTTTCTAAAACCTCGTAAAAAGACCCCTTATTTAATTGTATTTTATATAAGCTATCCTCTCGACCATTAATCCCAATATTGTGCCCATCTGATAATTGAATAATATTTTTTTGGGAAATTTTTTTTGAAGAGCGAATCATGGCTAATGCATTTTTTTCATCAATAATTCGCTCTATTAGAATTTCAATTTTACCCCCTGTTTCTTTCTTACCAAACAATCTCGCTTTTAATACTTTTGTATCATTAAAGACAATAAGGTCATCGGGATTAATTAGACTAAAAAAATTTACGAATTGAGTGTTATGAGTTTTTTTTAATAGAGGATTTACAACTAATAATTTACTTTGCCCTCTTTTTTCAGTAGGAAATTGTGCGATTAAATCTGCAGGTAATATATAATCAAAATCATCAATTCTCATTCTGTCCTTTGGTTGCTATAATGTCAGCTGCTTAAAAGCCGGGATGGCGGAACTGGTAGACGCACTGGATTCAAAATCCAGCGCTAGTAATGGCGTGTCGGTTCGATTCCGACTCTCGGCACCAGTTATCTAAGACTTCAAAAGTGATGATTTTTATTATAAATTAAAATATAAATCGATTTACACTTTCTTAAAAATTATCATAAGTTGATTATAATATGTTTTGGTATATTACATAACTTAGAAGTGAGAAGGGTATATGAAATCATCTTATCGTTCAGAAATTGATGGACTCCGATCTATCGCTGTTTTAAGTATCATTTTTCAAAGTGTGGTCAGAATGTAGCCTCAAAAAATCTAGAGATGAAGGCTTATCAATTAAATTAAAAGATAATCTTTTTTATTAACAACAATAAATTTTTTTATGATTGAACATAAACTCATAAGTGAAGAATCGCATCATATTTTAATACGGCCAAATTCTTCAATGCCATGGCCGCAACTTAAAAGAATTTACTCAATATTTGCTTGTTTTATTTTAATTATTGCTATCATTCTTAGTACTATTAATTTATATTTAGCAATTCCATTTTATGGGATTGAGATTATTTTTTTAGGCTATGCCCTCTATACCAGTTCATTAAGAAGCACCTATTATGAGGAAGTTATGATTAGTCAATTTGATATAGATGTTGCATTTATTGAGCGTAAGAAAAAATTAGCGTTTAAATATACGAGGCAATGGACAAATTTCCAATACATTAACGAAACTAGAATGCAGCCATCCAAAATTTTTATTGGCTCAGGGGATAAAAAAATTTATATAGGTCAAAAGGTTAACGAGGACGATAGAAAAAAACTAGCAGAATTATTTAAGACTATCTCGTAAAACACTTGTCCAGTTGAAGTATAGTTGTTACATTAGCTATGTAAAGTAAATTGAATTTTTTTGGTCTACCTGGTAAAAACACAAAATTTTTTTTAATTACTACAAGACTGTAAAGCAACAACACTTAATTTAATGAAAGGTATTCACAATTGAAATCAAGTTTCCATAAAATTATATTAGCACTGCTTCTTACACCATTTTCGGCATTCGCAGAGTGGGGGTTAAATATGACGCAGGGAGTTACGCCAATCAGTAAAGAAATTTACAATATGCATATGGTTACCTTGTGGGTTGTAACTGTCATTGGTATCGTAGTCTTTTCTATAATGTTTTGGTCTATCTTTCATCATCGAAAATCAAAAGGTGCAAAAGCAGCACAATTTTCTCACAGCACTACAGTTGAAATTATTTGGACGATTATCCCTTTAGTCATCATTATTGCTCTTGCAATACCTGCGACACAGCTTTTAATAAAGATGGACGATACATCTGAGGCCAAAATAACTTTAAAAGCAACGGGTATTCAGTGGAAATGGAAGTATGACTATATTGATGAGGGCTTGACTATATACAGTGTGCTTGATGAGAATAGCGCTGAAGTAAGTCAGCGAAACTCTGGTAAAGATCCTATGCAGTCTGAAAACTATTTGCTTGATGTTGATGAGCCGATTGTATTACCGATAAATACTAAAATCCGAATTTTGACTACAGCTGCTGACGTAATTCATGCTTGGTGGGTTCCAGACCTTGGGTGGAAAAGAGATGCTATTCCTGGTTTTATTAATGATAACTGGGCAATAATTGAAAAGGTTGGAGTATACCGAGGTCAATGTGCTGAGATTTGTGGAAAGGGACATGGTTATATGCCTATTGTTGTTAAGGCAGTAACAATGGATGAATATACTGCATGGGTAAATGAGAAAAAATTAGCCCAAGCAGCCATGAAAAATACAAGCGATATGGTCTTAACAATGGAAGAGCTTATGACAAAAGGTGAAAGTATATATAAGGCTCAATGTCTAGCATGCCATCAAGCAAATGGGGAAGGTATAAAAGGAGTTTTCCCAGCGCTTGCTAAAAGCCCGATTGCAGTTGAAAGTGGTAGACGTTTAGAGCATATCAAGCAAATTATTTATGGAAAAAATTTAATGCCCGCGTTTGGAGAGCAATTATCTGATGTAGATATTGCCGCAGTTACAACCTACGAAAGAAATGCTTGGGGAAATGACACAGGCGATATAGTTCAAGCTAAAGAAGTTTCAGAATCACGCTCAAAATAGTGAGCTAAGCTGTTTTAATAAATATTTAACTAGGAAGCTAATTTTATGAGTACTCTTGCACACGATGACCATCATGACCACAAACCAACGGGTTTAAAACGATGGTTTTTCTCTACTAATCATAAAGACATTGGGTCGCTTTATTTAATTTTTGCGCTGACTATGTTTTTTGTTGGTGGTGCTATGGCAATGATTATCCGTGCCGAGTTATTTCAGCCTGGACTTCAATTCGTTGACCCACAATTTTACAATTCAATGGTAACTGTTCATGCTCTAATTATGATTTTCGGAGCTGTAATGCCTGCAGGTGTTGGTCTTGCTAACTGGATGATTCCTTTAATGATTGGGGCGCCTGATATGGCTTTACCAAGAATGAATAATATGAGTTTTTGGATATTACCGTTTGCATTTGCTCTTTTGCTAAGTACTTTATTTATGGAAGGTGGCGGCCCAGCTGGTGGCTGGACAATGTATCCTCCATTGGTACTTCAAACCGGAAATGCCTTTCCTTTTTTGATTTTTGCAATTCATTTCTTAGGTGTCTCATCAATAATGGGGGCCATCAATATTATTGCCACAGTATTTAATATGCGTGCTCCTGGCATGACATTAATGAAAATGCCATTATTTGTATGGACATGGGTGATAACCTCATTCCTACTTATTGCTGCTCTTCCTGTTCTTGCAGGTGGCGTGACAATGCTATTAACTGATAAATATTTTGGTACCAGCTTCTTTGACGCAGCAGGTGGAGGGGATCCAGTATTGTTCCAGCATATATTTTGGTTCTTTGGCCATCCAGAAGTTTATATTTTAGCTTTACCTGCATTTGGTATTGTGTCACAAGTGATTCCAGCATTTTCTAGAAAGCCTTTGTTTGGTTATGCATCTATGGTTTACGCTACAGCGTCTATTGCCATACTTTCATTTTTTGTTTGGGCACATCACATGTTTACGGTAGGCTTGCCAATTAAAGGTGAATTATTCTTTATGTATGCCACCATGTTGATCGCTGTTCCAACCGGAGTTAAGGTGTTTAATTGGGTTGCAACGATGTGGAAAGGGGCCATGACATTTGAAACACCTATGCTGTTTTCTATTGCATTCGTTATTCTATTTACTATTGGTGGATTTTCTGGCTTGATGCTTGGAATTACTCCAGTTGATTTTCAATATCATGATACTTATTTTGTAGTTGCACATTTTCATTATGTGTTGCTAACAGGAGCTATCTTTGCTCTGATGTCAGCAGCCTATTATTGGCTGCCTAAATGGACTGGTTATATGTATGACGAGCGTCTTGGAAAAATTCATTTTTGGTTATCATTGATATCATCAAATGTGTTGTTCTTCCCACAGCATTTCCTTGGATTAGCAGGTATGCCACGAAGAATTCCAGATTACAATATTCAATTTGCTGACTTCAATGCGATTTCAAGCATCGGCGGATTTGCTTATGGCATAACGCAATTATTGTTTGTATACATTGTTATCAAATGTGCTTTGGGTGGTAAGAAAGCAAAACCACGCGTTTGGGAGGGTGCTAAGGGTCTTGAATGGACAGTGCCATCTCCAGCTCCATTTCACACATTTGAAACACCACCGAAATTAACTAAGGAAATGCTAGAGCATTAAATTCTTAAAGGGTGGCTATATGAATAATGATGATATTAGTAAAAAGAATCGAAAACTTGCTTTTTTATTAGCTATATTTGCGATTTCTTTTTATCTGGCCTTTGTATTAATGCATAGTTTCTAGTGAGAAATGTGCAAAGTGGTGTTAGAAAAACGACATTAAAATTATTTTTGTTTGCAATTTTAATGTTTGGTTTTGGCTATGCCATGGTTCCCTTGTATGATGTTTTCTGCGATATTACTGGTATCAATGGTAAAACTTCGCGGGTTGTGGAGAATAAGAATCAACAAAATGTTGTATCTGATCGGTGGGTTAAAGTTAAGTTTGATGCAAATATAAACGGTAACTTACCTTGGCGATTAAAGCCACAAGTTAGAAATATGAAGGTTCAGCCAGGTCAATTTTATGAGGCGACATATATAGTTGAGAATATGTTGGATGCAGACGTTGTGGGACAAGCTATTCCAAGTGTTTCGCCACAAATAGCATCTTTATATTTTAAGAAGTCAGAATGCTTTTGTTTCGTGAATCAGCTACTAAAAGCAGGTGAAACAAAAGAGATGGTGGTAAGGTTTGAAGTGGATAAGGAATTACCTGATGATGTGACATCATTAACGCTTTCATATACTTTTTTTAGGGCAAAAGCAGGCAATTCATAGCATAAGATAACTTTTTGATAGGAAATGAAATTATGGCAAGTCAAGAAATTTACTACGTTCCCGAAGGCAGCAAATGGCCTATCGTTGGAACTCTTTCATTATTTACAACTTTTATGGGTGGAGCAATGATGTTTAATCATTCACCCGGAGCTATATATGTCTTAATTCTGGGTTTGGCAGCATTAGTTTACATGTTTGCAGGGTGGTTTGCGGAAGTAATTAGCGAGAGTTTAGCTGGAAAGTATAGTAAGCAAGTAGATGTTAGCTTCAGAATGGGTATGGGTTGGTTTATATTGTCAGAAGTTATGTTCTTTGCTGCTTTTTTTGGTGCCCTTTATTATGCAAGAGTATTTTCAATTCCTTGGTTAGGTGGTGAAGGTCAAGGGCTCCATAATGGAACACATGAGTTTTTATGGCCAGCTTTCCAAGCTATGTGGCCGATGAATGTTATGCCTGATCCATCTAATTATACTCAATATAAAGATACAATCCCTGCATTTGGTATCCCGGCAGTAAATACTGCCTTACTTCTTACAAGTGGAGTAACTTGTACTTTTGCTCATTGGGCATTAAAAAAAGAACAGCGTAAAGCTTTATGTTTATGGTTAGCCGCAACCGTTTTGCTTGGTTTTATTTTTGTTGGATTTCAAGCTCAAGAATATATACATGCATACAATGATTTAGATTTAACATTAAACAGTGGAATTTATGGGTCAACCTTCTTTATGCTCACAGGGTTTCATGGTTTTCATGTGACAATGGGCGCTGTAATGCTAGCTGTTATTTTATTTCGAAGTCTCAAAGGTCATTTTAGTAATAAAGATCATTTTGCATTTGAGGCAGTGGCCTGGTACTGGCATTTTGTTGATGTAGTTTGGTTAGGCTTGTTTATATTTGTCTACTGGATTTAGGTAATAAAAAAACCACCTAAGGGTGGTTTTTTTTATACAAAGTTGGGAGTGATCCAACCCATTGCATAACCAAAGAATAGTAAAATAAAAAGAAAAACAGAGAGTATTACTCGTATCGTTAAAGACCTTGCCAGTCTAGTAGATTCATCCTTGTCCTTAATAAGGAAGTGAAGCCCACCAGTTAAAGAAATTAAAATAACTACCAAGATAAAAATAACTAAAAACTTAAAAGCAGAAATTATGTCCATTTAATTGAGCTCTATTATAAAAGGTAAAAAATTGAATTTCAAAAAATACCAGTTTAACTTTAAATTTGTTCCTACAGCAATTTTTTTAATTTTATTTGTGGTCTTTATTCGTTTAGGATTTTGGCAGATTGATAGGGCTGATCAAAAAGAAATATTAAATGACGCCTATTCTTCACGTCAGTCAGATGCATTCATTAATCTAAATAATATAGATGATTTAAATAATGACTCTGGGCTATTATGGAAAAAAGTTGAGCTAAAAGGAACATTCAAAAATGAACAGAATATTATTCTCGATAACCAAATTCATAACGGAGCTGCTGGGTTCAATATCATTACTCCATTTAAAATAAAGGGGATTGATTGGGTGGTTTTAGTAAACCGGGGGTGGCATAAGAATCTAAATTTACGTTCATTGATACCAGATATTAAGCCAATAAAAAATCAAATTGAGATAAAGGGTAATATTGTTAAATTTCCAGTGAGTGGTATCTCTCTAGGCGAGGAAAAGCTTGAGGTAATTAATTCTCAAATAAGTCGGGCCCAAAGAATTAATACGGAGAACCTTAATAATTTTTATTCTTCAAAATTCTTACCCTACATGGTTTATTTAGAGCCACTACTTGATCGTGATTATGAATCCAACTTTAAATTACCCGCTCCCGGATCAGACAAAAATTATGGTTATGCATTTCAATGGTTTGCTTTTGCATTAACACTTCTTATTATATTTTTACGGCTAGGGATAAAAATTCATAATGATAAATAACCAATTAAAGGGAAGATTAGCGCTTGTTGGTATTGCGCTAATGTTTTTTGTACCAATATTTTTGTCATGGTACCTTGTATTTTTTTCAGATTATAAGGACGGTATTAAAACCGTAAATTATGGAGAGTTGATTTCTCCCATTATTAATTTAAGTGATTTAGATATGAAATCATTCTCAGACGATAAACTTTATAGTCATGATAAAACCTGGATTTTAGCTTTTTTAATACAAGAGGAATGTAATGAATTATGCCAAGAAAACTTTTATCAGATAAGACAAATTAGGTTGGCTATTGGGAAGGATCAGGATAAATTAGAGCGCCTAGTTCTAGCAAAAGCTACGTTAGATTGGGGCAATTATAAGAATGAATACCCTGGACAAAAATATATTGATTCATCGATGATTAACTTTGATGGAATCATAAGTGCATTTAAAAGCAATCCAGAATTAAAAGGTGATTCAATCTATCTGATCGATCCCTATGGAAATTTAATGATGCAATATAAAAATGGCACTGATCCAACAGGAATT
>Ga0114997_10002743_pt1 | contig 14092 bp, 9 predicted proteins | sample ArcticOcean_MG_C_2_FD_87045 | JGI IMG/M metagenome (GOLD analysis project Ga0114997, IMG submission 87045) | Marine microbial communities from western Arctic Ocean - ArcticOcean_MG_CB4_136 | ecosystem: Environmental > Aquatic > Marine > Oceanic | place: Arctic Ocean: Canada Basin | collected... | reverse complement strand
CAAGGTTTAAAATTATTAAAAAATGCAGGTATTTCAATTACTGAAGGAATTTTAAAAGATGAAGCGTGTTATGAGCATTTTGGTTTTTTTAATCGAATTTTGAATAGAAAACCTAAAATTACTTTAAAACTCGCCACCTCTTTAGATGGAAAAATAGCAACAAAAAATAATGAAAGTAAATGGATTACGGGCGAAAGATCAAGAAAACTTACCCATCTTTATCGTATGCAGAGTGACGCTGTAATGATTGGGTCTCGTACGGCCATAATAGACGATCCTTCATTGAACGTGAGGCATATAGCCTCAAAACAACAACCTGCGAGAATCATTATTGATACAACTCTAAAAACACCTTTAACCAGTAAGATCTTCCAGTCTGCAAATGAATTCAAAACTATTATATGTTGTGCACATAATGTAGATCAAAGCCTGGTTAGCATTTGGATCAATCAGGGTAGTAAAATCATTAAATGCAAAACCAACATGGACGGTAAGATTGATTTAATAGACGCCATTAAGCATTTAGGCACCATTGGCATCAATAATATCTTTTGTGAAGGGGGAGCTTCGCTAGCTACCAGTCTTCTAAAAGCGGACCTAATTGATGAATTTATTTCAATGACTTCTGGCTTGTTAATAGGTGCAAACGGCAGATCAGTAGTTGGAAATTTTGATAACTTATCCATATCAAAACTGCCAATTTTAAAATTAAGAGAATCTTATAAATATGGACAAGATGTTGTATCTATTTGGAGTAAATCATAAGACTACTTAAACCTATCATGCTAGTAAGACCATTCTTGCTCTTTTAGCTTACGCGATGTAAATCACATTTAGACACATTGAAACAAAGTGAGGGAAAATATGTTCACTGGAATTATTTCTGATATTGGTGAAATCTCAAAGTTAACGAACAATGGCGATGTCAGAGCACGCATTAACTGCAGTTATTCAACAAAAAATATTGATTTAGGTGCCTCAATAGCTTGCGATGGGATTTGTTTAACTGTGGTAGATCGCAGTACAGACAAAAAGAACTGGTTTGAAGTAGATATTTCAGCTGAAACCGTATCACGCACAACAATTTCAGCACCTAAAAATGGATGGCAAATTGGTCGAAAATTAAATTTAGAACGCTCTCTTAAAGTTGGTGATGAATTAGGTGGACATATTGTATCAGGACATGTTGATGGGGTTGCTGATATTGAAAGTATTGAAATTGAAGGCGATAGTACACGCTTAACTTTTAAGGTCCCCGAAGACCTTGCTCGTTTCATTGCACCTAAAGGATCAGTCTCTTTAAATGGTACGTCCCTGACCGTTAATGAAGTAGAGAAAAATATATTTGGGGTTAATTTAATTTCCCATACAAAATCAGAAACAACTTGGAATAAAGCGCAAGTCCATGATTTGGTAAATTTAGAAATTGATACTTTGGCAAGGTATGTTGCACGATTAACAGATGTTAAGTATTAGTTCACAAGAAAGCAAATTCTTGCATTCATCCAAAACATCCATCATAGGGTTCTAAGAAAATTATCTGAGGTTCTTTGAAAATGGGCAATTCTTCCCTAAAAATGAAATCTGCATCCAGACTTTATGCAGTTCAAGCCCTGTTTCAAATGGAAGCGATAGATCAGGATTTGGAAGAAGTAAAAGCTGAATTTCAAAACTTTCGAATTGGTGCAGAATTTGATGGAATTTTATATAATGAAGCAGATATAAAATTTTTCAAAGATATAGTTGATTCCGCAGTAAAAAACCAATCTCAAATAGACCAGATGACTGATAAAGCATTAGCAAAAAACTGGCCGATTGACAGAATTGATCCTACCATTAGAGCATTGTTTCGAAGTGGAACCGCAGAGCTATTTTTAGGAAAAACACCAGTGGCTGTGATAATTAATGAATTTGTTGATATTGCAAAAGCATTTTTTCCAGAAGGAAAAGAAGCAAAATTCGTAAATGCTGTATTAGATCAGATATCAAAAGATATGCTAAAAGAAAGTTCTTAATTATATTAATCGGAAAACACATAAAAACGTCCTAATTTTGTCGAAAAACTACAATTTAGTTTTTTCAAATAATTAATACTAAAAAAAAAGTTTGTTCTATGCGTGTGATCGTCTCATTTACGGCCCTTTTGCTGTCAGTTATATTTTTGCAGTTAAGCACTGGAGGTTTAGGACCTCTGGACGCCTTATCAGGAGTTCTGCTGGGCTTTAGCTCTTCAGAAATTGGGTTATTAGGCTCGGCACATTTTTTGGGATTTTTTATAGGATGTTGGTGGGCACCTAGGCTGATGGGCGCCATTGGGCACAGTCGTGGGTTTGCCACGTTTGTCGCATTCGGGTTAATTGGAATTTTAGGACATACCTTATCAAACCAACCATGGGTTTGGATAATTTTAAGAATATTTTCTGGCCTATCGGTAGCTGGCTGCTATTCAATTATTGAAGCATGGCTCCAGGCTAAGCTTAAAAATAAAAATAGAGGTCGGTCCCTTGGAGCCTATAGATTAGTTGACATGGGGGCATCACTTTCTGGCCAGCTTTTAATAAGCATATTAGAACCCGCATATTATTTATCATATAATATTTTGGCTTTAATATGCACTGCGGCGTTACTTCCCCTTACTCTAACAAGAGCAAAGCAACCAGAACTTCCAATCACACCAAAATTGAGACCAATTGCTGCATACAAATTATCACCATTAGCCATTTTTGCTGCTATTGTCGCTGGGCTAACTGGCGCATCTTTCAGAATGATTGGACCAATTTATGGGTTACAAGTCGGATTAGAAGTAAATCAAATAGCTTTATTTTTAGCAGCATTTATTTTTGGGGGTGCTATAGCTCAATATCCAATTGGATGGATTGCAGACAAATTTGATAGAAGGTGGGTCTTAATAGTATTATCTTTGGCTGCAATTTTCTCTTCATCTCTAACCATAATAGTTAGTAGTCAGGGTACAATAGCCATCTTTTTTGCAGCATTTATTTTTGGGTTTATAACCTTTCCAATTTATTCAGTTGCTTCAGCTCATGCAAATGATTTTGCAAAACCTGCGCAAATGGTAGAGTTAAGTGCAGCATTGATTTTTTTCTTTGCGGTAGGAGCAATAGGAAGTCCAATTTTGTCAGCCAAGTTAGTGGAAATATATGGACCAAATGCCCTGTTTGTATTTATTGGATTAGCTCATGTCATATTGGTAATCGTAAGCATAGCGAGGATGAATGTAAGACCATCTGCTGAAATTAAAACAAGTTATAGATACACTCCTAGAACAAGCTTTGGTATTGCAAAATTAATTCGAAGACGATGAATTAATAAATATTAATGAAAACGATGGATCTTTTTAAATCAGTTCGTTAATTGAGACTTAACAAAATCATTCCAGAGGCCCAATGGCACGAATTCTAATAACTTCAGCAATTCCGTACATAAATGGAGTGAAGCATCTTGGTAACTTAATTGGTAGCCAGTTGCCTGCTGATCTATACGCCCGGTACAATAGATTACGTGGAAACGAAGTAATGTTCATTTGTGCAACTGACGAGCACGGTACTCCTGCAGAATTAGCGGCGGCTAAAGCTAAAAAACCTATTGAAGAGTTTTGTGCAGAAATGCATAAAATGCAAAAAGAGTTAAGTGAAGGTTTCAACCTTTCATTTGATCATTTTGGCAGATCTTCTTCTGAAGAAAATAGAAAACTAACTCAACACTTTGCAGGACAATTAAAGAAGAATGGGTTAATCGAAGAAGTAGATGAAAGTCAGATCTATTCAAAGACTGACAAAAGGTTTTTACCAGATAGATACATCGAAGGAATTTGCCCAGAGTGTAAATATGAAAATGCCCGTGGCGATCAATGTGAGAATTGCACGAAACAGTTAAATCCAATAGATCTTCTTGAGCCACGTTCAGCAATTTCTGGATCAAAAGATTTAGAAATTAGAAAAACAAGGCATTTATATCTCAAACAATCAAAATTAAGAGATAGACTGGATAAATGGATAAAAAGTAAAAAAGACTGGCCCATACTAACAACTTCAATCGCACAGAAATGGCTTCATGATGGCGATGGGTTACAAGATAGAGGTATTACGCGAGATTTGGACTGGGGCGTGCCTGTAAAAAATGGCAAAGAAGACTGGCCTGGAATGGAAGATAAAGTCTTTTATGTTTGGTTTGATGCTCCGATTGAATATATTGCTGCAACAGCTGAATTTACAAATAGTCAAAACCTTGATGATGAAGCCTGGGAGAGATGGTGGCGCACAGATAAAGGTGCTGAAGATGTTTATTACGTTCAATTCATGGGTAAAGACAATGTGCCCTTTCATACCTTATCATTTCCAAGCACACTAATGGGATCAGGTGAACCTTGGAAATTAGTAGATTACATCAAATCATTTAATTATTTAAATTATGATGGTGGTCAATTCTCAACTAGCCAAGGGCGTGGCGTATTCATGGATCAAGCTTTAGAGATTTTACCAAGTGATTATTGGAGATGGTGGTTGTTAAATCACATACCAGAAAACTCGGATAGCGAATTTACTTGGGAAAACTTTCAATTGAGTGTCAATAAAGATTTGGCCGATGTTTTGGGAAATTTTGTTAGTAGAGTAACAAAGTTTTGTCGATCAAAATTTGGTGAAGAAATCCCTGAAGGTACCCATTTTAGGAGTATCGAAATAGCGTTTATAGATGACCTTCAAAAAAGATTGAATACTTATCAAACCCATTTAGATGCGTTAGAGATAAGAAAAGCATCTAATGAATTACGTAAAATCTGGGTCGCTGGCAACGAATATCTCCAAAGAACAGAGCCTTGGTTCATTTTCAAAAGTGACCCCAAAACTTCAGCAATGATCATTAAACTATCAATAAACTTAATAAGACTTTACGCTATTTTATCAGAACCATTTATACCAAATGCCTCAAAAGAAATCATGGCTGCGCTCAATTGTAAGAACTGGGATTGGCCAGAAAGTGTGAATAATGCATTGCAAATATTACCCTCTAGTCACAGCTTTAAGGTGCCAGAAGTTTTATTCAAAAAAATCACAGATGATGAACGTGATAATATGCAGGAAAAGTTTTCAGGTATTCAAATTTAAAACTGAAATTATAATAAATTTTTGTACTTAAAGGCATTGCTTATGTTAAACAAATCGCTATGAAATACCATATAATTATCTAGTCATCGCGGGCGTGATGGAATGGTAGACATAACAGACTTAAAATCTGTGGGCCTTGTGCCGTGGGGGTTCAAGTCCCCCCGCCCGCACCATCAAAAGTAGAATTAATAAATTCTATTAAAAATTAATCATATAAGTCACCTAGGCCCATTCACCTTTGCGGAAAACAGCCACACGGCTTCCATCAAATTGAATACCATCTATATCGATATTTTTTGATCCGATCATCCAATCTATATGGATCATGCTAGTATTACCACCAAGTTTTGAAATCTCATCTTTAGAAAGATTCTTATCTCCCTTAAAACACTTTGAATAACATTGTCCTAAAGCTATATGACATGCAGCATTCTCATCAAACAAAGTATTATAAAATAATAGTCCTGATTGTGAAATTGGTGAACTATGTGGAACTAATGCAACTTCCCCAAGACGACGGGCACCATCATCAGAATCTAATATTTTAAGTAGCACTTCTTGTCCCTTTTTTGCTTTAGCATCGACAATCTTACCATTTTCAAATCTCACCTGAATTTTATCAATTAAAGTGCCTTGATGAGAAAGTGGCTTTGTAGAGCTGACCCAACCTTCAACTTTAAATGCATGCGGTGTTGTGAAAACCTCTTCGGAAGGAATGTTGGGATTACAAGTGATGCCATTTTGGGCTATAGTGGACCCACCCATCCATTCATGCTCATCTGCAAGCCCAACAGTTAAGTCAGTGTCAGGACCCACAAAATGAAGAGAAGAAAATTTCTTACTATTCAACCAATTACACTTCTTCCGAAGCTCTTCATTATGAAGTTTCCATTCAGCAACAGGATCTGTTGAAATTACCCGCGATGCCTTAAAAATTGCATCTGCCAGTTTTAATTGAGCTTCATTTTCTGATAAATCAGGGAACATAAGTTTCGCCCAAGCCAACCCAGGCCAAGCAATTAGATTCCAATTGACATCAAATTGCGTAATTCGCTCTCGCGCTGGCTTATAAGCGATAGAATTAGCTTTGTTAGCCCGTCCAATTTTATTAGCATTTTGATTTGCTAGGAGCATTGGATCATCGCCAACGATCGCCATTCGGGCGGTATTATTATCAAAAGCTTCCCCCATTCCTTTGTAAAGCCAATGAGCCGCCTTATCAAAAGAATCATCATTTGCATAATTGTAACGGGCTAATGTTACTTCATTGTCAGAAAACAATGGTGTTACTAAACCGGCACCAGCTGCATAAGCATGGACGGCTACTCTACGCACTAAAGGCAGCGCCTCAATAGGGGCAGTTAAAAGTAAATCCTGACCTGGTTGAAGACCTAAACCCGTATGCACAGCTAGTTTTGCAAGCTTATCAATTTTATCAGCATCTATTTTAATTTTATTCAAAATCAAATCTCCATTTTTATTACATCTCACTTACGAAAAATATTCCAAACTTTCTAGTAAAATATATTATTAACAATTCTTTTTTAAATTGACTTTTAGTAATGTATGAAAAATAAATTAGCAAAAATTCCTATGTACAACCGTATAAACTCTTAAGACAAACTATCGACAGGTAAAATAACTGAAATGCAAATTTTTGACGCAATAATTATTGGAGCTGGGTTTTCAGGTCTTTATCAATTGCACTCTCTTCGAGATAAATTAGGATTAAAGGTTAAAGTATTGGAAGCTGGCGAAGGAGTGGGTGGCACCTGGTATTGGAACCGTTATCCTGGTGCTCGTTGCGACACAGAAAGCAAAGCCTATTCATATTACTTCTCAAAAGAGCTTTACGAAGAGTGGAATTGGTCAGAGAGGTACCCTACTCAACCAGAGATAGAAAAATATCTCAATTTTGTTACTGACCAACTAAATATGCGTAAAGAAATTCAATTTAATGCCCAAGTGACCGACTTAATTTTTGATGAAAACAGACATATATGGCGTGTATTATTAAAGAATAAAGAACAATATTTTGCAAAATTTGTAATTTCTGCAGTAGGTTGCCTGTCTTTTGCTAATGTCCCAACTATTCCCAACAGAGACTTGTTTCGTGGGGAAGTTTATCATACTGGTAATTGGCCAAAGAAAAATCCTAATCTAAAGGGTAAAAAGATTGGAGTAATTGGCACTGGGTCTACCGGAATTCAAGTAATCCCGGAAGTGGCAAAATTAGCGAAGAAACTAATAGTCTTTCAGCGAACTCCCAATTATAGTGTTCCAGCAAATAACTACAAACTAACCGAAGCCGACCAAATTAGAGCTAATGAAGAGTTTGATAAATCGAAACAACTCATGTTGCAGCACAGAGGTGGACACCCCTGGAAACATTCGAATAAGGCAGCAAAAAAAACGAATCCAGTAGAAAGAACGAAACTTTATGAAAAAGCGTGGGATAATGGTGGCTTAAGTTTTCGTGATACTTTTTCAGATCTAAGTGTGGATCTTGAGTCAAATAATACAGCCTCAAACTTTATTAAAGACAAAATAAAAAGTATCGTGCACGATCATCATACAGCAGACCTGTTAACAGATTTTGACCATCCATTTGGCTCAAAAAGACCCCCTATCGATACGAATTATTATGAAACTTTTAATCGAAAAGATGTCGAACTAATTAATATTCGAAACAACCCAATTGAATCATTTGTGAGTAACGGCATCAAAACAAGTAAACAACATTATGAGTTAGATGTAATGATATTTGCAACAGGTTTCGACGCACTAACAGGTACTTTACTAAATATGAATATAGAGGGAAATAATAACATCAAATTGAAAAATGTTTGGAAATCTGGACCTATTACAAATTTAGGACTTCTAATACCAAATTTTCCAAATCTATTTTTAATTACTGGCCCTGGGAGTCCGGCAGTGCTTACCAATATGCCCCGAGCGATTGAGCAACACGTTGAATGGATTAGTGAGTGCATTCATTTTATGATAACAAAAAACTATCAAACAATCGAAACCACAAGCAAAGCAGCAGATAAATGGGGCAATACTGTCCAAGATGCAGTAAACGACACTTTCTTTTTATCAGCGAAACATTCTTGGTATTTAGGTGGAAATATTCCAAATAAACCTAAAGTTTTTATTCCTTATGCCGGTGGACTCAATAAATATCGTAAATTATGTGATATGGTGGCTTTAGCCAAATATGACGAATTTATATTTACAGAAGAAAAATAATACCAATCAAGGTTTACCGATGCATATTGATCATAAGTTCCCTATTACATGGATACCAATTATAGGCTTCAAACCAAAATGTTTAAGCATATCACATTGTCCTGGCAAATATCCAATCAAGGCAGAAAAAAAAGAGAATTTATTTAAAGATCTTACAAGTATTACTGATCAGAAAATTAAGTGCATTATTACCCTGTTAAGTAAAGAAGAACTGAATGCTAACAAAATAACTCATTTTGAAGAAACAATAAGAAATTTCGGTTTCAAACATTATATTGAAGAAATAGACGATTTATCCATTCCATCAAAAGCTAAATTAATTAGATTCAAATCACTGATCCAAAGTATAGTTAGTGAAATAAAATTAGGTAATGCCGTTCTCATCCACTGCAATGCGGGTTTAGGTCGATCAGGATTGGTGGCCAGTATATTATTAAAAGAAATGACTAACGAGAGTAATCCTATTGAGTATGTCCGTAACTTTCGTAAAGGAGCAGTGGAAAATCAAAAGCAAGAAAAATTTATATCAAATTGGCAAATGATTACAGTTTAATCAATCTAGTTTTTTCAGATACAATCGAATTAACAAATAACAATACCAAAGCAGTTAATAGATATAATATTAAACACCATAATTAAAAAGTAATACTCTAATACGGTTAATATAATTCATTATTTAAGTAGTAATTTTTTCTTTTACGACCAGCAATCAAAACACAATATAGCAACTAATTCCTATATTATCGAATATACACGCAGAGTTCATTTTCTTGTAAGTTATATTATCAAGTGCCACAAAAAGTTTTATAACTCTCATCTATTTGAGTTGGTGGATTTTCATAATTCTCATAGCCAATTGATAGCTTAAAAGGGTTTTTAAGGACTTTAATCAGTTTAGAAAATGGATTTAAATCATTTTGATAAGCACTATTAATAGCTTCTTCAACGATATGATTACGAGGAATGTAAATAGGATTAACTATATTTTGAATTCCTCCTTTTCCATTCTTTTCTCGCCTTTTTTGTAATTTCTGATGCCAAGTTATTGCCTGAGGATCGTGGTCCATCCAAATGCAAAAAGATTTAAAATTCTGCTCATCAAGCACCAAAAAACTTTTAGTAAAGTCTAATCTTTTATCCTCTAAGAGTTTAAGAAATTCCTTCGCAATAGCCAGATCTTCTGCGTGTTCATCATTGTTGAGTCCAAGCTTTAACCTCATACCCTTAAGCCAATATTTCTCGTATATCATAATAAAATTTTCAACAGCATTAGTGGCTTTTTGAATTGCTTTTTCTGAATCTGAATCAATTAAAGGTAATAATGTTTCTGCTAATCTGGCAATGTTCCATTGAGCTACGTATGGTTGGTTTTGATAAGCATATCTTCCACTAGTATCGATTGAACTATAAACTCTTTCTGAATGGTAAGTGTCGATAAAAGCACAGGGACCATAATCTATAGTTTCGCCTGAAATAGTCATATTATCAGTATTCATTACACCATGAACAAACCCAACATTCATCCATTTAGCAATAAGCATGGCCTGTCTATCTGCAACCTCTATCAAAAACTGTAAATAGGGATTATTGGCTTGGAATGCCTCTTTATAGTGCCTGTTGATAGCATAATCGGCTAATTTTTTTATTTCTTGTTTATTACCTCGAGAAGCTACAAATTGAAAAGTTCCTATACGCAAATGGCTGGAAGCAATCCGCGTCAAAACTGCTCCTGGTAATCTTTCTTCTCGATAAACACTATCACCAGTAGATACTGCAGCTAAAGATCTTGTAGTAGGTATTCTTAAAGCATGCATCGCTTCTGAAATAATATATTCGCGCAAAACTGGGCCAATTGCAGCTTTACCATCTCCTCCACGAGAGTAAGGTGTCCTACCAGAACCTTTTAATTGTATATCAAATCGTTCTCCATTTTTGTCAAGTACTTCTCCTAACAATACGGCCCGACCATCACCCAATTGAGGTGAGTAACCTCCAAACTGATGTCCCGCATAAACCTGTGCTATACTTTGAGCGCCATCAGGTTTAATATTTCCTGAAAATAATTGCGCACCTTCAGGGCTATCAAAATATTTACGGTTGAAGTTAAACTGATCACTCAAATTCTCATTAAAACACAATAAGGTAGGGTGAGGTACCTGAACCGCATCTACAGGGCTATAAAAACCAACTAAATCACGAAAATAAGTATTATCAAATTTAATACATGTTCTTAGGTATTCTAAGTTATCCATTTTTAAACTTTAGCGCATTTACTGATTTCATAGCTAATTCTATTTCCCTAATAGCAGTCTGTATCATTGAGCGCATAAAAAACATTTCGATACCACTTTTATCAAACGAAACAATAGCCATCATCCCTGCAATCTGTGTCTTGATCACTCCAGCTAGAATCGGTTCAACAGGGCATAACCTTGCCATAACTTCGTAGGTCTTTGTGTCATTTAATGATAACCGTACCCAACCATCTGTTTGCTCAGTAATGGCCGCATCTTGAAAAAGTAGAGTTTGTAAACTTTGCCCACTACAATTAGTGATAAGCCACTGATCAAGTCCTGCCCAAATTATCTTTATATTGCGATTACTTACTTTTTGATTTGAATCAGGTAAAGGAAGATTAAATTGATTTTTTAATTTTTTTGAAACATCTATATTTTTTCCTTTAAAAGGCATTATTGAAAAAATATTTTCACTGGTAACTAACGATAAACTCATATCACCATAGGTCAATGGTAAACCTAATAACAAATCACTGTTTTTTAACAGTTTAGCCACGGACTCTGCTCCCTGTTGCATCGAAGAATATTGGTGAAGTAAGCTCAACAAGAATCTCTGAATTTCTCAAATGATCCACCATTTTTAATGTTTCCCCATGACGTTTATGACCATTTTTAATGAGAGCCAGGGCAATTGATGTATTTAGTGTCGGCGAATAACAAACACTTGTTATATGACCTTGATCATTAATTCTTTTTGGATTCTTATCTACTGGATAAACATGAGCACCAGCCAAAATAACATCTTCCTTATTTATGGGTTTTATACCCACAAGTTGCTCTCTGTCTAAATCTACTAAACCAGGACGAAGAGAGGACACCTGTCCAATACAATCTTTGCCTTCATTTATCATTTTTTTCATCCCAATATCTTGAGCCGTAGCACGCCCATCAATCTCGGCATGTGTTATAAAGCCTTTTTCAATTCTTAAAACATTTAATGCCTCCATCCCATAAGCCCCCCCCTCTAAAAGTTCAGCTTCAGATACTAATAATCTCATCATTGCGTCTCCATAATTCGCAGCAACTGAAATTTCATAGGCGTGTTCACCAGAAAACGATATTCGAAATAAACGCGCAGCAACTTCACCCACATTAACTTCAAGAAAACTCATAAAAGGCATTTGAGCATTTGAAATTTCTTGTTCACAAATCTTATCAACCAAGTTTCTAGCTTTTGGTCCAGCTATAGCAAATTGTGCCCACTGCTCAGTAACAGAAATCACTTGTGCATCAATATCAGGTCTAAGTACCTGAAGAACAAATTCCAGATGGCGTATTACTTGACCTGCAGCAGCAGTCGTAGTCGTAATGATGTAATGCTGTTGGCCTATCCTCGCACATGTACCATCATCCATAACATGCCCATCTTCACGCAACATTAGACCATATCTTATCTTACCCAACATCAATGAAGAAATTTTATTAGTGTAAACAAAATCAAGCAACATAGCGGAATCAGGTCCTTGCACGTCAATTTTTCCTAGGGTAGAAACATCACAAATACCCACAAAATTGCGAACCATGTTAACTTCTCGATCACAAGATTCACGCCAATATAATTCACCTTGCTTGGGAAACCAATTTGGTCGCATCCAAAGCCCAGCTTCAATATTAGGTGAACCTCTCTCCTCATTGAAATTGTGAGAAGTCGTTTTTCTTATCGGCGCAAATCGTTTTCCATCTCCTCCAGCTCCCAATGCCCCAATTGCTACAGGTGAGAAAGGAGGCCTAAAAGTTGTTGTTCCAGTCAAGGAAATTGTTTGACCCGTTAATTCAGCCATAACACCAATAGCATTTACATTTGAATTCTTTCCCTGGTCTGTTGCCATACCCTGTGTGGTATAACGTTTCATATGCTCGACAGAAGTCATATTTTCTTTTTGCGACTGCTTTAGATCTTTAACAGTTACATCATTTTGAAAATCTAACCATGCACGACCTTTACCATCTACTTGCCAAAGTGGCTCACAATTATAATCTTCACTTTCAGTTTCAGGAACACGAATATTTTGAAATTTAACGCCTAATTCCTTTAAAATTTCTCTAGTCCGAAATACTCCAGATGTCATAGCCATTTTTGTACTAAATACGCCATTTGCTGAGCCAGCAACTTCCATATTCGGTACAGCTCCAGGACGCGACAAAAAACAGTTTATAGTTTCATTCCAAATAGGTTTATTATTCATATGTGAAGTTAAGTGAATTGAGGGATTCCATCCACCTGAGATGGCCAAGCAATCACACTTTAGCTTAGTGATAGTATTACCAGTTCGAATGGTGACTGCGGATAAAGTCATTGGCCCATTGGTGTTAACAATAACACTATTAGCAAAACACCGAGTGTTTTTTATCTTTTCAACTTTATCGCGACTGTCAACATAAGCTATGACCTCCAGGCCTTTAGATTGTAAATCAATTACAGTTCTTCTTGCATCATCATTGTTACCAAATACTATTATTTTTTTACCTGGAATGACGCCAAATCTGTTAAGAAACGTTCTTACAGCACTTGCCATCATTATACCTGGACGATCATTATTTTTAAAAACAATTGGTCTTTCAATAGATCCCGAGCACAAAACTGTCTTTTTTGAAACTATTCGCCAGAATATACTATCAGGCAGATGATCTATAGCCTCACTTGAATATTCCCCTACTTTTTCTAAAGCAGAGTAGGTCCCTCCATCATAAACACCCAAAATAGTGGTTCGTGTCATAACCCTCACGTTTGGCATCTCACGCAGTTTTAACAATTCATTTTGTGCCCATTGAGAGCATTCTTGTCCATCAATTTTAAATGTTTCACTATTAAGTCGGCCACCTCCAACAAAATCTTCATCAGCTAATATAACTCGAATCCCAGTTATTGCAGCAGTCTTAGCTGCTAGCAATCCAGCGGGACCCGCACCAATTATCAAAACATCACAAAAAGCAAAGGCTTTTTCGTATACTGAGTTATCTGCTACTGGAGAAAGCTTTCCTAAGCCAGCTGCACTTCGAATAACAGGTTCATATAGTTTTTCCCAAAAACTTTTAGGCCACATAAACGTTTTATAATAAAATCCTGCTCCCAAAAAAGGAGATAAAAAATCATTAATACGAAGAAAATCAAACTTAAGTGACGGCCATCTGTTTTGCGATGTCGAAATTAGATTATCATATAGCTCTACTTCTGTCGCTTTTATATTGGGATTAATTTGTCCATTTCTCAGAATTGAAACAAGTGCATTAGGCTCTTCAGATCCTGCAGTTAAGACTCCTCTAGGTCGATGATACTTAAATGAACGGCCTATAATTTTTACGCCATTTCTTAATAATGCTGAAGCTAACGTATCTCCCAAATAACCAAAATATTTTTTATCATCAAAGGTAAAATAAATCTTTTTAGAATTATTGGTTGGTTCTAGGTTTTTAAGT
>Ga0114997_10002738_pt1 | contig 14111 bp, 14 predicted proteins | sample ArcticOcean_MG_C_2_FD_87045 | JGI IMG/M metagenome (GOLD analysis project Ga0114997, IMG submission 87045) | Marine microbial communities from western Arctic Ocean - ArcticOcean_MG_CB4_136 | ecosystem: Environmental > Aquatic > Marine > Oceanic | place: Arctic Ocean: Canada Basin | collected... | reverse complement strand
TGGAGCTAGAACTGCAAACAAATATTTGTAACCTTTAGTGAATAACGATCTAGACGCACCGTTTGCTTCAACCATAGGAACTTCATATTTTTCAGTTACAGGAGCCATAGCTTTTGTAAGTCCCGAGCTATATGGTCCTAGCATATACTTAACACCATCTTGTTGGATCAACCTTTCTGCAAGCTGAGCTGCTCTTCCTGAGTTTGACTCATCATCGTAATAAATGATTTCAAACTTATAAGTTTTTCCACCAACCTTAACACCACCCATGCTATTAATTCTCTCAACAGCTAGGTTGTAGCCATTCTGAGTATGAACACCATTCGATGAATACTTTCCAGTTAATGAAACAGCTGCACCTAGTACAATTTTATCTCCAACAACCTTCGCGAAAGATATTGTTGAAGCTGAAATTAAAAGTGCTATTGCAGAAATTAAAGTAATAATTATATTTCTGATTTTCATTTTATTTTCCTCTATTAGTTTTAAATTTAAATATTTATTAAACCCCTAAATCATAAAACAAACAAGCGTGTAATGAGAGTTGCGACTTAATATTTTTGAATTAAAGCTATTATTATTGCTATTATTAATAGCACGCACGCGGAAATTGTATTAATAACTTTTGGATTTGCTTTTATCCAAACAATCAATTTTCTAGCAAGCACAGCATAAGCAATTAAAGATAAAAAATCTAAAACTACATAAGTTGTGGTTAAAATTAGAAACTGAACAATATAATTAGTATTAAAGTCAATAAATTGTGGAAAAATTAATGGAAAAAACATCCATGCCTTAGGACTTGTTCCTGCCACTAAAAAACCATCTTTAAAAAATGAAAAAAAACTTTTTGATGAGGTGTTACTTGTACTTATATCTTTTGGTCTTGAATTATAAATATCATAAGCAAGATAAAGTAAGTAAGCTATTCCTACCCACTTAAAAGTACTTAAAAAATTTGGATTATCTAAAAAAAAAGACCCAAGAAAAAAAATTACTAAAGTTGCTTGAATAATATTAGCAGTAACATCTCCTAATGCTGTCCAAATGCATTTTTGAACTCCATAATTCATTGAATAAGAAATGATCACAATTCTGGGTGTTCCTGGAGTGATAAATAGAAATAAAATTATTTGTAAAAAAAGGAAATAATTTAAGGGGAGCATTATTAGTGGTTTGGATAGTCCTAAATAAAACCGGGAGCTAAAGATGGCTAAATAGGACTACCGTAAAATAATTATACCATGACCTTGAATAAAATGCATTAAGGATTATTTTCAAATATAAGGAATTTATGAAAAAAAAAGGTCACACCCCTATAACTAGAGTTAAAAATCCAGAACCCCATATTGATGACCCAGATTGGATCATCTGGGCGGCTTGGGCAGATCGTGTCACTTTTGAAGAAATCGAAAAAAAGACTGGAAAAACAGAAGGTGAAGTAATTAAGATAATGAGACGATCTATAAAACCAGTATCTTTTAGATTGTGGAGAAAAAGAGTTAATCAAAAAAGCATTAAACATAAAAAAAAATTTGAATATTCTAGAAAAGAAATTACTAGTAAAATTAAAAAGAATGATTATTTATAAACTATGAAAAATGTAACAATTTATACAGGACCTCTTTGCAATTACTGTGATGCTGCAAAAAGATTATTAACTAGAAACAATGTTGAATATAAGGAAATTAATATATCAACAGTTGATGGTGCAATGGATGAAATGATTACAAAAGCTAATGGAAAAAGAACAATTCCTCAAATTTTCTTTGATGATCAACACATTGGTGGCTACGATGAAACTAGAGCACTAGAAAAAGAGAATAAATTACTAGAACTTTTAAAATAAATTAGTTTTTAGGTTTAAAGGTCAGACAAACACCATTATTACAATATCTTTTACCAGTTGGTTTGGGTCCGTCTTCAAAGATATGACCATGATGACCACCACACTTTTTACAATGATATTCTACTCTTTCATAACCTAATAGAGTGTCTGTTTTAGTTTCAAAAGCGTCTGGTAATGATTGATAAAATGAAGGCCAGCCTGAACCACTTTCATATTTAGCATTTGAATCGAATAATTTTTCACCACAATTAGTACAGTGATAGCTACCTTCTCTCTTCTCGTGATTTAATTCACTCGTACCTGGCGCTTCTGTACCATCTTCAAACAAAACTAATTTTTGTTCAGCAGTAAGGTTTAGGTTAATTTTTTTCATTAAATTTTTATAATTTTTTTTTAAATATGAATGAATAATTTTTTTTCCACACTACTTGATAGCCTTTATTTATCAAGAAATTATAAACTTCATTTGATTTTAGATATTTATAATTTGTATCAAACATTTTCTTTTTATTATGAATTTCAATACATATTAACTGCGGCTTATAAGTTTTAAAATCTAATGATTTTAAGACATCCAGCTCTACACCCTCGACATCAATATTTATGAAGTCAATTTTATCTAATTTTTTAAAGTTTTTTAATAAAAAAAAATTTAAAGTATTTACCTGAATATTTTTTTTCTTATAACCATTTTTAAAATGTATTTTAGCTGTTTTTTCATCAAGCGTATTTAGCATGTTGATTTCTTTTCTATAATACATTGTCAGTTTAGTTTTTATATTTAAGATACCAGAATGAATATTCAGATCTTTTTTTCTTAAAAAATTAAAAAGTTTTATTGAGTAGTAATTAATGTCAATGTTTAAACCCTTCCATCCTTTTTTATATAAAAGATGAGTATTGTTACCATCAAGTGGATGGTAAGCACCTACATCAACATAAAAACCTTTTTTTTTACTTTTATAATAATTTTCAATAAATATATCCTCTCCGAACATTGAATAACTTTTTTTGGGGAAAAATATTTTTGGTCTATAAAATAAATAATATAAGAGCTTAAGATATCTTAACATTTTACTCTATTACTCTTATTGGCTTACCGTTTACACATGCTTCTAAGTTTTCAATCATTTGCGTATAAAATTTAGTGTAGTTTTCTGCCGTTACATATCCCACATGAGGAAGCAATAATGCATTAGGTAAAAATCTTAATTTATTATTTTCTGGTAATGGTTCTTTTTCATAAACATCAAGACCAGCGCCTGCAATAACATTGGTTGATAATGCAATAATTAAATCATCCTCGTTAATAATTGATCCTCTTGAAGTATTAACCAAAAAAGCAGTTTTTTTCATCATATCCAACTCTTTTAATTTTATTAATTCTTTGTATCTTTCGCCTCCTTGTACGTGAATAGATATAAAGTCAGAATTTTGTAATAGGTCTTCTTTGCTGCATGGTAATACATTTAGTTCTTTACAGGTATCTAAATTTAAATTTTCACTCCAAGCCATAACTTCCATACCAAAAGCTTTACCAATTTTTGCAACTTGAGATCCTACCCTTCCAAGTCCAATTAATCCTAAAATTTTCCCTCTAAGCTCAAACCCAATAGTTGATTGCCAGTAGCCCTGATACATATTATCAATTTCTTCCTTAAAGTTTCTTGCTAAACCTAAAATTAAGCCCCATGTTAATTCCGAAGTTGGTGTAAAATTAATTTCAGTCCCACATACTATAATTTTTCTTTTTTTAGTAGTCGCAAGATCAACTGCTTTATTTCTTAAACCGCTTGTTATGATGTATTTAAGATTATGAAGGTTATCTATTAAGTTTTTGGTTATTGGGGTTCGCTCTCTCATTATTAAAAGAGCTTCAAAATCAGATAGCTTCTCTATTGCTTCAGCTTCATCTAAAAAAGGCTCACTAAATATTTTGAACTCATATTTTCCTGATAGTTTTTTTAAATCAACAAATTCGTGCGAAACATTTTGATAGTCGTCTAATATTGCAACTTTAAGCATTTATAGTTTTTTTATTTGATAAAAAGATTCCAATTAAAATAAATATTGCGCCTAACATATGATAAAACATAAATTTTTCATTAAAAATAATTATTGCCATTATTGCACTTAATATAGGCATCATATGCAAAAAAACTCCTGATCTATTTGCTCCAATTAAAGAAACTCCTTTTATCCAAAAAATAAAAGAGATAAGCCCAGGAAACAATACCACATAAAATAAAATCATAAAAAAATTTTTATCTAAATTAATTCTATAATCCATTTGATATTCTATAAAATATATTGGAATTAAGAATATAAACCCAAACGAAATCACTACTTCTAGTAATGTTAATTGAGATAATTCATGTTTTTTTTTCTTTAACAAGGCAGAGTAAGTTGCCCAAGAAAGCATACCAAAAACCATAGTGATATCACCTTTATTAAAATCTAAATTAATTAATATTTCAAAGTTGGCTTTGGTTATAATCAAAACAACACCAATGAAAGAGCATGAAACTCCCAGTATCTGAAAAATATTAGTTCTTTCAATTTTTAAAATCGACGAAATAAAAATGATCATCACTGGTATTGTTGATATCATCAATACTCCACTGATAACTTGAGTAAAGTTTAACGAGTAATATACAATTGAGTTAAATATGGTAACACTTGTAACACCAAGAACTGCATAATATTTATAATTATCTAAGATATAATTTTTTTTTTTAATTATTTCTTGAATTGTAAATGGTGCTAAAATTAACCAAGCACAAAACCATCTATAAAAATTTAATGAAAAAGGTGGTATTTGATAATAGCTAGCAAACTTTCCTACCAAAAAATTTCCTGACCAAAACAAAGTAGCTAAAAATAGAAGTGTATACGCAAGTTTATTTTTGTTTGCCAATTAATTAAACCTAAGTGTACTATACGGTTTTAAATCTAAATTTGTATTTTCTTCTGCAATCATACTTGCTATTATTTTCCCTGAAATTGGTCCTAAAGTCCATCCTAAATGATGATGACCAAAACAATAAAAAATATTTTTATAGTTTTTTGAAGGTCCTATTACAGGTAAAAAATCTGGTGTGCTTGGCCTAAAGCCTAACCATTCATCCTCATGCTCTGGTAAATCTCCAAGCATATATTTTGCATTGTTAATTAAATTTTTAATTCTAGATTTGGACAATGGATTTTCTAGTCCGCCAAACTCAACTGTTCCAACCACTCTAAGTCCTTGCTCCATTGGAGTTATACCAAACCCTCTATTTTGAAAAATTACAGGTCTGTTTAAAAGATGATCACACCCTTTAAAGTGAACATGGTAGCCTCTTTCAGTATCTAGTGGTATTTTTTCATCTAAATTATCTGTTAATATTTTAGAAAATGCGCCACATGCAATAACAATTTTATCAAAAATAAAACTTTGAGTTTCAGTTTTTATAACTGGTTTTTCATCATTAAATTTTATATCTTCAATGTTCATCTTTAAAAATCTTCCATTTTTTTTTAGAAAAAGTTCAAATAGTTTTAAAAGTATTTTTCTAGGATTTCTAGCGTGCCTTCCATAACGATAATAAACACCACCATGGTAAAAAGGTTTTATATTTGGTTCAAGATCGTGAATTTCGTTAGGCGTTACTACTTGCTGGTCAACACCAAGTTCATTTCTAACCTTAATTTCAAGTTCTCTGCTTTTTAAGTTTTGATCGTTCCAAATATATAGAATACCTTTCTTTTCAACTAATTCTCCAAGCTCAAGCTCATTAAACAATTCATCATAAGCGGGGAGTGCTAAATCTAAAATTTGATGCATATTTTTCGCTGTATGATTCATTCTCTTTGTTGTGCAATTTCTTACAAATTGTAAAAGCCATGGAATCATTTTTGGAACATAATTCCATTTAAGAGCGAGTGGTCCATTGGAACTTAAAAGCATCGCTGGAATATCAGGTAAAATATCAGGTCTATTTATTGGAACAGACGCATATGGAGAAAAATGGCCCGCATTACCATATGATGCTGAAAGACTACCCGGCTCATTTCTGTCAAAAATTGTTACTTCAAAACCTTTTTTTTGAAGAAATAGTGCGTTGGAAATACCTTGAATTCCAGCACCTATAATTCCAATTTTTAATTTTCTTTTCATAATGTCTTATATAATTTTTGTAAGAAATTATTCTAGCGACAAATTAGACAAATCAATATTTAAATACTATGCAATTAGCTGCTTATGATTAATTTTTGCACTCAATACAATTGCAAAACCAATCATTGTTGCTAACATTGATGATCCTCCATAAGACATAATAGGCAATGGCGACCCAACTATAGGCAGCAAACCTAAAACCATTGACATGTTAACAGTTACATAAAAAAATATTGCAGAACCATAACCATAACAAAATAGCTTACCAAAATAACTCCTTGAGATTGAGCCAATTTTTAAAACTCTATAAATAACAATTATATAAATTAGCAAAAGTCCTAAGGAACCTAAAAACCCATGCTCCTCAGCAAATAAAGTAAAAATAAAATCTGTATGCTTTTCTGGTAAGAATTCCAAATAACTTTGTGTTCCTTTTAAAAAACCTTTGCCAAATAATCCACCCGATCCAACTGCTATTTTAGATTGAATTATTTGGTATCCTGCTCCTAATGGATCTCTATCAGGATCAAGAAAGGTTAAAATTCTTAACTTCTGATAAGGTTTTAAAAATGAAATAGCAAAAGGTAACGAAACTAATAAAGTTAAAAAAGAATATAAAAAATATTTAATATTTAATCCAGCTAACCATATAACAACCAAGCCACTTGAGGCGATTAATATTGATGTTCCTAAATCAGGCTGACTAATTACCAACATAACTGGCAGCACCAAAACCACTATAGATATTAATATGTGCTTAAATGAATTAATTTGATCTAATTGGATACGATGATAATACTTTGAAAAACACAAAATAATTGCAATCTTCATTAATTCTGATGGTTGAAGATTTATAAAATATAAATTTATCCACCTTTGAGAACCAGAGGCTTTAATTCCATAAATTGAAGCCCAAATCAAAAATAATAAAACAATAAAATAAAATATGTAGCCAACTGAATGCCAAAACTTTATATTCAAAAAAGATAAAAAAATCATCAAAGGGAAAAAAATTATAAATTTTATAATATGACTTTTACTGTGATAAAGAATCTCACCCCCATCAGTTGAATACATTGAAAAAGAGCTTATTAACCCTAATAAAAAAATACAAAACAATAAAATTACATCAAGATTAATTATTTTTTGATATAAAGTTAATTGGTTATTTAGTTTTGTGTGTTGAAACATTTATATTTTTAATTTTTCTTTATTTCTAGTTTCATTTCTTAATCCATGTCTATCTATAAGTAGTTTAAAAAGTTTTTTTGCAATTGGTGCTGCCGCAGAGCTGCCCGATCCACCATGCTCAATAACAATACTAAGTGCATATCTTGGTTTTTTATATGGTCCAAATGCAATATATAAAGCATGATCTCTATCATTGTATGGGATATCCAATGTTTTTAAATCTAACTCTCTATCTTTTTCTGTTATTCTCTTCACTTGTGATGTTCCTGTTTTCCCAGCAAATTGATATTTAGGATCTTCAATTCTAGATGAGTAAGAAGTTCCTCCAGCTTCATTTGTTGAGGAAAACATTGCACTCTGAATAAGTTTTATATTTTCAGGATTCTTATAAAGAGGTTTGTGTTTTTTTTCTTTAACAAGTGTGAGTAATTGATCGCCTGATAATTTGAAGCCCTCCTCAATTTTTTTAGCATTTTTTGAGTTTTCTTTGATTGTATCCTTGATGACTTCAAGCTCATCATCATCATCTTGGTTAATAGTTAATTTTGGGTAAATTTTATAACCTCCATTTGCAAGTTGTGCTGTCATTAAGCATAACTGTAAAGGTGTGGTTTGTATGTATCCCTGACCAATTCCAGTAATTAGAGTTTCTCCTATAAACCAACCTTTTCCTAAGTTATTTTTTTTCCATTCTGTACTTGGTACTAAACCTTTTTTTTCATTTTCATAATAATCTTTTAAAACTTTCTCTCCAAGACCAAATTTTATAGCAGTTTTATTTAAACGATCCACACCAAGCTTTCTTGCAATTTCATAAAAATAGATATCACACGATTTTTTCATTGCATTCTTTAAATTTACAACTCCATGTCCTTTCTTTTTCCAGCAATTATATGTTTGTCCATACATTTCTATTTTTCCTTTACAGTGAACTTTAAAATTTGAAGAAATGACATCATTTTCTAATGCAGATAGAGCAACAATTGGTTTTATTGTAGATCCTGGAGAATATAATCCTGATATAGTTTTGTTAACTAATGGTTTTAAGGGATTGTTTCTAATTAATTGCCAATCATCTTGATTAATTCCGAATAAAAATAAATTTGGATTAAATGATGGTGACGAATGCATAGCAACCATTTCTCCAGTATAAATATCCATGATAGCTATAGATCCTGCTCTATCATCTAACAATTCATTGCATAACTTCTGAATTTTTGTGTCTATCGTTAATTTAATTTTTTTTCCATTTGTTCCTTCTATATAATCTATTTGATTAATTCTTTTTCCATATGCATTAACCTCATATCTTTGAACACCATTTGTTCCTATTAAATCATTTTCAAAAGTTTTTTCTAAACCCGTTTTTCCAACTTTAAGTCCCGGCACATAACTTTTTTTTATAATTTCATTATTTAATAAATCTTTTTCACTTGCTTGACTTAAATAACCAAGCACATGAGTATAATTTTCTCCAAATGGATAGTTTCTAGAAACAGAAAGAACTGGTTTTGCACCTATTAGTTCATGTAGAAAATAATTTATTTTTGTAAATTGTTCCCATGTTAAGTTTTCAGAAATTATTAATGTTTCCCATTTTCTTTGGTTTTTCTTCTTTTTTATTATTTTAGCAAAATCATTTTTACTAAGTTCTAAAATATCTTTTAATCTTAGCATTAAATATTTAAAATCCTCAACTTGCTCTGGCACCACATGCAGTTGATAAACTTTAAGATTTCCTGCCACAATGTTTCCAAAATAATCTACAAATTCACCTCTTACAGGAGGTAGTCTCCACTCTCTAAGTCTATTTTTATCAGACATTGTTAGGTATTTTTTATTTTCATTTATTTGGAGTGAAAATAATCTAGCTACTATTCCAGAAAAAATAACTACTTTTGCAACAGAGATAATAAACATTCGTCTATTAATGACATGTAGTTTTTTAAATCCAAAGCCACCACTAAGCATTTGAGCTTTCAAAAACTATTTTTTCATATGCTTTAAAGATAAAATAAAAAATGAAATATAATAAAAATGTAAAAAATGTATTTATTAAAATGTTTGTATAATTTATATCAAATAAAAAAATCAGAGTTAACATGGTATATGAAAGTGAATTTACAACCAAAACTGTAAATAGAAAATATATCCAATCTTTTATTAAACTTGGTCTTAGTGTTATATTTCTTAAATAAGCTGCAAATCCACAAATCAACAAATAAAGTAGACTACTTATTCCTAATGGGATGCCCACCACAACATCATTTATTAGCCCTGCTATAAAAATTAATACATAATTTAAACTTTCGTTATTTTTTAAGCTCCAATAAAACAATAAAATATATGTAAAATTAAAAGAAAAATAATTGCTTCCCAAATAATTAAAATCAAATTCATTTAAAACAGAGATATAAAGCAACAAGATTGGTGTTTTTGATGTTAACTTTTTCAGAAAATTTTTATTGTATAATTCTCCCATTATTTTTCTTCTCTTTCGAATGACATAATTTTAACAAAATTCAACTGTGAAAAATCAGAATAAAAAATAACTTTTTTTTCATCTTCTTTGTTAGTATTTATTATTTTTCCGATTGGTATACCCGCTTTAAATAAATTTCCAGAGCCAGACGTATAAATTTGAGAACCTTCCTCAATAATAAAATCTTTTTTTTGATATTGAATTATCCCACCCTCTTCTCCAGTCCCAGATAGTATCGCCTGTAGCCCCTTTGGTTCTATGGAAACTGGAATTTTACTATTTAAGTCTGACAATAATAAAATTCGTGAGGTTAAGTAGTTAACTTCAACAACTTTTCCAACTAAATATTTTTTATCTAGTACAGCAAATCCTTTTTTAATATTATTTTTACTTCCTTTATTAATAATAACTGATCTTAAAAAAGGACTTTGTTTGTCTATTAATATTCTTGCAACTGTTTCTTCTGACTCTAAAAAATAATCATTCACTATTAACTTTAATCTTTTATTTTCTGAAACAATAAAGTTGTCTATTGTTTTGTCTGCTTTAAGCGTTTCTAGTTCCAGCTTTATATCTTTATACTCATTATATAATTTAAAATGATCTTTAATTTTAACAAATGATTTTTTTAAATAATTTTCAGGAATGGATACTACAAATGATGATCTATAAATAACTTCCTTGATTGCAATTTTAACATAATTGATAGTTTTAAAATTATAACTGCTCAAGATTATAAATAATAAAGCAAAAAATATTAATGCTATTAAAGAAAACCTTTGTTGTGTTCCCTTTTGTATAAATGCAGAACGAATAGCAATGATAAAATCGTCTCTGCTTGTTTCCATTATTTTTAATATTCAGATAACATGGGAGAAAATGTTTCTTCTTGCTCTAAAGCTTTTCCTGTTCCAATAGCTACACACGCCAATGGATCATCAGCTATGTAAACTGGTAGTCCTGTCTCTTTTGAGAATCTTTTATCTATATTCTTTAACAATGCACCACCCCCTGTCAAAGTTAACCCCATATCTACTAAGTCTGCCGATAATTCTGGTGGAGTGTTTTCTAGTGCATCCTTAATTCCATTTACCATCTCTCTCAAAATATCATTTAAAGCCTCCGCTGTATCCTCTTCAGTTATATTAACTTCTTTTGGAGTACCTGACCTTAAATCTCTACCCTTAACAGGATAAGTATTGCTGTTCGTTGCTATTGCAGTACCAATTTCTTTTTTAATTTTTTCTGCAGTACTATCACCTATCATTAAATTATATTCTTTTCTCATATAATTGATTAAAGCTGTATCCATTGCATCACCTGCTATTCTTAATGATCTAGAATAAACAACTCCTCCTAGGGACATAACTGCTATTTCAGTTGTTCCTCCTCCTATGTCAACAACCATTGATCCAGTTGCCTCAGAAATTGGCAGACCTGCTCCTATTGCAGCTGCAATAGGTTCTTCAATTAATTGGACTCTTCTAGCCCCAGCAGCTAGCGCACTATCTTGAATTGCTTTTCTTTCTACTGGTGTCGATCCTGTTGGTACACAAATTAAAATCCTTGGATTTGCAAAAGTACTGTTCTTATGAACTTTTTTTATAAAGTGTTTAATCATTTCTTCTGTAACAATAAAATCTGCGATTACACCATCTCTTAAAGGTCTTATTGCGCTAATATTTCCAGGAGTTCTCCCGAGCATTGTTTTAGCTTCATCTCCAACAGCTAAAACAGTCTTTTTTCCTTTATTTTCCACTATTGCAACTACTGAAGGTTCATTAAGTACAACACCTTGACCTTTTAAAACAACAAGTGTATTTGCAGTACCAAGGTCTATTGCCATATCTTGGCTCCAAACTTGTGTAATTTTTTTAAACCATTTCATCTTATATGCCTTTCATTTTTTGAGTTTCGTGCTCCATTGGAGCAGTTTTTTTTCTTTTTAAAATCATTTTATTTAGTGCATTTAAATATGCGTTTGCAGATGCCACTAATGTATCTGTATCTGCAGCTTGTCCCACTGTAGTTTTTCCATTTTCTTCGATTCTTACACTTACAGTTGCCTGGGCGTCAGTTCCTTCTGTCACTGCGTGAACTTGATATAATTGAAGTTTAACATCATGTGGATATAAAGTTTTGATACATTTAAAAATTGCATCTACAGGTCCATCACCAGTTTCTGATATTGATTTAACTTCTCCATAAACATCAAGAGTCATTTCAGCTTTCTGTGGTTCACCTGTTCCTGCAAAAACTTTTAAAGATTTTAAATTGATAACATTTTTATCTAAAATCATGCTGTCATCAACTAATGCAGCAATATCATCATCATAAACATGTTTTTTCTTATCTGCTAAAATTTTAAATTTACCAAAAGCAGTTTGAATAACATCATCTGTAACATCCACATACCCAAGGTCGTTTAATTTTTCTTTAAAAGCATGTCTTCCAGAGTGCTTACCCATTACTAATGAAGTTTTTTTAACACCTACACTTTCTGGTGTCATAATTTCATATGTTTCTCTATTTTTAAGCATTCCATCTTGGTGAATGCCAGCTTCATGAGCAAATGCATTTTTTCCAACAATTGCTTTATTAAACTGGACTGGGAAGGTTGCGTTAGAAACTACCTTGGAAGCTTTGCTTAACAATTCAGTTTTAATTCCAGTTTCATAAGGCATCAAATCATTTCTAGTTTTTATTGCCATTACAATTTCCTCAAGTGCCGCATTACCTGCTCTCTCACCTATTCCGTTAATTGTACATTCAACTTGTCTTGCACCAGCGGAAATTCCTGCTAGAGAGTTTGCAACACCTAATCCTAGATCATTATGACAATGAACAGATAAAATTGCTTTATCAATATTTGGAACTTTATTTTTTAATGTTGAAATAATCTTAGTAAATTCTGATGGTGTTGTGTAACCAACTGTATCAGGAATATTTATTGTTTTTGCTCCACTAGTAATTGCAAGTTCAACTATTTTGCACATAAAGTCCATGTCGGTTCTAGTTCCATCTTCACAAGACCATTCGACATCATCTGTAAGATTTCTTGCATAAGTTACACTTTCCTTTATTGCTTCTAAAACTTGCTCTGGGGATTTGTTTAACTTAAATTTCATATGAAGTGGGCTTGTTGAAATAAAGGTATGAATTCTAAATCTTGGTGCGGCTTTTAATGCTTCGTGACATACGTCAATATCTTTTTTACTAGCTCTTGATAAACCACACGGGATTGAATTTTTTAAAATCTTACTAATTGCTGTTACGGCCTCAAAGTCTCCTGGCGATGCAATAGGAAATCCAGCCTCAATTATATCAATTCCCATTTCATCAAAAATTCTTGCAATTTGAATTTTTTCTTCAAGACTCATTGATGCTCCAGGTGATTGTTCGCCATCTCGCATCGTAGTATCAAATATAAATATTTTATCTTTATCGCTCATAACAAGTAATTTTAGAAAAACTATAATACAATCTATAATAGATAATGCAAAATATTTTGTTAAATATCTCTTACAATTTGCTCGTTTTAGGTCTTATGGATATCAATTATAAATAGATTCAATTTTAGGCATTAGATGTAAAAGTTCTTTTGAATATTCATGCTTAGGATCTAAAAATAATTTCTCTGTATCTGAAACCTCACATAATTTTCCGTTTCGCAACACACCAATTCTATCACACATCTGGCGTACAACTGGTAAATCGTGACTAATAAATAATATTGTCAAGTTAAGTTGTTCTTGAAGATCTTTTAATAAGTTTAATATTTGAGCTTGAATACTAACATCTAAGGCTGAGGTTGGCTCATCACAAACAAGAAGTCTTGGTTGTGTGGCCAGCGCTCGTGCAATAGAAATTCTTTGTCTTTGTCCCCCAGAAAATTCATGGGGATATCTTGTCGACGATTTTTTAGAAAGTTCGACTGACTCAAGTAAATCATTAATATAATCATCCAAATCAACATTTGTAATTGTGGGATTATGAAGTTTAATTGGTTCTGCAATGATATCTTTAACTTTTAATCTTCCATTGAGTGATGAATAAGGATCTTGAAAAATCATTTGGATTTGTTTTCTGAAACTCATCATTTCACTATTTTTTTTTATTTTAGTAACACAAACCTTGTCGAAAAATATTTCTCCAGATGATGGTTTAAATAAGTTAACAATCATTTTAGCAATAGTTGATTTTCCACTGCCGCTTTCCCCAACTAATCCAAAGGATTCACCTTCTTTTATATTAAAAGAGACATCATCAACTGCCATTACAGTGTTTTTTGAAGTTTCGGTAAACATACTTTCTTTAAAAGTTTTTTTAAGATTTTTTATTTCAATTAAATTTTGTGTAGTTAGTTTTTTTTTATTCCATCTATCTAAAATTTTAATATTTATACTTTTATTACTATTTTCTTTTTTTTC
>Ga0114997_10002736_pt1 | contig 14117 bp, 10 predicted proteins | sample ArcticOcean_MG_C_2_FD_87045 | JGI IMG/M metagenome (GOLD analysis project Ga0114997, IMG submission 87045) | Marine microbial communities from western Arctic Ocean - ArcticOcean_MG_CB4_136 | ecosystem: Environmental > Aquatic > Marine > Oceanic | place: Arctic Ocean: Canada Basin | collected... | reverse complement strand
TATGTGATGTGAGGACGAGAAAGAGAGAGAGAGAGAGAGTATCATCACTGGTCAGATACAGAACGAAGAAGAACAAAAGCGCTTCAACGAACGAACCGGCGACATCTCCACAGAGACGACTTTCGACCGCACGTCGACGCAAAGAAGAAGAAGACGATGAGACGATGATGAGATCGTTTCAAAGGAGAGAAAACGACAACAACAACAACGCGCAAAACGATGCAAAAAGACAAACGATACAGAAGAATTAAACACCAAAACAATACACTTACGTCGAAGTCAACTCGTCCGCCTCTTTACGAACCGGTCGGTCGAGCACGCTAAAGTCTAAGTTTAAAGACGTCATCTCTCTAAAACGATGTGTTGTGTGGGTTTTAGTGAGGTTCGATGAAAAGAAAAGAGTTGTTCTAAAGAGAAAGGAAAACTAAAAATGTGAACACCGCTTTACGCCGCGCGCTTTAAACGCATTATCCGTCCGATGATGATGAAAGCAAGAGAAGAGATTTAAAAAAACACAAAGTTCATCATTTACAAACATTTTCGGGAATAGTTCGCTCGGCGACAGCAGGGACAAAATATCTCTCTGCCGATAGATTTCAAATGCCTCTCGAACGTTCGCAGGCAGTTTCTGTGGAACCGGTGCGAACAACTGAGGTACGCGACTTTCGTCGTCGGAGGAGGAAGAGGAGGAGAAGAAGGAGAATCGTCTGTTCTTCGCGAGGAAATGGCAGCGTTTGTCTTCGAGGCGGCGAAGCGAAGCGCGCAAATAGAACACTCGTCGTTGTCCAGGGAGAGCGATTTGGCGATGACGACGTTCCAGTCGGTGTTCGTATCGTTGGAATCCTCGTCGGAAGAAGAGGATTCGACGATGTCTTCTTCTTCTTCTTCGGCGAGTTGTTCTTTCCTCGTCCATCTTCTCTTTTCGGCGCTTCTCTCGACTCGCTTTCGTAACGCGCGGAGCTTATTCGCCATCCAGGTCATTCGCGCGCTCTCGTTCGTCAGCGGTCCGAGTTTGTTTCGAACGAGACATCCTCTCCACATTTTCTGTATCGTCAACGCCGCGTGTCGAATGCACTCGTCTCTCGCGTCACTTATCCGAATCTTTCTGTACCCGACCGTTCGACAACACGGACATCGACGTCGTTCCGATATCGATTCCACGAACCTCTCGAAAGACTTCAAGCACTGCGCGTGAAAACAGTGTGCACAGGACGTCAACACTTGCCCTCGATTTTGATCATCATCCATCGTCGTCATCGCGCTCGTCTGAATCGTCGTCGCAAACTCGTCTCGGCAAATCGCGCACGCGGAATCTTTCCCGGTCCGTTCTCTCGCTTTCTCTCGAATTTCTTTCCAGGACAGAGACGACGACGACGAGGAAGAAGAAGAAAACGTGAGTAACGGTTTTTCGTTCTCTCTTCCTCCTCTTCTTCTTCTTCGTTGACTGGAAAAAAAAGAAGAAGAAGACAAAGAAGAATCAAACGGTGCCTTTTGAAACGACGCCGAGGAGAGAACGAACGCGAGTTTCAAAGCGTCCTCGTCCTCGTTCTTGTTCTTCTTGTTCTTCTTCGTTTCGTTTCGAATCATCCCTCCTCGCTGTTCTTCTCTATTTGTTGAGGAGCTCGTATTTTTTCCACCTCAATTCAATGGTGTTTAGGGTGTTTATAAAATGGTTCAGACTTTCCTCACAACGAGAAACGAAACGGCAACAAATCGCACAGAGGGAGTGAGAGAGAGACACAATCAATCATGCGTCCGTCGCATTTAATGAAATTTCCACCACGCGGAAGAACATTGGAAAACAACAACAAAATGTTTTTGAATCAATTTGGAAAAGCTTTCGTCGCGTTGCTCGTCTTCGTCGTCGTTTTCTTCGGTTTGCGCGCGTTCGTCGTGGATTCGATTTTGGAGGACAACGACAACAACAACGACAACATTAACAACGAGAAAGGGGAGGCGTTCAGACTTGTGGAGAAGCAAACGAGGAAACACGACCGGAGAGTGGAAGCCGGCATGGAGTGGTTTCGAACGCACTCGGGAGGTGGAAACAGATGCGCTTTGGACGCGAAAGGCGCGTGCGGGAGACACGCGACGTGCGTGAAGAACGTGTGCGTGTGCGCAGTTTTGTACGGAGGGAAAAGTTGCGACGGACACATCGATTTACCGGAAGTGTACGTGGATGGAGAGGATGCGGATGATGAAGACGACGACGCGCGGGAGAAGATGTTGCGGTTGTTGAGCCCGGCGCAAAAGAAGGCGAGGGAGCAAGCGAGCAAGGGATTAGGGAAGGTTGAGGATACGACGGAAGGTATTGCGTTTGAAGGCGCGGTGACGTTGAACAAGGAGACGTGTGGGAGTGCAGGGACGGCGAGAGTATCTGCGTTGACGGTGAAATTGCCGTCAAAGAGAAGCGACGACGCGAGCGCGGGCGGCGGGTTGATTGGCGGGTTGTTCGGTAATAAAGACGGGAAGAGTGGAGCTTCGGGGAAAGGGTTCGTAAATGTAGGGACAGTCGAACAGACGGTGTTGAATAGGTTAGCGGAGACGGACGTTGTGACGCCGAAGGAAGAGCCGTGGACGAGTTGCGCGGTGGTTGGGAAAGCGGGCGTTTTACTATCCTACGAAAATGGACCGAATATCGATCAACACCAGGCGATTATTCGCGTCGACGATTTACCGACGCGCGGGTTTGAGCAAAGCGTCGGGTCGCGAACTACGGTGAGAATTTGCGGCGATGCCAAGCTACCGTTTTGTCAAAAATACATTCGCGAAGGCGCGGAAGAGACGTTGATTGCGAATATTACCAACGGGAATTCCTTGAGAGCTTTTGCGAGGATGCACAGAGTACACGATAACGGTGTCGGAGCAGTCACGAAGAAACGTTTAAAATTAGAAGCTTTTCACCCGGAGTTTATGGAGTTTTTGGCCGAGGCTATAGAAGGTATTTCACCGATGACGACGGAAGCGCAGGCGATTATGTTTGCGCTTTTGAATTGCGCGAGCGTGGATATTTACGGCATCGGGTTAGGACCAAACGAAGGGTTTGCGACCAGGTATGACGACGAGTTAGGAAATAGAGGTGATGTAGATACGTTGATGAGTAGTAACGGGGTGACGAGCGAGCTGGATCAAATCGATGGCGCGTTCAACTTACTGAAGACGGTGTACAATTTTGGGTTGGCGCACGTCGCCGAGAGGTGCATCGTAGAGTGCCACTTCTCTGCGGACGCGTGCGTGTTGTGTCAAACCGAGTTGTTGCACGCCGTCGAGGATGATTTCTAAGTTTTATTCTTCGTGTCAAGCAAGAACATGTCTACAAATTTTTTACCATGTACGGTCCTTCTAACTCATACCCTAACTTGCGGTAATAATTTCTCGTCCCGACGCCGGAAATGACAGCCATTTTTGTCGACCCGTGCTCGTCTCTCGCGATTCTTTCGGCCTCATTCATCAACGCCGCGCCGTAGCCTCGGTGTTGAAACCGTCCAGCCTCTCGCGTCGATACTTTCACCGCGGAACCGTAGACGTGTAATTCGCGCACCATCGAAACTTTCCCTCCTTTCAATTCCACGTTGTTCTTACCAGCGTTTTTAGTCAACTTACGCAAACGCAACAAGCCGACCAAAATATCTTGTTTCGGGTCTTCGTACGATAAAAACGTTTCCCACCCGCCGTTCCCGGTGTACTCTCTTCGTACTAATTCTATGTCCTTCGGGGACACTCGATTGTGAATGTCTTGCATTCCAACCTCACGAGCGCGAACATCGCGACATTTCAATCCTAACTCGGCCATTCGAGCCATAGCAAGTTCGCGCAAGTTTCCTTTTTCGACACCAGAAGTCACCAACGGCATGGGGATATCTCTTTGCACTCTGTACACTCTCGTCCAAGGCGGCACGAGCGCTAAAATCCTCGCCACTAAATCGACTAGTTTTTCCGGCGAATACGAACGGTAAAAACCATTTCTCCACAACTCGTACAAACCGGTACCTCGAATTACTAAGGTTGGATATAACTTCAACCCATCCATGCGAAACTCGGGGTTCTCAAAAGCCTCTAAGAACGATTCGTAATCTCTCTCCATGCCAACGTTCGGTAAATCTGGCATCATGTGCGCGACGACTTTGAACCCGGCATCTTTCGCCTCGCGAAAACATCGGTTGACTGCTTTCACGGTGTGTCCTCTGTTTGTGTCTCTGGCAACATCCTCGTATATCGATTGTAAACCAATTTCGAGTCTCGTGCACCCGTACTTTAACATTTGCCTCAAGTGCGGTCCCAAACAATAATCTGGCCTCGTTTCAATCGTCATCCCAACGCATCTGTGTTTCCCGTGTTCCGAACTCCTCACGGCTTCATCCACGGACGAACTCGTCGCTCCACTCAACGCATCGTGTAAATTTCTAATAAAATAATCCCTATAATCCATCGGCAAACTCATAAACGTCCCTCCCATTAACACGTATTCAACTTTATCCGTCGAATGCCCTAATCTGGCCAACTGATCGACTCTCCCTCTCGCTTGAGCGTACGGATCGTACCTCGCACGAATCGCGCGCATACTCGTCGGCTCATACCCGGTATAACTTTGCGTCGAATACTCAAAATCCGAATCCGGCCCGCCCGGGCAATACACGCACACGTTCCCCGTAGTCGCGATGTGCGGACACCTATGCGGCTTGGACATCACCGCGACCACCGCCACGCCGCTCGCCGTCCTCACCGGTTTCGCTCTCAACTGCGGCAACAAGCTCTTCTTGTGTTCCTCAGGCACGGCGGATATGATCTCAGTCAGCCTCACCGTTCCGTCCACGCCGTATTTCTTCGCCGCTTTATTCTTCGCGTTGTTCAAGTTCAACGTCTGGTTCGTTTTCACCGCTTCCACCATCTGTTCGATGACATCTTTGACCGTTAGCAATCTCGCTTCCTCTTGCGAGTACACGATTCGTTTGTGTTTCCCTCTTGAAGAGGTGACGATCGCGCCGACGTTTACGCCTTCTTCTTTATTCTCGTCCCCGCGTTTTTTGTTCATCCTCTCTCCAAATAAAACGCGTTCGCCGTCGTCTTTATCGTCGGGTAAAGGTGTTGGTGTTGTTGCTGGCGGCTTCCCCGTGACGCGAGAGACGTGTCTCTGCAACAACAACAACAACAACAACAACCAAACTACGACCCCGCGTTGTCGAGAGAGAGTCAAAGAGAGACGAAAGCGCCTTCTCCTCCTCCTCTTCCTCTCGAGCTATTCGCAAAGCCGGGGTCCCCTTCGGCTTTCTTTCGTACGTCTTAAACTTCCTTCTGATTGTTTTCCAATTCGAGAGCGGAAAAAGTGAAGCAAATGCGACAGATTGTTTCGCTCTTTTCCCGCGCGGAAAGAGAAGAATCAGAAGACCAAGAAGACCAAGAAGAAGCGAGAGAGAGAGAATACTACTACCACTACTACGAATAATAATGTCCGACGTGTACTCTCTGGAACCTCCAACGTCGGGCAAAGTCATCCTCCACACCACGCACGGGGAAATCGACATCGAACTGTTTTCCAAAGAATGTCCGCTCGCCTGTCGCGCGTTCCTCGAGCTCTGCGTGAGCAAGTGTTACGAACACAACATCTTCCACAGAGTCGTGAAAGGATTTATGGTGCAAACGGGAGATAAAAGCGGAACCGGGAAAGGAAACGGGTTGAAAGAAGGGAAGAAGTTTCAGGATGAGTTTCACAGCAGGATTTCGTTCAACAAACGAGGCCAAGTGGCGATGGCGAACGAAGGGCGAAGAGATTCGAACGGTTCGCAGTTTTTCATCACTTTAGACCAGTGCAGACATCTGGATAGGAAACATACGATTTTCGGCAAAGTCGCGGGACAGACGTTTTATAACGTCCAAAGAATCGGCGAGTGCGAGTGCGAAGGAGAGACGCCCGTCGGGGAGCCGTTGCCGAGGATATTACGGGCGGAGGTGGTGTGGAATCCGTTCGCGGATATCGTCGCGGTTCCCGAGGAGAAGTCGGAGGAGAAGAAGGAAGCGCCGAAAGCGAAGAAGAAGAAGCAGAAAGCAAACGTGGGGTTACTATCGTTTGATGACGACGAGGAAGTGGCGGAAGACGAGGACGAGAGGAAAGAGAAGAAAGCGAAGAAGCAGAAGATTGCGTCGGCGCACGACGTCGTCGAGGAAGGGTCGAATAAGAAATTCGCCAAAGTGGACGACGAGGAGTACAGAGATGTTTTGAAAAAGACGGAAGAGGAAACGATAGAAAACGAAAAGAAAGCGAAAGAGTTAGAGGAAAAAATGAAAGCGAAAATGCGCGAGAAAAGAGAGAAAGTATCAGGAGGAAACGGCGAGAAATCGTCTTTGGCGATGTTGTCGGAGATGAACGTGCACATTTCCGAGGAGGAGCGCAAACGCATCGAGAAGGCGAAGAAAGCGAGAGAGAAGCAAGCGAAAGCGGAAAGGAAACTGGAGCGAGAGAGGCACAAGAAGAGTAAACTGAAGAAACTAGGACTAGGTAAGGCGCTTGTCACCGAAGACGATAAAGCGCTCATGTCCAACCACGAAGTCAAACGCGCCGAGGCGAAACTGCGGAACCGAAGAGTCGTGGATCGCGAGAAAGATACGCTGGCTAAATTACAAAAGTTCAACGAAAAGTTACACGAAGGAGGAGGAGGAGATGAAGGAAACGCCGCCGCAAGTAAGAAAAATAAAACCGCAGACAGCAATAAGAAAGCCCGCGATGGTTTCGTCGGCGTCTCCAAATTCGTCCCGGAAGGTTTGTACTACATGGAAGACGTCGACGAAGACGGCAACGAAATACGCAAAGACGACGATTCAGACGACGATACAGATTGGCGAGCGCACTCGTTAAAATTCGACAAAGACGGCGGTCAAAGCACCGCAGCCTCGCATTACTTAGCCTCCGCGGACGATTACGAAGTTTTAGACCCAAGGAAACCGTTAACCGGCGAAATCGGCATTAATCAGGCCAAAAATGTTAACAGACACAGACGCAATAGAAACTTGTTTTAAAACGAAATATCTTCACTAAAAACCAAATTCGTCGTCGTCTCCGGCACATGACCGAAGAAGAGAACGACGAAACCGACGAAAATGAACCCGCCAAGTCTTTTTCGACGAACGCGTTCGACTTCATCGTTCTCGGCACCGGTCTCGCGGAGTCCTTGATCGCGTCGAGCGCGTCGAAGATTGGAAAAAAATCCGTTTTGCTTTTGGACGCCAACGACCACTACGGGAACAGTTTCGGCACATTAATAGAAGCTCATGATGGTAAAGATGAAACTACATTCAAAGGATGGAGCGTGTCTGTGTGTTCGTCACAAACTAGTGCCGTGTTGGAAGCGCGCGATGTCGTGACCATTGACGACGACGAATGTCTTCTCTCTTCTCTGCGTCGTAAATTCAGTTTAGATGTTTCCTTCAAGTTTTCCTTGGGCGACGACCGGTTGACCGAGGAAGTGTGCAACAGCGAAGCGTATAAGTATTTAGAATTTAAAACGTTAGAGAAGAGTTTTGTTGGCGTGAAGAGCGATGGAAAAACGAATGGTAAGGGAGAGTTTGAGTTCGTTCCGGTCCCGGCGTCTCGGGCAGAGATATTCGAAAACGCGCGCCTCTCTCCGACCGAGAAGAGAGGTTTGATGCGGTTTTTGAAAAAGGCCAGGGATGTGGCGTTGGAAGGTACGGGAGTGAATTACGGGAGAGGAGACGATGCGAACGCGCCTATTGGTGCGCCAGGGACGGAGTATAAATTGGACGCGGAGGGAGAAGATGAGGGCACCTTTTTTGCGAATGATGGCGATAATAGTAGTAGTAGTAGTAGTAGTAGTAAAAACACATCCATGAAAGCGTTCTTGATGGAGTCGCCAAACGACCTTTCTGAGATTACATCCGATGCAGTTGCGCATTGCGTAAGTTTTTGTCCGAGCGTGACAACCAAATTGCGAGGAAGAGCGTCGGAGATGTTGATAACGTACATTCGTTCAATGGGAAAGTACGGCCCAGAAACGCCGCAAGCTGGTTTAATTCCGCTGTACGGGTCTGGAGAGGTTGCGCAGGCTTTCTGTCGCGTGGCTGCGGTGAGCGGTGCAATCACAGCGTTGCGTCAACCGATTAAGAAAATAGAGAGGAAGAACACTGAGAGCCACATTGAAGTTCTCACGAAAGGTGGGCGAGTATTGACGTGCAAAAAGCTCGTTTTGGGAGATGCGCAAGGCGATATAGAAATGGTTGGTTTCGCGAATGACGAACTAATTACTCCGAATCGTCGTGAAAGCTCAAAGTTTTGCATCAACAGAGCTGTGTTGGTCACAAACCGGTCTATGGTTGACAGCGACGAAGCTCAACATCGCGTGTTCGTTGCAATACCACCCGCCGCGCGTCCGGGAAAATTGTACAAAGACGAGGACGAATTCGTCTGCTTCGCGACGCAGCTCGATTACTCGTCCAGATGTTGTCCGAAAGACACGTTCATCGTTCATCTTTGCCAAAAGTCGCGACGAACGGTACCGCTTCAAGATGTTTTTGCAGATATCCTGGACAACATTTTTTCCAAGGTGAAACAAAACGGAGAAGAAACGAAGAAACCAACCATTTTGTGGGGCACCTCGTACCGAACGCCGGATGTCGACGACGATATCGTCGATAGTTTCAAAAGCGACGACTTCGTCAAGTTTCCATGCGCAGACTGCAACGTAACTTTCGAGGAGACCGTCCGTCTCGCGCGAAGCGCCAACGGTCGTCTGTTTGCCAACGACGCGAACGCCTCTTCTCTCTCCTTTGATACTCTTCCACTCTTTCCGAAAGCGCCGCAAAAGGGAGAAGAACGCGAAGAAGAAGTCACCGGCGATGGTGAAAGAGACGACGACACCATCGACTTGAACGAGGACGAATACGCTTTGCTCAGAGACTTATGATTCTACCATCTAGCGTTTGAGAATGAGCAAAGCGTTTTAAAAGATTGTGTTTATAAAGTAGAGTAGTATAGCAGTAGTGTTTACGAGCGAAAAAAATCTAAAGAAGGAGTTGCCTCCTCTTGTGACTCGTTCAACTCTCTTCTGATGATTTAAAAAGCCGCAGAAAGAAAACTCTCCTTCACGCACCCTTTTGGTGCGGTGGTGCCAAGACAAATAAAATAAAATGTCAAACATACTGACGGGATGTTGCGGCGGCGTTCGCGCTGGCCACAACCCTTATCAAGCTCAAATCTCCAAAGCATCCATTCAGAGTTTATTCACCGAGCAGAGCGTATTCCTCGATCAGTTTTTCCAAACTCTCGATTTCGAGGAAACCGCAAAGTTTTGCCAGAAGGTTTTAGATTGCAAAGGGACGACGTTATTCACGGGCATAGGGAAATCGTCGTACATCGCGAAGAAAGTGTGCCAGACGCTGGTTTCCACGGGAACGAGAGCGATACATTTAGCGCCAGTGGATGCGTTACACGGAGATATTGGGAACGTGAACGAAGGCGATATTGTGGTGTTGTTCTCAAAGTCGGGAACGACGGAGGAGTTGGTGAACTTGGTTCCGTACGCGAAAGCGAAGGGTGGTTTCTTGGTTGCGGCTACGGCGAATAAGGAAAGCCAGTTGGCGAAGTTGTGCGACATGCACGTGACGATTCCAGCGCCCGGAGAGTTGCAGCCGTTCGAGAAAGGATCGAGCTCGGTCGGGACGAGCGAGAGTCGGGTTTCGCCTCCCGTGACGTATACGGCGTTGCAGATGATGTTTGGGGACACGTGTGCGGTGTATATTATGCAGGCGAGAGGCTTGACGCAGGACGAGTACGCGATGAATCATCCCGCGGGGAGAATTGGGAAGAGATTGGTGTTGAGGGTGCAGGACGTGATGAGGAAGATTGAGAGTTTGCCGACGGTATCTCCCGAGGAGAAAGGATTGGAGGTTTTGGTGAAAATGGCCGGGGATACGAAAGGGTGTGGGTGCTTGTTGGTAGTGGATAAAGACATGACACTGTTAGGGACGTTTTCAGATGGAGATTTGAGACGAGCGACGGTGGCGAAAGGTGCGGAAGTGAGTAACTTGTTGGTGAAGGATTTGATGAACTATAACAAAGCGTTCCCGAGGTGCTGCGAGGCGGAACAGATGGCGTACGAGGCGCAAATGAGCATGAATTTGAACGGTAAGATGGTGGATTATTTACCAGTCATCAGTGGGGATGAGAAGAAGACGTTGTTTGGGTTGATTACGATTGAATCGTTATCAGAAGCCGGGATGTAAAGGAAAGAGAAAACACATTTTCATAGCGTTCAACGATACGAGTACCAGTACCAGTATATGTACAATCAAATATAAAAGTTTAAAAATCATCAACACGCTTCTGTAAAAGTAAAGTTTTTCGTATATTAACAACGTTATTCAAAAATTATAGTATAAAGGACGATCCGAGCTTTATATAGCCCTCACTTCGAGATGATACATTTAATTCCCATTCTTCTTCGAGCGATCGGCTCGCTTTCCCATCTTCGGGTTTTTCATGATACGGATGTTTAACGGAGTAATCTCAACTAACTCGTCCGGGCCGATGTATTCGACACAATCATCCAAAGACAACGTTTTCGGTTCGTTCAAAACGACCGTCGCGTCCTTGTTACTTCGAACGTTCGTCGCCGCCTTCTTCTTCGCCACGTTGACTTTCAAATCGCCAGTGCGTTGGTGTATACCGACAACCATGCCTTCGTACACTTCAGTCTGCGGTTTAATAAACAGAATACCTCTTTCTTGCGCAGAAAACATGGCGTACGACGTCGCGGCACCGGTTTCAAAGGCAACCAAAGACCCGTTATCTCTTTGTTGAATCTCACCAGCCCACTCTTTGTAAGCTTCAAAGTTCGTGTTGAGCACCGCGGTACCTCTGGTCGCAGTTAAAATCGCGTTTCTCAAACCTAACAAACCTCTGGTCGGAATCGAGTACTTCAACGTCGTTTGACCTTTGTCGTTGGTGACTAAATCAAGCATTTGGCCCTTTCTTTGTGAAAGCAAATCGACGCACGATCCGGTGTATTCCTCGCCGACTTCAATTTGCGCCTCTTCAAACGGTTCACACTTGCGGCCATCAATCTCTTGGTAGATGACCTCTGGCGGACCGATGCAAAACTCAAAGCCCTCTCTTCTCATGGTTTCAACTAAGATTGTGATATGTAACGCACCTCTGCCGCAAACGACAAAGGTATCCGCGGTTTCCCCGGGTTCAACTCTCAACGCCAAGTTTCTTTCCAACTCGCGATCCAATCTGTCCTTGATGTTCCTCGAAGTGACAAACTTCCCTTCTTTACCGGCAAACGGGGACATATTTACGCTCAACGACATGCGAACTGTCGGTTCTTCGACCGAGAGTCTTGTCAATGGTTCCGAGCCATCCACAAAGATGGTTTCGCCAATCATGACGTCCGGTAAACCGGCGATGGCGCAAATGTCGCCCGCACCAACTTCCTCGATGGACGATTTCGCGAAGTTTCTGTAGACGAACAACTCGTTAATCTTACCGTTTCTCGTCGGTTCATCCGGAACGCCAATCTTAATTTGCTGGTTCTTCGAAATCGTTCCTTGGTTCACGCGGCCGAGCGCGATGCGACCTTTGAAGTCGTCGTAATCCAAGTTGGTCACCATCATTTGTAACGGCGCTTCCATGTCAACCTTCGGTGGAGGCACTTCTCTCAAAATAGCCTCAAACAACGGCTCCAACGTGTCGCTCATGTCCGTGTAATCGTCCCCGGCGATGCCTTGGAAACCAGACGCAAAAACGACTGGGAAATCGCAGCACTCGTCGTCGGCGCCCAAAGAGCAGAACAAATCAAACGTAGTGTCGACGACCCAATCCGGTCTGGCCCCGTCTCTGTCTACTTTGTTCACCACAACCAACACTTTCAACCCGAGCGCCAATGCTTTCTTCAGTACAAATCTCGTTTGCGGCATCGGACCTTCCTGCGCGTCCACCAACAACAAAACGCCGTCCACCATGTTCAAAACGCGTTCGACTTCGCCGCCAAAATCGGCGTGCCCCGGGGTGTCTACGATGTTCAACTTCGTTCCTTTGTAATCCACCGAGGTGTTCTTACTCAAAATAGTAATACCTCTCTCTCTTTCCAAATCGTTCGAGTCCATGATTCTTTCCTCGACTTTCTCGTTGTCGCGAAAAACGGACGATTGTTTCAACATGGAATCCACCAAAGTGGTCTTCCCGTGGTCGACGTGCGCGATGATGGCAATGTTGCGCAAATCATCTCTCGGTTTCTTCGCGGTACCAGTGGTGGTTTCCGGTTCGGCGATTGCAGATTTGATCGACAAGGATCTCTTCGTCGTCTGAATCGTCGTCGTCGCGCGCTTCGCTCGGAGCGCCTTTTGGGAAAAAGACGTGGCGGCATTCATCGCTCTCGCGGAGAATGCGTGTTGCGCTGTGCTCATGATGAGTTTATAGCGGTAATTAATGGTTTTACTTTATTTAAAACGAAGCAATTGCAATGTGTACAAGTATAGTTTAACGAGAAGATAAACGATACAGGTGTGCGTGAATGGTTTGTGCGGACAAAGTGAGGATTAGAGACGATTCTATCCAAAAGAACCACTCTCAGCCGTCGAATTTTCTGCCTAAAATTTTTCACTCTTTCGAGGGAAACAAATACTACTATGGAATACTACAAACTCTCTAAATAAATCTCCCTATTTCTATCTCTCTCTAATTATCTCGTCGCATCTCGTTTTCACCGCTGCTCTCTCCAGGATCGAGCGGCGTTGGTTTTCAAATAGACGCTGCTCTCTTCTTCGTCGTCTTTTCGTTTTTCGTCGAGCGCGTGCGGAGTCGCTTTGGTTTTGTTTTTCGTCCTCCATCGGCGCAAGAAGTAACTCTCGATAGATCTCGCCGCGGCAATGGTTTTAGACTCGTGAGATACGTCGAACGGGGCGACGCGGATGGTGAACATGCCAGATTTGTTACCAAAGACGACGTCGGTGAGGTACCGGTCGCCGACGAAGACGAACTTTTCGCACGGCGACGTATTTCCCTCCTCGTCTTTTGTACTCTTTCTATTCTTTTCCTTCTCGTTGCTGTTGCTATTTAAAAACTCGGCGAGCTCGGTGCCACTGCCGCTCGGCTTCTTTTCCTTGTGTCTCGCCACGCGAATGCCCAACTCTTTCTCTAACTGCGCCGCTTCGATCCCGTCCGGGTCGTACTGAATCAACCCGGCCGAGTTTGAGTACACGCAAACGCGTTCGTTCCCAAACGCTTGCTTGCACTCTTTCATGCTCTCTCGCAACGGCGGATACACCTCCGCCGCGTACGGTATCGTCAACGTGTTATCTTTATCAAAAATAACCGCCGTAAACCCGGCGTTCTTTAACTTGAACCAATCGATATCCTGAATCGACTCGCAGTCGATGTGCGGTATGGCTAACGAGGCGTCCGAGACGGCGAGCTTCAAGAACAAAGAAATGCCCGCCACGTTCATGGATTGGCCGAGTTTCCCTAAAAGTGATGGTTTCATCGCGACCATCGCATCGTTTACGTCCTCGTCCTCATCGCTCGAATCAGATATCGTCGTCGTCGTCGTCGCGCGCGTCTTCATCCTCGGCGTCCTCCTCTTTCCTCGTCCAACGACAAATCGAACGTCCCCCGCAAAACACAAAGCACACAAAGTGGACGAAGACGAACGAAAAGAAGAAGCGCCGTCGTCGTCTTTCACTCTTAATCGAGCAACAAAAGCAGCAGCGCTCGCAGAGCGATGATGATGATAATACTGATTCGTGCGAAGAAAACGACTCGACGATGCTCGGCCGAGGCTCATGTAGTATGCGCGACCGAACGAGAAGACTTTGGGGACAAAAAAGACGACGAGAGGAAAAGAGCTTTTTCTGGACTTAGGGTTTAATACCCTAAACACTTTTGCTTGCTTCGATTTCTCGATAAGAAGACGAACGATATCTCTCGTGGGGAAGCTGCTCCACGTCTGCGCACCTCATCCCAGCTGCTGCTTTTCGAGAGAGAGAGAGAGAGAGAAAGAGAGAAAAAATGAGGTCTGTGGTATCTGTGGCGAAACGCAGTCGCAATGCTCTGATGAAGAGCAACATCACGAACGGTGTTGGTGGTGAAGCCGGTGTTGTGTTCTGTGGTG
>Ga0114997_10002733_pt1 | contig 14127 bp, 16 predicted proteins | sample ArcticOcean_MG_C_2_FD_87045 | JGI IMG/M metagenome (GOLD analysis project Ga0114997, IMG submission 87045) | Marine microbial communities from western Arctic Ocean - ArcticOcean_MG_CB4_136 | ecosystem: Environmental > Aquatic > Marine > Oceanic | place: Arctic Ocean: Canada Basin | collected... | reverse complement strand
TTATACCAGATAAGGTTAATTATGATAATCTTTCAGGGCTTTCAAATGAGGTAAAGGCTAAGTTTAAACTAATTAAACCCAAAACTATGGGGCAAGCTCTCAGAATAGACGGTATAACACCTGCTGCTGTTTATATTTTGTTGTCACATGTAAAAAGAAAGTCTATTAAGCTTATAGCTTAATGGATCTGATTTTACAAAAATATCTACTTTTAAAAAGCCAAAATGTTCCACGTGAAACATTTTTTGACTTTGAAACTTATATATCAATGTTATTAAAGAAAAATGATGAAATAAATATAATAAGCAAGAAAACAGGCAAAGATTATCTAATTAGAGAACGACATATAATTGATTCAGCACAAATAATTGAATTTGTTGATTTAAATAGTATAAATATAACAGATATTGGATCTGGAGGAGGTGTACCAGGTTTAGTTATTGCAATAATGTTAAAAAATATAAAAAAAACAATAAAAATCAACTTATATGAAAAAAGTCACAATAAAAGTGTCTTTTTAAGGAAAGTTATAAGAGATTTAAAATTAAATGCAGAAGTTATACAAAAAAATATTTTTGAAGAAGAAAATATAGAGTCTGGTACAATAATGGCAAGAGCATTTAAACCTTTGCCTATAATTTTAGAATTAATTTTTAAAAATTTTAAAAATTACAATAATATAATATTATTTATGGGTAGCAGTGGAGAAAAAGTTTTAAAAGAAACATTAAAAAATTGGGATCTTGAATTTGAAAAAAAAAAAAGTATTACAAGTAAGAATTCATTTTTGTTAAATATAAAAAATATTAAAAAAAAAATTAGAATTTAAAATGCAAATTATTTCGGTGATAAATCAAAAGGGTGGGGTTGGAAAGACAACTACTGTAATAAATCTTGCAGCTGGCTTAGCTCAACAAGAAAAAAAAATCTTAGTAATAGATCTTGATCCACAGGGGAATGCAACTACAGGACTTGGTCTCTCTAATTTAGAGAATTCTAGTGATACAATTTATGGTGTACTGAATGGAACGAAGTCAATTGTAGAGGTGATTAAAAAAACGGAGTTCAAAAATTTGGATATTGTTAGCTCAAATGTTGATTTATCTGGACTAGAAGTAGAGTTAGCAGAAGATAGTAAAAAAGCTTTTATTTTAAAGGATGAATTAGGGTCATATTTAAATGATTCTAGAGCACTATACGATTATATACTTATAGACTGCCCACCATCTTTGAATTTACTCACAGTAATGGCTTTAGTGGCCTCGCACTCACTAGTGGTGCCATTGCAGACAGAATTTTTTGCTCTTGAGGGTCTAACACAACTAATAAAGACAATTGAGAGAATAAAGGTAAGCCTAAATCCTGAATTAAAGATAAGAGGCATCCTTTTAACAATGTATGACAAAAGAAATAAACTTTCTTCTCAAGTTGAAAAAGAAGCTAGAGATTATTTTAACGACAAAGTTTATGTCACAGTGATACCACGAAATGTTAGGCTCTCAGAGGCCCCCTCTCACGGTATGCCAGTTCTAATTTATGATAAATCTTGTTCTGGCAGTATATCCTATTTTAATTTTACAGATGAGTTTATGAATCAAGAAGAAAAAATAGGAAGTGCTGCATAATGGATACTAATAAAATAAAAAAAGGTCTGGGCAGGGGCCTGTCCTCATTAATTGGAGAAACAAAAACAGATATAAATCTTAATAAATTATTAATAAGCGAAATAATAAGTAATAAATTTCAGCCTAGAAAAATATTTAATGAAGAAAATCTATTGGAATTAACTAATTCAATAAAAGAGAGAGGTATTATACAGCCAATTATAGTTAGAAAATCTAATACTGAAAAATCAAAATTTGAAATAATAGCTGGAGAAAGAAGATGGCTTGCAGCACAAAAAGCCGGTTTGCACGAAGTTCCTGTTGTTATAACAGAAGCAGATGACTTGAAATCTTTAGAGTTTGCAATTGTTGAGAATGTTCAAAGGAGTGATTTGAATGCAATAGAAGAAGCTCGTGGTTATCAACGTTTAATTGACGAATTTTCATATGATCAAGCAAAAGTAGCTCAATTTATTGGTAAAAGCAGAAGCCATATAGCTAATATTTTAAGACTTTTAGGTCTACCACAAGAAGTTTTAAAATTAATAGAAAACAAAAAAATATCAGCAGGTCATGCAAAAATTTTAGTTGGCTTGGATAATTCAGCATTTGTTGCAAAAAAAATAGTTGAAAAAAATCTTTCAGTCAGACAAACAGAAAACTTTGTAAAAATTTTTAAGTTTACAAAAAAGTCAAGTAGGATTCTTAAGGATCCAAATTTACAATCATTAGAATCTTCAATTAGAGAAAAAATCGGTTTAAATATTTTAATTAAGAATAGAAAAAATAACACTGGATCATTAATAGTAGAATATAAAGAGTTGGATCAATTAAATAAAATTATTGATATTATAAAGTCTTATTATTAATTTAAGCTGCTTGCTCAATAATAAAATTAGATAAAATATTAATTGAGTTATTTGAGTATTTTTTTATCAAAAATTCAGTTTCGTTGATTTTATAAATTAGCTCTTCAACATCCTTGCTTGACCAGTTTCTTATTTGTTGTTTTATTACTTCCTTGTCTTTCCAAAATATTGGTGGCTTAAAGTTAGAAATGACGTTGTCTATATTCTTTGTTTTTTCCATTTCTTTGCATAATTTAATTAATTGTTTAGATTTTATTAAAAAACTCCTAATGATAATAATACAATCTTCTGAAGAATAGTTATTCTCATTTAATATATGTGCTGTTCTTTCCTTATTTTTTGATAAACAACTGTTAATAAGTTCTGATACATTATAATTTTCTGCTAAATTAGTAAGTTTAAGTATATCTTGTAAATTTATTTTTCGTTCGTTTCCAATAAAACCTTCAATTTTTTGAAGCTCATTGGTTAAATTTAGTCTATCACCTCTGCATCTGCCAACAATTAAATTTACTGATTGTTGAGAAATTGGAATTTTTCTCTCCCTAAAAAAAAGATTAATGATCGCAGCTAAAGTTTGGTTATTGTCTTCATAAAAAGCAATGCAAATTGCCTCTTTATTCTTCTCAAATAAAGACCTCAGTTTCGATTTTTTTTCAAGTGTATTAGCATTTAAAACAAAAACTAAATCTATAATTTTTTTTTCAATTAATTCGCTTATTAACTTAATAATTTTATCAGACGATCTGTTTATTATAATCAGCTTTTCATTTTCAAAAAAAGACTTTGATAAAATGTTATTAAAAAAATTGTTTTCATTATTAAGAATATCAATTTCATCATAATAATATGTACTTTTAAGAAAATTCTTCTTAAATTTCTCGTCTATTACCTGATCTTTATATCCCTGATTTTCACCATAAAATAAAAAAAAATTATTTTTTTTGTAGTCAATTTTGTCTTGTTCAAAATTTTTGACAATCATTTATAATGCTTGTAACTCCACAACTAAATCTTGGGAAATTTTATTAATTATATTCTCTTCTATAGTTTTTTTATATCGACTCATGTTAAGATTATTTTTTTGATTATTATAACTAAAAGTTTTATTAAATTTTAAAGTACTTATTGATTTATCACTATCATCAACAAATACATCAACATTAACAGTAATGATAATTTCAAATGTTAGAGCATTCCCATTTGAATCTTTAGATGTGATAACATCTTCTTTATTTGAAGTAATTTTTAATATATATTTTTGTTTGTTATTAATCTTTAATTTATTATTATTAAGATTTTTTGAGACTGATTTTGTGATTCTGTCATTATTAATATTTATAATCTCTCCTATATAAAACGATAAATTTTTAGAAGAAAGTACGGGTTCATATCCCGCACAACTGTAAAATCCAAGTAAACACAAAAAAAAAAATAATTTTTTCATTTTAATAGTAAATTAATTAATCTGCTTTTAACATATATTACTTTTATAATCTCCTTGTCTTCCAAGTATTTTTTATAATGATTTTCTGATTTAATCACATTTAAAAGTTTATCTTCATCAATATTTTTATCACAAGTAACCAGCCCCCTCTTTTTTCCATCTATTTGAACAACAATTTGAGTAGTCTTATTTTCTAAAAACTCCTCATTTATTAAGGGCCATTCTATAGTTTTTTTGTATCCAACTTCAATTAAGCATTCTGATGTGAGGTGTGGGATTACTGGATTTAAGATAGATAATATTTTTACATAATTCATTAATAAACAAGAACTGCTTAATTTACTATTATCCAACTTTGATAAAAAATTATAGGTTTCATGAAAATTTGCAATAATTACATTGTAATGGAAATTCTCTAAATTCCTTGTTATTTTATCCACAAGTTTATTGGTAAATTCGTTGAGGCTATGATCATCTGAGTTTTTTTCAACATTTTTTTTTAATAAAATCCTTTCTTTGATATTTTGATGAGTTAACCAAAATTTATGTATAAATTTATATGAAGCTGACATTCCTTGGTCAGACCATTGAACATCTTTTTCTGGAGGACTATCTGAGAGAATAAACAGCCTTACAGCATCAGCGCCATAATTATTTATCATTTCTTCAGGATCAATTGTATTTTTTTTAGATTTTGACATGGACTCTGACGGGCCAACTTTAATTTTTTGTTTTGGATTATTTTTCAAAAAGAAATCTTTACCATTAATAGTTTCTACATCCTTTGGGTTTAGCCACTTGCTGTTATTGTCCTTATAGGTTTCGTGACAGACCATACCCTGTGTAAAGAGACCCTTAAAAGGTTCCGTGAAATTAAATTTTTTATTATTAAAACTAAGCGCAAGAGTAAAAAACCTTGAATATAGTAAGTGAAGTATTGCATGCTCGACCCCACCTATATACTGATCAACTGGCATCCAGTAATTCATCTCTTCTTCATCAAAGCCATAATCATCATTATCTGGTGAACAAAACCTCAGAAAATACCATGAGGAATCAACAAAAGTGTCGAGAGTATCAGTTTCAATTGTGCAATCCTCACCATCAATTTTAATTTTTTTCCACTCATGCTGATGATCTAAAGGATTGCCTGTAGTATTTAAATTAATATTCTCAGGAAGCTTTATGGGTAAATTCTCTATAGGAATTTTAACGACTTCATTATTTTTGTTATAAGCAATTGGAATTGGACAACCCCAATATCGTTGTCTTGAAATTCCCCAGTCTTTTAACCTAAAATTTATTTTTTTTTTCCCAATTTTTTTTTTTTCTAAATGTTTAATTGTTTCTGAGATGGATTCCTCAGGTGCCCTTAAGTCATTTAAAAAACTAGAATTAAAAATTATCCCAGGTCCAGTATAAGCTTCTTTATCAATTTTAAATTGATTATTTTCTTTTTCAGGCTTTACAACAGCAGTGACTTCTAAATTATATTTTAAGGCAAAGTCCAAATCTCTTTGGTCGTGTGCAGGACAACCAAATATTGCACCAAATCCATAATCCATTAGCACAAAATTTGCAAAGTAAACTGGTACCTTTTTTTTATTAAGAGGGTTTACAGCCAACAAGTTTGTTTTAAAGCCTATTTTCTCTGCTTGAGCAATAGATTCTTCTGTTGTTCCATTCTTTGAACATTTTTTTTTAAATTCTAAGAACTCTTTGTCATTTTCATAAAATTTTGAAATAGGATGATCTGCAGAAACAGCCAGAAATGAAAAACCAAACAAAGTATCTGGTCGAGTGGTAAAACATTTAATTTGCTTAATAGGCAGATCCCCCTCGATATCAAAAGCAACTTCACAACCAAAAGATTTACCTATCCAATTTTTTTGCATAGTTTTAACTTTATTTGGCCATTGATCTAAGTTTTTTAATCCCTCAAGAAGCTCTTCTGAAAATTTAGAAATATTAAAAAACCATTGGTTAAGTTTTTTTCTTTCAACTATAGCTCCAGAACGCCAACCTTTGCCGTCAATTACCTGTTCATTTGCGAGTACAGTTTCGTCTACGGGGTCCCAATTAACATAGTTTTCTTTTCTATAAACAAGTCCCTTATCATAAAGCTCTAAAAAGAATAATTGCTGATGTTTATAATATTCTGGTGAGCATGTTGAAACTTCTCTCTCCCAATCTATTGATAAGCCAAGTTTTTTTAATTGAGTTTTCATTGAACTGATATTTTTTTCAGTCCATTTTTTAGGATCTAAATTATTTTGTTTGGCAGCGTTTTCTGCAGGCATACCAAATGAGTCCCAACCCATTGGATGTAAAACATTATAACCTTGAAGCTTTTTATATCTAGAAAGAACATCTCCAATTGTGTAATTTCTAACATGGCCCATGTGAATATTACCTGACGGATAAGGGAACATTTCTAAACAATAAAACTTTTTCTTGTTTTTTTCTAACTTAGCACGGAAAACACCAGCATCTACCCAATTTTTTTGCCACTTTTCTTCTATTTTTTTAAAGTTATATCTTTCCACTTTTAATTTATAAAATTATTCTGGAGGATAAGCTTTTTTAGGTCTATTCTTTTTATCTCTAGAATCTTGTTCACGATTATATATAGCTGCTTTTTTTAAAATTTTATCTCTGATATCAAAAACTAAATCACTTTTTAATTCTCTAACTGTACATTTATTATTTTGGCAAGTTCGCTTATGTAAACTTATAAGTAAACCGTCTGCTCTAATTTCATTACTTAAAAATCTAATTGAAATTTTTATCGCTTCATCAAAATTTTTTTCAGAATACCAATCAGTAATTATAATACCACCAGAATAATCAACATTAGAAAGGGGAACAAAATTTAATGTATCAAGAGATGCCTTCCACATTGGATTTGCGGATGCGAACAAAAAATTTCCGTTACCCTTATTCCCACCTCCGAATAACTGTATACCCTTACCCGATTGTGCGTTCTCCCTTGCACGTTTCTTGGCATTAGGTTCCACAGTTTTAGAAAAATCAGGTTTCTTTAAGAGATCACAACCACTTAATATTATAGAAATACAAAACGTCACTAATAAGGGCTTAATAAATTTGAAAATAGGCTTCATAAATAACTGTTTAGCTTAATAAATCCTAATTTCAAAAGATAAATTAATAGTGGTAAAATTATCACAAATCAGTAAAAAAACGATCTATATTGATAAAAATGGTTTAAGAGGGAATTGTTGTGTTATTTATAGAGCATTCATATGAACAATATAACAAAAGGAAATAAATGAATAACTTTAAAAAAATAGGGATATCAGCTTTAGCTGGATCTCTAGCTATGGTGTCAGCAACAAACGCTGTTGAATACGCTGTAACAGGTGACTTAATAGCGACGTTCTCGTCTGCAAACGCTGTCCCTCTTGCAGAAGATGGAAAAGGTATTGGTGTCGATACTGATTTATATTTCAATACAAGTGGTGAACTAAATAATGGTTACACAATTGGAATGTTTATGGCTGTTAATACTAATGGTGCACTTACTAATTCTTCATCTCAACTAACAATGGGTATGGGGTCTTTAGGAACAATACAAATAAATCATGTTGGTGGTTCAAAAGCGAACGCTATTGACGATGTTATGCCTGCTGCTTATGAAGAAACTTGGCATGGAATAGCTACTGATAATCCTTCATTCTTTGGTGCTTCAGTAAATAGTGGTTCAATCGATTATAGAATACCTGCTCAAGAATTCATGGGTACTACTATGAACGCTTCAGTAACTTATGATCCAGGTCAAGGTGCCGGTGGTGTTGACGCTAAAGATGTTGGAGCTACAGGTAATTCTGGAGTTGCTTACACTCTTCAATTTGCTCACGAAAGTGGAGTAGAAATTGGTGGTGGTCACGAAGCATTAAATGATGGTGATATTAAAGGTGGTAACCCAACTAGTGGTGAGACTGAAAATAACACTGCGTACATTAAATATGCAACTGGACCTTTTTCAATGGGTTATCAGGCTGCTATAAAAAATGCTGCGCATGGTATTACTGCTAAAGGTAGAGACCAAGAAGCTAATATGATGGCTGTTGCTTATACGTCTGGAAACACAACAGTTTCTTACGCTGAGTCAGAGCTAATTAACCTTAAGCATGGTGCAAGTGCAGAAGTTTCTACTGAGTTAGAATCTGTGCAAATTGCTCACGTAATGGGTGCTATGACTTTGTCAGCAGCTGTTAGTGAAACTAAAAATGCTAATGCTACTCTAGGTCAAAAATACGAAGAAAACACTTTAGCTGTTTCATTCGCGTTTTAATTAGTACTAAAAATTTAAAAACCGGCCTAAATTTTTTAGGCCGGTTTTTTTTATCCAACTAATTGATGCAAAACCCGAACAATTAGTTAACTTCAATTTTCTATAATTAAAATTAGCTATCCCACCCAAAGCTATTGTTTGTATATCTGAAGAGTTAGAAATTAAATTAAATTTAGAAATATTTAAAAAAAAATTAGTTTTTTTTATTTTAAAAATAGGACTAACAAAAACTTCCGTACAACCTTGGTTTTTCTTATTTATTAATTGTCTACTATTATGAGCAGAGCCAAGTATTTTGAATTTTGTATGAACCTTCAAATTATTTAAATTTGTTAATTTGTTAAATGAAGGGATATAAACACCATCTAATTTGAGTTTCCTTGCAACCTTTAAGTTATTTGCAATATAAAATTTTCTACCTTGATGTATGCATAAATTTCTAATGTTTTTAATAATATTTAGATCTAATTTATGTTCATAATTCCTATATATTAATGAAATATCTTTATTTAAATTTTTTATTTCATCACTATTAAAGTGATTTATAAAGTAGTAGATCTTAAGTTTATTATGCATAATACAGTATCCAAATTAATATCTATTCAAAAAAAAATACAGGAAAAAAACAATAAAACCAAAATTATAGCTGTTTCTAAAACTTTTCCAATTGAAGAGATAATGCCCCTAATTGATTATGGGCAAAAGGATTTTGGTGAAAACAAAATTCAAGAAGCTATAAAGAAATGGACCTCAATAAAAGAGGATTTTACTGATATCAATTTACATATGATTGGAAAAATTCAATCAAATAAGGTTAAATTTGTTGTTCCTTTATTTGATTATATTCACTCATTAGACAATTTAAAATTAGCAGAAAAAATTTCTAATGAACAAAAAAAATATAAAAAAAATATCAAAATATTTATACAAATAAATATAGGAGATGAGTCTCAAAAATCTGGCATTAGTCCAAAAGTTGCACAAGATTTTAAAAACAAGTGTGTTAATGAATTGAATCTTAATATTGTAGGTTTAATGTGTCTTCCACCCAAAAATAAAGAAGCCTCAATTTATTTTGAAGAAATGAACAATTTACTAAAAAAAATGAATTTAAAAGAATTAAGCATGGGTATGTCTAATGATTATTTAGAGGCAATAAATTATAACTCCTCTTATGTTAGAATAGGTTCTAAGATTTTTGGAAGTAGAGATCAGTAAATTTTAATCTTACTACTCTTGTTTATTAGTTTTAAAATTATTAATAAATCCTTTTCTTTTACTGCGACACAGCCTGCTGTTTTTTTATAATTCTTGGTCAGGTGTAGAAAGATTGCACTACCTTTAGCACGTTTAATATTTTTAGTATTATAATTAATTACAATTAAATAATCATAAGAATTGTCTTTCCTAAATAGTTTTTCATGTTTTATTTTTTTATTAATTTTAATTTCTTTGTTGTATGATTTATTAGTAACATCATCACACCAACCCATATCCTTTTTTATAATTTTTGAAGAAATTTTTGTTTCAGGTTTCTTTACCCTATCTGCTCTATAATATAATTTTCCAAATGTAAAAACACCCTGTGGAGTACACTTGTCACCCTCTTTTTTAATTAAACTAATACCATTCTTACCAATTGAACATTTTAAACTATAGTCGTCTAATTTTAAGGTATCTTTATTTTTAAAGATTATTAGCATAAGCTAAGATTTTATGACAAAACAATTTATAAACATAGTAGAAATTCCTATATTACATGATATTTTGCATGAAATTAAAAACCTTTTTTCATTTAAAATACTAAATTTTGTTAACACACATAATTTTTTAAAAGATATTAATAAAGAAAGTTTTGAAATAGGCAACTCAATAACAATCACTATTTCTAAAAAGAGTAATCAGCAGCTATTACTTAATAAAGAAATTAATACAAATTTTTTAATATTACTTGAAAGTAAACCAATTAAAATAAATGAACTAATAGATAAAATAAATATACTTTTCATAAAAAAAAAATATGATTCTCAATCTCAATTAAAGATTAAAAATTTTATTTTAAATATAAATTCAAGAATTATTTCATATAAAGGCAATGAGTTAAAACTAACTGAAAGGGAAATTGACATTATTTTATTTTTAAATGAAAATGAGGCTCCGCAGCCAGTTATTAGTCTTCAAAATAAAGTATGGAAATACTCTAACTCACTAGAGACCCACACTGTAGAAACTCATATATATAGATTACGAAAAAAAATTAAAAATACATTTAATGATGACAGTTTTATTTTAAGTTTAAAAGAAGGTTACAAAATTTAATTTAATCTTGCCCCGACTTTTTGAATTATTTGCGAAGACATTTCAGTTCCTTTTTTAAGACTCTCATGAGATGTTAAACCAGCAGCATAACCATGAAGGTATCCAGCTGCAAATAAGTCACCTGCACCCGTTAAATCTACTATATTAAGATTTTTTTTACTTTCACACTCAAAAACTTCATTATTAATTATAGCAACACTTCCCTTTTCTCCACGAGTAATAATAATTATTTTTTTAAGCTCTTTGCTAAATGAAATAATCTCTTTAAAGTTTTTAGCATCTATTAGTGATGTAATTTCTTGTTCGTTTGCGAATGTTATATCTATTTCATTTTTAACTAAATTTAAAAAATGAGGCTTATGTCTCTCCACACAAAATTGATCTGATAATGACATTGCTACTTTATTGGAATTTTTAATTGCCTTATCAAATGCAGATTTGGGCTCACCCTCGTCCCACAAATAGCCTTCCAGAAAAACTATTTCACTATTTTTTACTGAATCTAAATCAACATCATTTTTATTAATTTTTCCTGCTGTACCAAGAAAAGTACACATTGTTCTTTCAGAGTCAGGTGTAATAAGTATTAAGCAAGTACCCGTTGATAAAATCTCTTTTTTTTTTGAATATAAATAGTGAACATTTTCTTTTTTTAAACCTTCTTCATATTTTTGACCTAAATTATCATCATTAACCTTACCAATAAAACCAACATTGTTTCCTAATTTAGATAACCCAACAATAGAATTAGCAACAGATCCACCTGATACTGTTTCTTCAATTTTTAATGTTGATAATAATTTCTTAAACTCTGCTTCATCAACAAGTTTCATTGTGCTTTTAGTTAACCCATTGTCTGATAAATATTCATCTTTAACTTTACAAATAACATCTACAATAGCATTTCCGATACCTAAAATTTTCATATTAAGCTTTTTTAATATTAATTGGATTTTTACGGTTAGGATAACAAGTCGTACATATTTTACAAGCTAATCCATAACAACTTCTTGCCTGGCAATGCTCTCTCCCATAATAAATTATTTGAAGGTGTAGCTTGCTCCAATTTTTTTTTGGAAAAATTCTTTTTAAATCTTTTTCAGTCTGGACTACATTTTTGCCACTTGTTAATCCCCATCTTTGAGCAAGACGATGAATATGAGTATCTACTGCAAAAGCTGGAATCCCAAAACCTTGAGACATGACTACACTGGCTGTTTTATGGCCTACACCAGGTAATTTTTCTAAACTTTCAAAATTTTTTGGTACTTTTCCATTATGTTTTTCTAGTAATTGTTTAGACATTAAATAGATACTTTTAGCCTTGATTCTAAATATACCTATTCTTTTAATTAATTTTTCAATTTTTATTCTTCCTAACTTTACAAAGTGTTCTGGCTTATTATATTTTGGATAAATATTCTTTGTTACGTTATTAACATTTAAATCTGTGCATTGTGCAGACAAAAGAACAGAAGTTAAAAGAGTAAATTTATTTCTATGTTTTAATGGAATAGGAGTTGTTGGATAAATTTTATTTAAAATTTTTAATATTTGTTTCGCCTTTTCTTTTTCTTGCATTATTTAAAATTTAACAAATCTCTCATAGAATAAAGACCAGCTTTTTTATTCATAAGCCATTTTGCAGCAGTTAAAGCACCTTCTGAGTAAAGAGCTCTATCAAAGGCCTCATGATTTAAAGTTATTATCTCTTTACCATTTGAGAACGTTACCTCATGTTCTCCAATAATTTCTCCCCTTCGGATAGAATTAAAATTAATTTTTTTTTCAAATGGAAAAAACTTTTTATTTAAAAATTTTTTACCTATTAGATTATATAACTTTTTATTTTTCCCATTAGCAATACCCTTTGCAAGCATTAGTGCTGTCCCTGATGGAAAGTCTTTCTTATGCTTATGGTGAATTTCAAATATTTTACTTAAATAATTATCCCCAAGAGCCTCTGATGTAATTTCAGTTAAGTACATTAGTAAATTAACACCCAGACTCATATTGCCCGCTTTCAAGATAGGAATTTTTTTTGAGTATTTTTTAATCAAAGCCTCTTCTTTTTGAGTAAAGCCCGTTGTTCCAATAACCACTTTTATTTTCAGTCTTGATGCTATTTTAAGAATTTCGATAGTACATTTTGGAACTGTAAAATCTACAATCATATCAGTTTTTATAAAGGTCTGCTCTGTATTAAAATTAAGCTTGATACCAGCTATTTTTTTATTAATAGGTTTATTTTCTGTAAGTGCTACTAATTTAAAGCTCTTATTGGATTTAGAGGATTTAACGATTTGTTGTCCCATTCTTCCAAGACAACCAGTAATCGCTAAATTAATTTTTTTCATTTACAAAAATATTAACTCTTTTTAGTGAATTAGTCTTTAGTTTTTCCAGAAACTTTTGGCTTTTTGAAAGAATTTTTTAATACTTGGGTTTGATTTTTCATTTTCAATTTCTCTAAATTTCTCAAGTAAATCTTTTTGTGCTTTATTTAATGAGATTGGGACTTCTGTATTTACTTGAACATAAAGATCACCATTTCCACTTCCCCTCATATACGGCATTCCTTTACCTTTTAATCTAAATTGTTTACCATTTTGAGTTCCATCAGGTATTTTTATTTTTGCTCTACCACCATCAATTGTGGGTATTTCTATAGTAGTTCCAAGTGCTGCATCAGCTATTGAAATAGGAAATTCAAAAAATAAATTTTCATCAGACCTTTTAAAAAGATCATGAGAGTGAACATTAATAAACAAGTATAAATCACCACTTACACCACCTTTGGCTCCAGCCTCACCTTTACCTGCTAATCTTATTCTTGTTCCATCATCAACACCTTTTGGTATAGTAACAGATATTTTCTTTGAAGCTTGTTTGTTACCTTGACCGTTACAGCCAGCACATGGGTTGGTAATCTCTTCACCACTACCAGCGCATTGAGGACAGGTTTGTTGGACTGTAAAAAACCCTTGACTAGATCTTACTTTTCCATTTCCACCACAAGTCGTACATCGATCAGGAGAAGATCCTGGTTTAGAGCCATTTCCTTTACAAGTTGTACACTTTTCTGTTGTTGAAAATTTTATATCCTGTTTTTTCCCTTCATATGCTTCCTCAAGAGTAATTGATAAATCATATCTTAAATCAGAGCCTCTGTTGTTAGTACCGCCTCTGCCTCTTGATCTTCCACCTCCACCAAAATCTCCAAAAAAATCTTCAAAAATATCTGAAAAATCTGCACCACCAAAACCACCACCTTGTCTTCCACCTCCACCACCCTCAAAGGCAGCATGACCAAAATTATCATAGTTCTGTTTTTTTTCTGTATCAGAAAGAATGCCATAAGCTTCACCAGCTTCTTTGAATTTATCTTCAGATGCTTTATCGTTAGGGTTTTTATCTGGGTGATGTTTTACTGCAAGTTTTCTATAAGCTGATTTTAATTCTTCAGGGCTTGCATTTTTGCTAACACCTAAGACGTCATAAAAATCTCTTTTAGCCATAAGTTACTTTAAGATGATAGTTGTTTTAAGTCTTAAGCGCTTTTTTCTTTATCTT
>Ga0114997_10002731_pt1 | contig 14130 bp, 20 predicted proteins | sample ArcticOcean_MG_C_2_FD_87045 | JGI IMG/M metagenome (GOLD analysis project Ga0114997, IMG submission 87045) | Marine microbial communities from western Arctic Ocean - ArcticOcean_MG_CB4_136 | ecosystem: Environmental > Aquatic > Marine > Oceanic | place: Arctic Ocean: Canada Basin | collected... | reverse complement strand
TAATAATAGATCATCGCCAATATTAATTTCAAACGAGGTACCTTCGTATTCTCTTGTAGCAGACTTGTTTGGCTCTTTCGAAAGATAGACCGGTCTCATCCCATATATTTCATCAGCCCAGTGGCCTCCAAGAGTAAAGCCGCCAACGAACCCGCCGTGATCTGCGTGTATGCCCTCTTCTTCAACAGAATCTGCGGTCGATTCATGAGTTGTGTGATACCAAGCGTTGTCCGACTCAACTAATCTTGCTTCTTTCAAAGCCCATTGTCCGGGCTGTTCAAGGTCCGGCTGAAATCTATAGTCTGCAGTAATTTCTTCACCTGGTTCAATGTCTCTGGATGTTATAAGGTTCCGAGTATATGTCTTGTCTTTCATCGATCCGTCAAGAATATTATGGCAACTAGGATTATCAGAGTGGTTGTGCCAACGACCTAGATCGGGTATTGTCCACATTCCATTTTTTCTCACATGTGAAATTCCTAAATCTGTTCCTTTGAGGATACGTTGACCAGCAAAAATACCTTTTCCATGTATTTCTGATGGTTTAATATGTAAATCAACATTTGCACCAGGAACTTTATCAGGCCGGCCTGCCTCGTTTACATATTTCCGCCAATTTTCAAGTAGGAGTTTCATATAATTTCATCTCCTGTCTTATCAAAAAAATCTGACGCTTCTTTTGCGTATTCTTCGCAAGTTGTGGTCCAATTGGTTTGTGTGCGCACCAATTTTTTAAATGCATCATCCAGCGCCAAATAATCAACTTTTGCAAAGGGATCATTAATAAAATCTAGTAATTTATCCACACTAGATACTTCACCGCGGCCATCATAAATTGTACCATCAATCTCTACAGCAATATGATATACATCTGGTTCTCCATCTAAAAGATCTTGTAAATCTTCAGCATTATGTGTAACAATCATTACAACTTCTTTTCCTCTTTTAATTGCTTCTTCACTTAAAGCAATCGCATACATTCCGCAGTTGCCAGAGAACTTATCATCCTCATTCAAATATTGACGCCAATTTTCAAATAGGAGTTTCAATATTTTGTTCCTTCATAGACTTTTTGCCGCGACACTTCCATTTCTTTCTGGAAAGTGTGTTCGCACACGGCGGATTTTTACATTTTTTAATTCCCGCAGATCTTGCACAGTAAGAATCACCTTTTTTAGTACCAGGGCGTATTCTTGGGCCTCCACCTTTTGCTTTACCAGCTTGGCCAAATGATCTGCATCTACCATTAACTCTTTTTACAAATTTTTTGCCTTTGGCTTTTTTACAGGGTTTCTTTTTTTTCTCTTCTAGTCGAGCTTCTTGGCAAACAGGACAGTATTCTTCATTGATACCTTTAGCATCGACTTCATAGAATTCTTCTTCTTTGATTGGCTTACAATCATTTACCATTTTTGATTTGCCGCTTTTAGTTTTTTTGCCACTAGGAGATTTTTTTTTGCCGTCGGCTGTATAACCATCCCAACATTTTTCTTCGTTTAAGAACTGTCGCCAATTTTCAAGTAGTAGTTTCATTTAGGTGTCCTCGGGTTTGTAATCCCAGTGACTTGGGTCTTTTCTTTTTTGTAGAACGTTGAAAGCCATGTCCCTTGTTCTCTGTTGCGGATTATTTTCTGCTATATCTTGCAAGATATTTGAAGGAACAACCTCGTGATATTTGACAATTCTTTTAGCAACTCCAATATATTCGTAAAACTCTTCACTGGCTAACCATCTTAATATGTATGTTGGAATATTAAAATGGTCCATGGTCGCCATTTCTGCTAACGTGTTTGCCATACCATATGGATCTTCTAAAGAATTCAGAATTTCCCTCATCTCAGCTACCAGCTTATCGGAATGTGGTCCTTCAACGATACGTAACTGCACCATTCTCTTCAAATCAAATATTCTGAGTATCTCATATTTGTTCCATGCTTCTGTCTCAATAAGTATAGCATGCAGTGTTTCAAATGACTCTTTATTGAGCCGGCTGTCCTTCGAATCCATAAACTGAGATGAACCATAATGGAACTGAAATTTATTTAAATTGCTTTTATTTTGAAAATAAAACAAAGGATCCTCTGGCTTGTAATAATCTTCAAAATAATCTAAACCGGGAGCGGCAGTACACCAATCGGTGCTTTTACCGAGTTCACACGCAGCGCCTTTATTGTGAAGCGCCGCGATCGTCCATTTAGCGTCATCTCTGAAGATTTCTGTTCCTTCTTCAGCATCAAGATAATTCTTCCTCTCTTGATCTTTTTCGATATCCTCTTTTGCGGCATCTGTCATATCAACTAGATCTTCCATAGTTTTGACTTGCATCAGATCTTGTCTAGGCATAAATCGCTGATGATGGAAAAACGTTTCAAGGCTGTTACGCTCACGGGCAAAGATACGGCCAGCGATGAAATTAGCAGCAACTTTTGGATTTTCTCTTGCCACCTTTAATAGCCAGAGGACAGCTGTGCCCTTTTGATTATCAGTCAAATCATATGGAACAGAATCTAAAAGATAGTTTTTGAAGTTACGATGTTGGGTATTCCAGTGCGGCATATAAGATAAATCAGGGTGATCCGGATGTTTTTGTTCTACATCATAGCGATACGCTTTAATAATCTTTATAGTGCGTTTAGAATCAAGGATTTCTTTTGCATCTGAAAAAGAAACTTCATTCAAATATTTCCGCCAATTTTCAAATAGGAGTTTCATTTTTGTTTGTTTTGCTTCCTAACCATTCTTTTTACTTGTTTTTGCAATTGCACGACCTCGCCCTCTAAGCTATCCAGTCTAGACTGCGTTGTATAATAAAAACCACCTAAAGTGGCAGCTATCGTTAACAAAGTAATTAGTGTTTTAACATCTATCTTCATGGTTTAACCTAAACCTCCTCGTTATCCGGTCAGGTTTCTTTTATGTTTTCTTCTTTGCCGAAAGGAGATTTGCTTTGCCAGGATTTAGACTTTTCATCATCCTTTATCGGACCACCTTTAGCCCAAGTCCTACAAGACCTAGCAGAGTGACACTTAAAATGATGCATCCAACAATATCCAAGCTCGCCATCCTGGTCAGATGTTTCACCCGGCATACACTCTTTCATTCTCGGAGACAAATCAAAAGCAACACAATTGCCGCATAACGACTGTTGCGCGGCTTTTTCAGTCGTCTTCCAAGCCATAGCAATCTTTTGCCAATAATCCCCAGGTTCACTAACGTTCAAAGGTCCATATTGAATATGCTCCGCCTGAACCGCCGCATCTCTATTTTTAGTATTTAATTCTAGATCTTGAGTTGCCGGCGGACAAGCCAGTTTTTTAACTTCATTAACAAAGTTTCTAAAATTTTCAAATAATTTTTTCATTATTCTTCTTCCTTGTAAAGTTCTTTGTTAATTATATCATAACCGTCGACAACACCGATATTAAAATAATCGAATCCAGGCAGTATTACAATCTTCTGCTCTGGAAAATGACCATAATTTATAAAGTAAGCCGCCTGGCCGACAACTTCGGTAAACAAAGCGCCGGCAGCATCACGTGGGATCGTTTTAAGATGTGCATTATACGCTTGTAACTCTCCTTTCATATCGAAACCCGCACCTTTGTGACGAGCATGTTGAATATGCGCCATCACGTCGTGCACAGCTCTAAACTTTTCATTTGTGTCTGGCTGATTAGGGTCATCATCATCGTCTCTCACACTAAAAATAGGATGTTGGGTGCCGCCTTTAAAAACTTTTAGAATTCCAGTTTTAGCAACCTCCCTTCTTAATTGTTCGTCACCTTCTGGGTAGGGGTCGTCTTCAACGAACTTAATCTGCACTCCTTGTTTACCGCTCTGTATCTTGTTAAACATATTATCAATAAAAGGCTTAAGCTTTTTAAACTTTTCTGCAGCTGCAGCGTCGTAAAGCGGCGCTTTTTTGTACGCCTCTGCTATTAATTTACCATATAATTTCCAACCGGCCGGCCCGGGCTTAAGTAACAGCCTTTCGTTCATAAACTGTTTCTTCCAATTTGCAAACGTAGCCTCCGTTAACTCCTCTGCTTCCCCTTTCTTTTTTTGCAGCTCTTTCCATGCGTTGTGATGTTCTTTGCCCCATTTTCGATCTTTTCCGTATTTTGACAACAGGCCCTTTGCACCGCCTTTGTTAAAAAAATAAGTGTCAAGATCTTTATAAAACTTGCTAAAGCTAAAACCTGGATTCTTTTTAATAAACTGGCTCCACGCGCCACCGCCAGAAGAAATTGGGTCTTGTGCCCTATCAACGGGCTCTTGAGTCGAATGCGTCGTGTTTTTTGTAGCACCGATCTCGCTTCCACCGCCAATATTTTTCTTGATTTCGTTTGCTATCCACCGATGCGCCTGTGAGTTGGGATGTATCCCATCTGTGTCATAAGAGCTAAGGATACCATTTTCGTCTGTCATAGACGCAGCTGCGTCAATTACGATATCAGCGTTGTTTCGAATATAATCGTTAACAACTTTAATTTTTTTATAAAGGTAGCTGGGATCCCTAGCTTCGCTGTTTTTGCAACATCCATATGCGCTCGGATCTCTTTGACACTTTCTATAATGTTTTTTCCACAGTCTAACGGCGGGCATTATGGTAACACCGATTACACGAGCCCCAGAGCCTCGTACAGAAGAATACATTGAGCCTAAATCACTCATGAGTCCGTCTTCCCAACCACTTCGGCAACCGCGCGCTGACATTGGGTTGTTTGTACCGACAAAAATAACAACATACTCGGGCCGCGACGCAACAGCTTGTTTAACCATCCCCATAAGAGAAAAGCTAGCTTTTCCACCAATAGCAAATTTTTGTCCGCCGAGGAGATCGATATACGATGACTGGCCAGCACCAACACCTACTGTAATACTGTCTCCAACGGCAACTATCTTTGGCATAGACTTTTCCTTATTTGTTCAACAAAGTAAATAGTTTTTTTTATTTGAAAACTCTTTCTTTGGATGTACTGAACAATTTTGGCAAAAAACTCTTTTTTAATTTTAAAAGCCTGCCGAATTTAACACGAGATCTGGAGTCTGTATACAGAGTTGTTGGTTTCTTTATCATGCCATCGATTAACTGTTCGCTGAAATCATAAAATTTAGCTTTTGGTTCTTTCGCCGCGACAGCGCTAGTTTGTAGCAGCGTGGCTAGAAAAAACACGGAGCACACCAATAATGAAATTATTTTTCTCATTTTAAACCCTCATATATCAAATCTAAATAGTAACTTGTTCAAATGCTGTATAAAGTTTGTGTGTCTCTTTGTCCAGCATCGATATTTATCCCCTTCGTGATCCGGGTCTCCAGCCCGACAACCTTGTGCCCATAAAGCAACGTGTACTAGCTCGTGTATTAAAGAAGACGCAAAAACTCTTTTGTATTCATTTGTACGAAGCCAGACATACGTTGGGCTCAAGGCCATGCCATTAACCACGCCTTTTTTTATTATTTCACCTTTTATATCAGTCCCAAGGTTGACAAATACTTTTCTCTCTGATGACCATTCTAGCATAAGCTCATATAAGTTTTTTTTAATTTTGCCATGCCGATCACCAAAGGTATGTTGCCATTGTCGATAGAACAAAACAATAGCTCTTGAAACGCGTCCGACGTCAGGAGCCTCACCCTTGACTTTTATCTGCCAAGAATGTTTGGAGTGCGGAAGATTCACCATTTGCTGTTGCACACTGCCACAACTGCATAAGAGTACCAAGCATAAAACGGCGATTAATCTGGCCAAACATGGTTCCTCCTAAGCTTCCGCCTTCTTCCTACTTACCATCAACGCTTTTACTATGGTTTCCTTTTGCAAGTCCTTCATAAGGTGAGACCAATTTTCAATGTCAGCTTTGGTCATTTCATCCATCATCGCCCACAAAGAATCTACTTCATCTTGAAGCTTTTTATTTTTCTGTTTTAGTATCTCTAACTGTTTTTCTAATTTTTCTATTTTTAACATGCTATCTCCATTTATTCTGTGCTGCACGCGTTCTCATCAACAATTTCCATAAGATAGTTATACATTTCTATCACGCTAGTAGACAAAGGATACCATTTCCCACCTGATGCTTTTGCAATCGGTTCCCATCCTCCTTTGTTATTCCAAACTTCTTTTACTCCCTGCGGAGAAAATGTATACACTTTTAAATCTGGTGTTGAGGCGACTACATCAGTCAAAAGTTCTTCAGTGATTGTATCGTTAGAATTCCAACTACCCGGCACAGGATCCGGTAACATGTAGCTTTGACCTTTTTCATCGCTGAATACAATGACCACTCTCTTCGCACTCGGCCTCCATTCAACAATAAAATCCTCAAGCGGCGGAATCGATTCGTCAATAGCTGTGCCAACTCCTGTTGCCCACATTATATCTCCCATACCATATGGCAAAATAGTTGCGATATTCCATATAGAGAGGTATACCGCATCATAAAGCATTTCATATTGTCCGGACATCGGAGTGCCGTTAAGACCCGAAAAAGAAGACATAAAATCAGTAAATGAAGCAAGATTGCTAATCATTTCTAAATAATTATGATTTCCATAGTACTGATCTGGTACTTTCGGTCCGATAATCAAGCCCCATTGTAACACAGACTCATCACTGTACTGTTGCGCAAACGAGTTTAAAGCAGCCAGAACAGCAGAAATCTCGTTGTCCATGGATCCAGACCAATCAACAATAAACAAAATGTCTGTTTCTTGTAAATCTGCACCAGAATCAGTTATTCCATCGCAGTCATCATCAAGACCATTACAGATTTCTTCTTGAGGTGTGATCTCTCCGACACACATACCTCCAATAAATTCCTCATCCGCTGTGATCCCGCCCCACACTCCATACTTGCAAACTACTTGACCAGGGGTACAGATTCCATTTCCAACAGTTCCGGCCGGCCCAGAGTAGCACATCGCATACAAATCCTCATCGATCATTTGATTGCAGTTATCATCAAAATTGTTGCACAGCTCATCTTCAACGATCATGCCGATAAAAGGATCGCATGCTTGATTCGGGTCCGGAAAATAGTTGCAGAAAGCTAAACATTCTGTAGTATTCATGGTTGTGCAGTCTTCGTCGACGCACTCACAAGTTTTAAACCCTTGGCCGCACAACAAAGGCTCTTCCATGCATGGGAACAAGACACCTAGGTCTTGTATCATACACTCGCATGTCAGGCCCTCATCCACAGCACCGTCACAGTCGTTGTCTAAGCCATCACACATCTCCATCATCTCTGGTGGAGCGGTGCACCCTGTCCAATTGCCTTCATTGCAAAATTCAACTCCGGTACCACACGCTGTGTAGCATGGCTGATATAGATCTTCATCGACAGCACCATTACAATTGTTGTCGACGCCATCACAAATTTCAACTGGTTCTACACCACACGAACCGCACAGGTTCAATTGACCTTCGTCTGTTTCTCCGTCGCAATCGTCGTCGATACTATTACACATTTCTTCTGTACATTCTGTTATACAATCAGTATACTGAATTTGGCCTTTGTTACACACCTTCTCCTGTAGACCAGGATATCCATTTTCAGTCACGCAATCGACGTTTTCAATGTGATATTGTGTAGGATCACATTGCAGGTACTGTTCGCACGTCCCTTCGTAAAGCACAACCGGCGGATCGGCGCATTTATCGATACATATTTGTTTTTGCCATACAGAATTTAACGGAGGACAAAAATACCACTGGCATTCTACACAAGAGTTGTTGGGAAAAGGATAAACAGAGGATGCATCAGCAATATCTTCAGCAGGACTAGCTATAGAGTCCGGGTCGTTGATCGCTTGTGGAAGATGTGTATCGATGTTTAGCACTGGATCATCCATGAAAGCTTCCGAACACGCGTTACACGCAGCCAAAGACAATAACAAAACCAATGCTAATTTTTCCACTTACTTTACCTCATGGCGTGTACAAGTCCGTTGAAATGAACGGGTTGAACTCTTCTTCTCCATATTTGCCATTGTACATATCATACAATACTTTCCCGGCGTTCCTCAAAGAATCAAATTTCTTTGTTAACAAAACCCGGTGCACAGAATTAAATTGCCTAAAGTCCGGATGTACCGTCCACTTTTGTGTCCAGATATCCATCTTGACTTCGCCTAGAAAATAATCTTCGCCATAAATTTTATAGCGTTGGCCCTTCTCAACGTCTTTATAGGTAATTTTCATTGTCCTATTCATAAATAGTTCCTATAATAAATAGAAGACACTAGGAGAATATATTCATGATTGTACGTCGCGGCGAAAGCAAATTCGAAGACACGTTAGATAAGCTTCAAAAAAAATACTTTAATACAGGCGGCGGCGACGAGTGCGAAGTCATCGTCAACTGGAGCAAGATGGAAGTGAAAGAAGACGGTGTAGCTTCTATCTTTGCTAGTAATTCAGTTATTTGCAACGCAATTAAAAGATGCAGGAAGGGTATTAAATACGTTGATGTGCACCCACATGGCGCCACGTTGTATTTTGACGTAAAGGTCTTTAGACCGCTTCACACAGTCTTAAAGATTAAGAAGTAAATCTAGCTGCGCGCAGCTTTGATCGAATTCGACGTCTGAGACTTTCGTTTATGTTATCCTCTGAGGGCGAATCTTTCATCGCCGCAGACATTTTTTCTCTCCGACGCGCTAGCGAAGCTTCTTCCGAAGAAGTTTCTGGTGGACCATCGTCCATCGCCGGCGCCTCGGGCGCGTCTGCGCCAAGTTGTGCGAACAACGCATGTATGTCTTGCCGCATCCCTGCAGCAACTTTTGCCAGAGCTTCTACAGAAACTCCGCCTTCCATGCCCTGCGCAGCTGCAGCTGTTGAAGATTTACCATCCTGTCCTGCTGTTGCAATTCGGCCTACGTCAGGCCGCCCAGCCATGTTTTCTAACGCTTCTTCCAGTTCATTAAGCGCAGAGACCGCATTCTTAGCTTCAGAAGGCAAATTTGCGCCGGCAACCATTTGTGCAATAACGCTCTTCCGCTTACCGCCTTGAGTAAACCCGCGCGCGATTCCGCGCTTGAACGCATCCCAACCATCGCTTTCTTTGATCATCCCGCGTACTTCTTCTTCGATAAGATCGTCTAGGATCGTTTTTTTAATCTTCATTGTGATATCCTTTTTAACAAGTCTGTTTAAGCACAGCTAGTCCAGCAACAACCAATAAGACTACTGGCCAGTGCTTCTTGACACACGACGCTGCTTGTTTTAACAATAATTTTACTTCCCACATGATAACACCTCCTGGTATTCTACATTAAATAGTGCTAAGAATCTTAATTATTCCAGTTCTTCTTGTAATTCTTGAAGCTCTTCTGGCATAAGTATGCTCCGCGTACCAGACGCCCATTCTTTATGACTCATGGCGCCATGCGCTTCTCCGCAAGATTTTCCTCCATGGGCCCTTTCGTAGTCAGCGATGTTAACCTTGACATCTTCAGAAAGATCTCGTAACTTCTCGATTTCTTCTTTGATGATTTGGACTAACCTAGATTTTGAAATATTCATAATTGTTTCCTTGTTAAGATGTTGGTAAATTACTCGCAGTAATGTCGATATCTAATTCACTTTTTACTTTTTGTGTTAAAGCCTCAAGACCTCCGGGTTGTCTTCTAGCCGCTTTTACTTCTTGTTTGACTTTTTGTTTTGCTTCTTCGTAACCTATTCCGCCACCTTTATGATAAAGAGCTTTAAGATAATTTTTGCCAACCAGTTCCCAGTTAATCTCTTGAGGTCTTGTCAGCTCTTTAAGAATCTCAGACAATTCTTCTTTAATAAGCTGATGTAGCTCTTGTTTTGCGATCTTCATTTTATTCTCCTCCATCATACGTCGGTCGACTCGACTCGCCGTAGCTAAATTCAACGCAATTTTTTCCGAACCGGCCGGCTTCTTTTGGTCTCCTATCTGTTGCACATAAGCAATTACATTCTTTACACCTTCATGAAATTCAGGATCGATGCTTTTTTTTATTATTTTTCTAGCTAGGCTTTTTGTAGATGTGGGTATACCAGCCCCTTTGCTGATGGCTTGCAAGCTTAGCCCCTTTATTAATTGTTTTGCTAGCTCTTTTCCGCCTTCCGAGGCGACCAGCGCTGAAGCCGTCGGAGCAATTGCCCGTGCCGAAGACGAAGCCAAACCAAAACCAGGAATTAACCCCAGAGGTGCGGTACCAACGTCAATTTTTTCTAGCTCTTTTTCTTGTCGAGGGTCGTGCACAGATCTTCTTATCGGACTAGGCGATGAGGAGACGCCATATGCACGCGATTCTCCATCTTCTCGCGCTCCCCGCTGAGTAGCAGACACCCGGCCGGGATCTTGTTCTATACCTTGTAGTGCTTTCAACTCAGGCCGGCCTTTTGGTAGATCTTCCGGGCCCTGCGTATTTTTTAAAAAAAGACCTAATTTCTTTCTCAAAGCGCGTACTCTCATTTGATCCTGGCCGTCCATGTACTTAGCTAACTTAATACGTACTTCGCGGTCAGTAGCGGCTAGTTTGATTAGTTCTTTCACCCGCGCCGGCCCCGCGTCGGCCTTGGTACGTATATCGAGATAACGCTCATAACTTCGAAGGCCGCCACCTAACACTTCGCTTAACACTTCCTTCACGAGCCGTCTAACTGCGCCTCCGCCCATGGAGGCAAGATACCTATCAGTCCTCCCTCCTTTGACAGTACCAACAATATGCCGTGACGGAGTACGTAAGCTAGTACTGGCTCCTCTTTTTTTCTTCAAACTACGCAGATAATCTTGATGTTTTTTAGATCGCTTGCGTTTACAATATTTATGTAACTTTAAGTAGTTTGCAGCTTCCGGCGGGCTAAGCTTGTTCATGTCCCAGCCTCTTTTTTTTGCTTGATGGTTGACCCAGTCGATGCATCGATCGCCTTCTTGTGTTATTCCGAACTTTTTAATTTGGTTAAGCAGTTTGTAGGCCTCATAAGCTAGGCCACCACCCGTCATATCTATGGCTGCAGGCCGGATCAGATCAGCAACTGTTAGAGCGGCACCTTCAGTTAACACTTGGTCGATTACTTCCAATATGATACGATGTAGTTCTTGCTCATTTACTTTCATCTTTTCTCCACACCGGGTTAAAAACGTTTTTTCTCTTTATAATTAGATGATTCGTTTCTAAAGTATTAATATATTCTCATATTATGATTCACTTGTTAGTAAGACCATTAAGAGAATAGCTATCGTTATACGTGCTAGTTTTAGTGCATGCCCCTCTTATCATATACTACCCTTTGTTTTTCGTCACTATCACGTTTTATGCTATATATTACTACAAAACACACAAAAGAATGCATTTAAACCCGGTATGGGGTAAGGCGAAACATCCAGAGCGTTGGGATCACCATGTGGGCCGAAACCAATATTGCAATTGGGGTGTGATATACGCATGGATCGATCGACTCATGAAAACTCGTCGCCCTCCGGACTCCAAAAAATAGGATGATCCGGATCCGTAGGATCACGGGCGCCACCTTTTACATGCCCTCGTCTTTCTCTTTCAGCCGTGTGGCTAGCGCCAAAATGGTTATCCGTGTACCCGAATGTCTCGTCAAGCTCATCTTCGTCGAGAATTACGTCTTCTTCTCCAGCGCGCATGATTTCAAACTTAATCGTTTCGCGAATTAGTTGTTTTAGTATTTTAGCGGTTAGTTTCATCTAGATTACCAAAATCACTTAAATCGTCCATGTCCTTTTGATATTGATCAACGTCTATATCATATCTTTTTGGCTTAGGCTTAGGCTTAGGCTTAGGTTTGGGTTTTGCCGCGGCAGGGTGATTGGGCCCGTAATATTTTTTATCATGACAGCCCCCTGTATTACTGCAGCCATTGCCCCAATCTTTTTTAAGCCATCCAGCCTTAACTAAATATTTTGAGATTGGCGAAAATATTCTATTAAAGATATTTGAACCGTCCGATTTAACAAACTGCTGCCAAGCTGCAGCTTGCTCTGCATATACATTGCCAGTGCGAAAATGTCCACTAGACTGGTTAGCGTTTCTAAAACTGTCAGCCTGCAACCACATATTCCACAATTGTTGGGTATGGTTAGTAGGGGCAGTTCCGGCCGGATAACTAGTTACTTTTCTTTTAGTTTGGCTAACCACAGCAGGATTAAGTCTATTGCCTTTGCCCCAAGTTGCCCCAAAGACTGATTTTGATTCATCTGGTGTTACCCTGTAGCTTAGCTTTGATTCTTTAAGCATGCTGCTACTTGATTCTTCCAAAGGCAGCATGCACATTAACTCGATTGCAGCCACAGCGCCTTCTTTGGCGCCAGGAGTCGCTAGCAGTTTATCCGGGTCGGTACCGAGCAAATCCTGCAGTGTTTCTCTGGCTTCTTCTACTTCTTCGTCGATTAATCCTAGAAATTCGGCCCACCAAAGCATATTGTTGACTTTGCCTTTTTTAATCGCAGTAAGAACCACCTGTTTATTCGAACAGATCTGCTTTCGAATTTCAAGTGGATTAATCATCTCATTGATCACAACCTGTAACTCTTCGCGCAATATTCGGTTGATCCTCTCTTGCATCTCATCTTCAGCGGAATCGGCGGATCCGAAAAAATTTTCTTCTTCTGCATTGCCCATATCGGTGTTTTCCTCGTCAGATTCGCTTTCACTGCCCATAAACGCGCTTAAAGCTTCCTTTACATCGGGTATATACTCGCCGATTTGCTCATTATCCTCTAATTTAGCCAACATTTCGTCGACCATGGGCTTAGCAGTTGTAACAGCAGCTTTGAGTTTGTTGATCTCCGGCCCGTATTTAACCGCAGCTTTGGCGCCTTTTGGGAAAGTTTTTGCAATAAAAGCACCAATTTTGCCACCTTTTCCGATTACATCACCAATTGCGGGCACCATAGACACCAAAGAAAGGGCAGAAAACAAGTAATCTCCCTTTCTAGCATAGTCGATTGCGTTTGCCATGTCAGCAAACTCACCTACTCCAGGTACCAAACCCGCAATGTCGAGGGCAATATTTTTAAAATCGGTGTCTTCTTGCAAGATGCGCTTCTTTTTTGATAACTTAATTTTCATCAATCATCCCCTTCAGGTGTCATTGCAATAGATACGCCCAACTCATCAGCCAAAGCTTGCAAGGCTTTTTCCTTATCAGGAGCTTCCTCATCCTTAAGGTTATCTAAAGCGTCTTTAATCCAGGGATACTCGCCGTGGTCCATCATCTCACCTCCTCCAGGACCTACGTTACCATAATCACCTTGCTCAAAGTCGCCACGCTGACCTCTCATCTCAATATCTTGCTCCATACCACCAGCGCTAGCAAACTCGTCAGATTTTTCTAATGGAATTTGCATCCACGATCCATCCATTGGCTTATAATAAGCTACACCATCTTTTTTGCCAAGAGGCATTAAGGCGCTTTGCATCGCGCCTCTAGGGTTCGTTGGATCAGCAATATTTTGATCAGGTATAAGCGCTTCTAGCTCTTCTTTCGAAAGAGGATCCATATCTCCTCTAAGCATGCGTATCTCGTCTTGAGGTACCTCAGTGCCCATATCTTCATTTAAATACTGGCGCCAGCTTTCAAATAGTAGCTTGGTTTTCATTGTTATACACCTTTTTCTAGTTTAGCCACTCTTTTCCGAAGATCGAGTACCATATCAAGCAATCGCTTGCTCATTTTTGTCATTGAGCCAGTGGTAAACTTTTCAGCTTTATCAACACCGCTAGCTTTGTTAATAACAGATGCCATAGGTGCCATAGGATGAGGAAGACTAGGAATAGCTTCATCGAGCTGTTCTTCTTTGGCAGCTTTCCAGCTGCCCTTGTCTCTAGGGTGGCCACATTTAGAGCATTTATCGACACCAGATTCGTTGTGGTGGCCGCAGTTAGGGCATACGATATTCCCTTCACCTTCTAAAAGAGCGGAAAGCTCTTCTTTGATTAATGCTTCTAAGTGTTTTTTTGTTAATTTCATGCGCATGCACCGGAGCAGTTAGTACAGTTACAACAGCCGCAGCAGCAACAACAATGGTCGTTGTTAAATAGATTTGCTAATTTGTGTAGTAATGCTTTCATTTGTTTATCTCCTTAGTTTAGATTCTCTAGCGATAAATGATTCTTTAT